>Ga0206970_10196_pt2 | contig 14759 bp, 10 predicted proteins | sample Alteio_BWOrgHeat_88_FD_152964 | JGI IMG/M metagenome (GOLD analysis project Ga0206970, IMG submission 152964) | Enriched cells from forest soil in Barre Woods Harvard Forest LTER site, Petersham, Massachusetts, United States -... | ecosystem: Environmental > Terrestrial > Soil > Temperate forest >... | reverse complement strand
CAGCTTGTGATCCAGAAACGGGACGCGCAGTTCGAGGCCCGTGGCCATGGTCATTTTGTCGGCCTTGTTCAGCAGATCGTCGGGCAACCACACCTTCGCATCCACATAGAGCATCCGATTCAGCGCTGAGGTGTTTCCCGCCGCGCTGAAATGTTTCCCGAAGACCGCCTGTAATTGCTGTTCGGATGCGGCTATCCGCTCACGGCCGATGAGTTGCCTTTTGCTTTCGGAATTCAGGCCACGGCATACTCCCCGATAACTGTTTTCAAGAGGCTGGCCTGACATTCGCACATAGTTCCTCAGTGCGGGCGAAGGCGTGATCCGAGCCAACCAGGGTGCCATGCGGTCGAGACCCGGCAGGCTTCGGTTCATTCGATTAAGGGCGAGCATGCGCGGATAAATGCCGTAGCCAGCCAGGATCTCGTCGGCGCCTTCGCCGGACAGAGCAACGGTAACGTGCTCGCGCGCCAGTCTTGAAATGAAGTAGAGAGGGATGCAACTGGGATCGGCCATGGGCTCGTCCAGGTGCCGAATCATCCCGGGAAGGAAATCCTGGAATTCGGAAGCTGTCAACCGGTACTCACGATGTTCAGCACCGAAGGCACCCGCTGCCAGGCGGGCGTACTCAAACTCGTTTGCGTCTTCACCGCCACCGCCGGGCGATTCATATCCGACGCTGAAGGTCTTCAGTCCACCGGGTTCTGTGACCTTACTCATCGTCGCCAGAATTGCGCTGGAATCCAGACCGCCACTGAGAAGGACCCCGATAGGGACCTCAGCGATCATACGCAGGCGAACGCTCTCGTCGAGCAAATGACGAAACCGTTCAAGCTGTTCTTCCTGTGAACGGGTTTCGGATTCAGAATAGGCAATGTCCCAATACGGTCTTATATGGATGCCCGAAGAGTCCAGCGTCAGGCTGTGTCCCGGCTGAAGGCGGAAAATGTTCCGGAACATCGTTCGCGGGCCGGGTACGTAACGTAGTGACAGGTACTCATCGAAGGCTTCCGGATCTACCTCAGCCGGGACCCCCGGAATTTCGAGGAGAGCTTTTATCTCTGAGGCAAAAGCGAAAAACCGATCGTTCCGGTAATAGTAAAGGGGCTTGATGCCCATCCGGTCGCGGGCAACGAAGAGACGTCGTTTGGCGCGGTCCCAAATGGCAAATGTGAACATTCCGCGCAGGCGCTGTACACAATCTTCTCCGTATTCTTCCCAGGCGTGAAGGATCGTTTCGGTATCCGATCGGGTTTTGAAGACGTGCCCGGCGGAAGCAAGTTCCGCAGCGAGGTCGCGATAGTTGTAGATCTCGCCATTAAAGACGATGGCCGCCGACTCATCTTCATTGAAGATTGGCTGCTTGCCACCTGCGATGTCGATGATACTTAGACGCCGGAATCCTAGCCCTGTCCGACCCTCTACGAAATAGCCGTCGTCATCCGGGCCGCGATGTACCAGCGATTCAGTCATCGCCTCGACATCCGTTCGGCTGACGAGATCGCCTTCGTGGAAATTTACAATCCCGCAGATGGCGCACATAAAGCGTCCTCCAGTAAGTTTTGACCTTCGCACTCGAAACGAGTCGCGTGAATTGCGCGCGCCTGCTTTACAATTCCGTTTTCGATGCGAAGCCAGAAGAACTCGCCACAAAGATGAAGATTGCCAATGGTTATTTCCGAATAGTCGGTGGAGACAACTGCAATATCTTCAAAGCCGTGATTTTCCAGGCCGTGGTGGCGACAGGAACACGCTATCGCATTGCCCGTTTCCACCCTCAGCCGCTTCACGGCGGGAAGAACCGGCAGAGCCGATACGAGGCTCAGGGCCATGGCGGGCGCCGGCCCGGCAATCCGCGCTCGTAGCGACGCGCACGGTTGCTTCTCCCCGTATCCTTTCGATATCCATCCGCCGACCGGTTCGCTCTGACCGTGGACTAGTTCCGCCTTCAACGGATGCGATGCATATAACCCCAGGAGCAATCCGGAGGCTGCGTCTTCCGCGACAATTTCGGATGGCTCCTGCCAGAGATTCGATATCGCGACCTCCGGTCCGAAGTGGTAATGAAAGTCGAATGTGTGGGAACCAGAGCCGCGGAACTCGTCCGTGATTATCCAGTAACCTGGCGGAGCATAAACGACACGGCGCCGATGATTCAATCCGAGCGCCGCGTAGCCGTCGTGCTCCCCTTCCAGGTAGCCACCTTCCCTTGATCCACGCGAACAGATCCGGGTTTTCCAACTGAAGGTACCCAGCTTCTCCGCCTGATCGGCTCCGTCAATTGCGACGGTGTTGTGAGCCCGGGTGGACCGAAAGTAATTACGCCATGCCGGCGCACAGTTATAGACGAACGTACCGGGATCGACCAGAAGTTCTTTGCCGCGTCCGAAGAGCGTAAATGACAATGAATCGGCGTGGGCGTGGCCGCCGGTAAATAGGCCGAGCCCCGCCGAAGTCGAAAACCAGATGACTGTCCTGTTCCCCCCACCCGGAGCGTTGGATGACATAGCCCGCTGCGGGATAAATGCAATCCGTTTCCCGGGGCAGTTCGCTCTTCAGAGATCGATAACGGTTCCAGGAATCCTGGCCGAGGAACCAAAGGGCATCTTCTGAAAACGTGCCGGAAACGTACTTCAGGTCCCGCCGATTGAAGACCAGCGCGCCGACGCAGAGTGCGTCACGCGTTGAGCGATAGTCTGTCTCATGCAATGCCAGAACCCGGCCCCCATCTGCGTCGCCAAGTGACGGCACCGAACCGTCGGGCCGGGTCAGATGCATGAGGAACTTGAGCATGCCGCCGGTTTTCCGACGGATCCGCGGGGGAAGCGGATACTCGTTCTGTTCCGCCAATATCAGCGATTGGAGGTAGAAATCGAGAGCGTAGCAGTGGTAGTAAGACGAAAGCTCTCCGTGCACTCCATCATCCAGAAATTGTTTTTGGGCTTCTTCCTCCAGAACAGCCTCGCCCGTCGCCAGCCAGACCGATGGCCGCTTTCGATCCTGAAAAACGAGGCCCGCAATGAATAGCGCCGCAGCCTCGCCGATCAGGTGGGTGTTTGGACTGCTGTAGAGAGATAAGTGCCGGTGAACATGCTCCAGTTGGGCAAACAGGGAATCGCCTACGCGTTGGGCGGTTGCCTCGTCGAACGACCGTGAGGGAAGCAGGAGAAAAATCGTCCACAACCAGGAGATGGATCGTATTCCTATTTCCAGGCTTGACTGCCAGTTGACTCCAAACCGGGGAGGGTTTTGATCTATCCAGCTCAACAGTTGCGACACTGCTTCGGCCGCGTACCGCTCATCGCCGGTAAAACTCCAGGCCTTGGCGAGACGAGGCAGATGCTGATGACGATTCAGTTCATGAATGATCTTGGCGTCGCGCCCGGTATGATTCGTTTCCAGCCGGTAATCTGCCCAGAACCGTCGCTCCCATGTCCTGCCGGTTACCGGATCGCGGTGCCAGTCGATCTGTGTACCGAGGTTGATCGTCCCATAAGCGAGCAAGGCAACTTCATGACGACAGAGTCGTTCCGCTTCGCACACTGCCCTTTCGATCCACAAAGGAAATTGCTCTTGCCGGAATGCGACAAGAGGGTCCCGATGACCGCAGTAGAAGCGATGCGAGGCGGTATCGGAAAGATAGCGTTTGAAATTCTGGCCGGCGGATGTTCCAGAGTCGTTGGGCCGCACCCCGATGCGTTCCAGTTCCGAATATCCCTTCTCACGGATTCGGTGGGCCAGCTCGTGTGGACCCATCGTGCTTAGTCGACTGAAGACCTTTCGGGTCTGCGCCAGCACGGGCATTTCAAGCGGAGGCATAGGCTCCTCCTGAAATAGTCCCCCGGTAAACTTCCATCAGCCGATCCATACAGCCGGATTGGACGGCCGCAAACTCCGGCCTTCCTGCGTCAATCGCCTGTTGAATTCCGGCCAGCATGTCGCTCACATCTCCTGGTTGAAAAAGGATCGCGCCTGCCGGTCGTGTGCCGACGCGGCTGGCCACCACCGGCACACCCTGAGCGATCGCCTCACGGACTGAGATGGAATCGCCATCCTGAAGCGTTGTACGGAGAAATACGTCGCTCTGAGAGATCAGTGAGAGGCAGGTCTCGTGATCCACATCCCCGAGCATTCGAATGTGATCGCCCAAGCCTGCCGCACGGACCAGGCTTTCCGCTTGGGCACGCTGTTCGCCGCTACCCATCACCATGCAGCCAAGCGAAGGATGTTGCCCGCGCAGGCGAACGATCCCATTCAACAGCAAATCAAAGCCGTATTCCGGGCGAAAGAATAATGCAGTCGAGAATAGCGGCTGATGATGACGCATCCACAAGGTGAGGGCGGGATCCAGCGAAGCCATGGGGCGCAGTGACCCAATGTAGGCGGGTGCAACATCAAGCCGCTCCGCTGCCACGTTCAGCGAAACCAACGTGTCGCGAATTGCTGTGTTCACGCAGATCACACGGGTATACAGGGAACTGACCAGGGCAGCGAATTTTCGTCGCCACCGGAACGCAGGGCTCAGATACTCTGGGGCCAAACCGGAGTGGAGGGTAAGAACGCAGCCACCACCCAGCTTTCCAGCCAGTCCGCACGCGAGAGCGAGCAACCAACTCTTGCGATTGTGTCCATTTGTGTGAAGGTGAATGGTCCAGCCCTGAAGAGCATAACGACCCAGCGCCGCGCAGAACTCGCTCGAGTGGCTGGCACGATTGCTATCCAGCACCTTGCAGGGTACGCCCGCTGAGATCAACTCCCTTTCAATTTCGGCGACGTGTACCGAGACTCCTCCGTGTGGCGGTGGATAGGGGCCAACGAGAAGAATCTTCATACTCTGCCCCCGGTGGCTAATAGGTTCCGATAGAGATTTTCGGTCTCGCCAACCGATCGCTCCACAGAAAACACCTCGGAGACACGGCGCTTGCCAGCCTGTCCAAAGCGAACGGCGAGATCATGATCCTCCAGCAAACGTCCCATCGCATCGGCGAGCGCAGTGGAGTCGCGTGGAGGTACAAGGATTCCGGTGACCTCGTGTTCGACGACCTCGGGATTCCCTCCAACACGTGCTGCGATCACCGGAACTCCCGCCGCCATGGATTCAAGCAGCGAATTCGACAGCCCTTCGCTGAGGGAAGGGAGTACAGAAATGGAAGCCTCCGACAACAACTCCGGCACGTCGCATCGAAATCCGGCGAAGACCATTCGTTGCGCCAAGCCCATGCCGGCGGCATGTTGTTCCAGTTCGTTCCTGTTGGCGCCATCCCCCGCAATGACGAAGTGCACATCGGGAAACCGGTCTGCCACCAGGGCGGCCGCATCCAGAAAGTACTGAACGCCTTTCAATTGATTCAGGCGGCAAAAGACGAGAACCATCCGGGCGGACGAAGGCAAGTTGAGTTCCTGCCTCAGGAGACCGCTTCGTTCCTTCTTTTCAAATCTCGACAACGTTATTCCATTGCGGATCACGACAATTTTGGCCGGGTTGTAACCGCGGGCGATCAGCCTCTCGCGGATCGCCTCAGCGTTGACAAGCACGCAATCCGCCCATTGGCAGACAAATTTCTGAACGCGAGCCTGCACCGGGGTGAGTCCGTCGCCCATGTCGCGGATGGACGCTATGACCAGGGATTTCCCCGCGAGTCGGGTGGCCACGATTGCGAAAATATTGGGGTAAAAACCATAGCTATGGACGATCTGGATCAGATTCTTCCTGACGTACCGGGCAAACTGAATTCCCTGCCAGCTGGTCCTGAGGGCGTAGAGGGGACCAATCTGAAATTCCGGTCGGGGCACGTCAAGCGATTCGAGTTCCCGCAGCAGTTCTCCCGAATTCCGCAGACATGCAAGATGCAGGTCAAAGCGTGAAGAGTCAATCCGCAGCGCCAGATTTGCAACCTGCCGTTCTGTCCCGCCAATGTGGAAATTGGTCACCATTTCCACGAGTTTGATCCGGTTATTCTGCATCGTTGCCACGTTCCAGGCCGGTATTCAGGCGGCGTTAGTCTGAACCCTTCTGCCCCTGTCTGAAAGCGTGTCCCTGTCTAAAAACGTCTTCGCCCACAGTTCAAACGAAATCAGCGTCCAGAGCTGCAGATCGAGATCCTGCCCTTTGTCGTGTCTGGAAATGAGATCCTCGACGTACCGCATGTTGAAGATTCCGCGTCGCCGACTTCTTTCTCCCAACAGGAGTTCACGGATATATGGCCCCAGTCCACCGCGGAACCAGTAGCTCAAAGGCACAGCGAAACCCCGTTTGCTGCGGTCGATAATCCGGTCCGGCAGAATACCCCTCATGGCCTTTTTGAGAATGTATTTGGTCGTGCCGTTGCGCAGATTCATCTCGGCTGGAATCGTGGCGGCGAATTCTACTAATTTGTGATCCAGCAGAGGGACCCGAGTCTCGATGGAGTGGGCCATGCTCATCCGATCCACCTTGGTCAGAATGTCCAGTGGCAAATAGTTCCTTACATCAAGACCCTGCAGAGCCGAAAGCCAGTTGCCATCCCCGGAATTCAGGTAGTCCGCTTTTGCGCGCCCAGGGTGATGGGGCGCAATCAACGCGAAGGCGTCAGGGTGAAAAAGCCTCTTCATATCATCGTGCCGAAAGAGGGTGGAAGCATCTATGTAACGTTCTGCTCCCGTCAACGAATGGTGACGGAGGAAGTTCCGACCGCGCATTCCATCCGGCATTCTCCGGCCGATGGTTCCCATCACCCGACGTGCGGCTGCGGGCCACGAGCGTTGGGTTCTTTCCCGCCCTTCCACCAGGTACTTGTCGTATCCCGCAAATAACTCATCGCCGCCGTCACCGGAGAGAACCACCTTGACACTCTCGGATGCCAGCCTGGACACCATATATGTCGGAATGGCGGAGGAGTCGCCAAAGGGTTCATCCAGACACCACGCGAGGTTATCCAGTTGATCGAATGAGTCCGGACCAATCGTCAGCGCATGATGATCGGTTCCGAATTGAGCCGCGACCTGGCGGGCAAAACTGAGTTCGTTGTAGCTGGGTTCACTGAAGCCTATGGAGAATGTTTTCAGGGGTCTTGAGATCAGACCCGCAGCCGCGGATACGACCGCGCTTGAGTCGATCCCTCCGCTGAGGAAGGCCCCCACCGGAACATCGCTCACCATATGCAGGCGAACCGATTCCGTCAGAAGCTCGCGCGTCCGCTCTACGAAGTAGTTCTCATCTCTGCTGTGGTCCGGCTCGAAGTTAATATTCCAATAGCTCTCGATCTTTGGAACACCGCCGGGACACACGGTCAGGACACAGCCCGGCTCAAGTTTATGGATTCCCGCGATAATCGCTTCATCAGGCGGGGTGGAAAGGAACGCGAAGAGATGCGAGACTGCACCCCAATTCAAGTCGCGGTCGAACTCGCCGAGTTGCAGAATCGCTTTCAGCTCGGATGCAAAAAACAGCCTGCCGTTGCGCTCACCAAAGTAGAGCGGCTTAATTCCCACGCGGTCACGAGCGAGGAGCAATTGCTTTCGCCGATCGTCCCAAAGCGCAATACCGAACATTCCGCGCAGATGGTCCACGCAACGTGTTCCGTACTCTTCGTAAAGGTGGACAATCGTTTCGGTATCTGTATGGGTGGCGAAAATGTGGCCACGCTGCTCAAGGTCCCGCCGAAGTTCGCGAAAATTATAGATTTCACCGTTGAAAACCACCTGAACCGTTCCATCTTCGTTTCCGATCGGCTGGTGACCGGCGGCAATATCGATGATGCTCAGGCGGCGCATGCCTAACCCAACCGGACCCTGGACGTAGCACCCTTCGTCATCGGGCCCACGGTGGTAGATGGTCGAGCACATGTCCCGAATTTCCCGTGCGAAAACGGGTTTGCCTTCGAGACTGAGAATGCCGGCGATTCCGCACATAGTCGAAGTAACCTATCCTTTTCCAAACGCCGGAGTACCGAAGATGGCATCCCGGCGGCGGCGGGCCCAACCTGTCAACGCTGCTTTCTCGTCCGTGTTCACGAGCCCGAAATACCAGACAAGCGCGGCATATACGATGACGAACGCCGCTCCCATCGCGGATAGAACGATCGCGGGGCCCAGGTGTAGAGACGATTCGACTGCCACCGCGGCCGTTCCGCCACAGCAAGCCGCAGCAAGAATCGACCCCAGCCGCTGCCATGGAAGCAGGTCCGTTACGCCGGTACACAGAAGCTTCCTCATCCTGATGAGCCCGGCCACCTTGAATGCGGTATTAGCCAGAAGGACCACCAGTACGGGTCCTGTTAAATAGAATTCGGCCAGCGACCATCGGAGGAGCGCCACGATGATGACGAGACGCATGATGTTCAGCGCAAACAGAAATCGTGTCTGAGCGAAGACCCGCATAACTCCGTCAACCTGAAATGCGGAGAGCACAATCATGGCGGACCAGATCCCAAATATGGGCACACTCCCGAGATATTTTCGGGTAAAGAGAAGAACAATGATTTCGCGCGAACTAAAGATCGCGAAGGCTGCAAGGGGGAAAAAGAGCAGGGCCAGTTTCGAGGTTGTATCGCGCCAGACTTCGAGTACTGCGCTCATACGGCCTGCCGTCAGCAACTCCTGCATTCGGACCATCATCACGTCGCTCGTGGGCGATGCCGCAACATCCACCAGCGGGATCTGCAGACAGCCCACAGCGAAAATGGCGAAGATTGCAGGATTGAACATCGAAGACACCACATACTGCGGGATGCTGGCCTGAAGGATCTCAACGAGCACGGCCGCCGAAAAGGGCAGCGCGTATGCCAGTTGTTGTTTCAGCAGAATCCGGTCGGGCGTAAGGCCTCCCCTGAACTCTCTTCGGAAACAGACAACCATGACAACGACCCGCGCCAGGGCAACCGCCACTGCACCCATCAGGAGACCTTCCATCTGGCGGAAGAGCAACACCGGAAGAATCAGAGCCGCGGCACGTGCAAGATCAGAGAGTGCATAAGAAGTGGCCGCCCATGAATAGCGGCGCCGGGAGATCATCACGATTTCGAGTGGTGCGGAGAGCGTCATGCAAAACGTGTAGATACCGATCCACGGCAGGTAGGCAGCCAGTTGGGCGTTACTGAGCCATCGGGCGATCAACTGAGCCCCGCCCGTAACGATTCCGAGACAGCAGATTCCAACGCCGGCAAGAAACAACAAAGAATTCGCGACGTATTTCCCCGCGTGTTGGGGGGCCTGAGGCAGGAAGTAATACAAGGTGGTGGCCATCCCGAGCTGAGAAATCAAGAAGGCCGTGGAAAAAACCAAAAACAATTGCTTATATGTACCGAACTGCTCAGGCGTGAATATCCGTACCAGAGCTACAGGAATGAAAAACGTGGCCGCGAACGCCAGTGTTCGCCCGACCATGAGCAATAACGCCGGCTTAAAAATTGATTCTTCTGCCGGGGCTTCAGACGCCGGTTCCTGACAGGCTGTTAACATAGCGCCGGCTCCGGTTTTAACTGGTGAATTTTGCTCGCAATGTAATCCACCTGCTGCGGTGTGACGCATTGATGAATCGGTAACTCGAGAACATGCGCTCGCAGATATCGGGCATCGGCACCAAGGGGCCTGTCCGCCTGCGGATCGTTCCAGAACTCCACCGCTTCAATTCCTGCCTGCCGCAGCGATTCGGCGGTAGCATGTTTATTGGCTACGAGGATAGGAAAAAACAGTGGGCAAACGCCGGGATCCAGGTCCTCGCGCAGCATTCGGACCCGCCCGTCAAGCAATGATCGAAGCCGGGTAAAATTCTCCCGCCGTCTTGTACGGATGTGTTCATGGTCAATACCCTGAATGATTGTCTCGCTCAGGCCTGACATCGCAATATTTACATTGGCGATGTCCCACCCGATGTCGCCTACCGGCACAGGGCGAACCCGCGCCGCGCGAATTGCACGCCCCACACTTTGTTTCATATTGAATAAAGACTTGCCGATCCGGTTCCATCGGGACCGTACAGTTTCAAGCGCCAGTTCGGCGCTGCGGCCGGCAGCCGCGATATGCGGATACGGCTGAAGTTCCATGCCCGAGAGCGTTGGAAGAGAATTGTTGTTTTGCGCCAACACTCCTCCGTTTGGCACCGGCAGAGTTTTATACAGACAGAACACCGAATAATCGCCCAGGGAACCGAGAGGTTGACGATCCGTCTCACTAAAAAGAGCGAGGGCGCAGTCTTCGACCAGGATGCATCCATATTGTCGACAAAGTGCCTGAATCTCTTTCATGGGCTGCGACCAACCCAGATAGTGGATGACATAGATAACCCGGGCTCCATTGCGCGCCAGACGGGCGAGCTGGTCGAGATCAGGTTCGAGATTGCGGCTAATCGGATAGTAGGCGATCGACGCGCCCGCAGCCTGAATTGCGGCTACTTCGTTGCCGCTGTGATAATCGGGAACCAGAACTGTTTCGTTCGGCGCCAGCGCCAGGGCCCGGAACAGATGATAGATGCCGCTCCGGGCCACACAAAAGGAACTTCGATTCGCGACACTGAAGGGGTACGTCGGCGCCTGCTTCGTTTTCGCCGGAAACAAATCCCCCAGCGTCAACCCAGGCCAGGGTGAAACGTACATGGATCCCATATCCGTCACGGGCTAGTGCCCCACGGCCATGGTCGCGGTGTTGCTGGCAAAGCCACTGATCGTGACCTGCACAGGCTGGTTTCCGGAAGGGAGCCCCGCCGGAACCTGAATGTTGATTTGATAGAGGCCCACAAAACCGGGAGCCAGACCCGAGTAGATAACCGTGGGCGAAGCAGCCCCGATTTTCACTACGGGAGTAGCCACGGTGGGAGCAAATGGTGGAACGGCCGGGCCCGGACTTCCCGATTGAACGGACGTCGTCAGAGCACCCAGCCCAGTGCAGTAGATGGAAAGAAATTCTCCTGCCTGAGCCGGACTCGCGCTCGTAACCAATGTTCCATCTGCAGCATGGACAATGGCTCCTGTCCCCGCGGCCGGATCCACGATGAAAATTCCGGGTGAAGCGAGGGCTACACTCACGGTCTGGCTGGCACTGGTGGCAGTGCCGCGCGACACCTGAACTGTCGCGGTTCCGGCGGGAACAGTGAATGGCACCTGAGCGTTAATCTGGCCCGAAGACGTGTAGTAAAGCGGCGCTGCCACCCCATTGAATTTCACCGTATCCGGTCCCAGAACAGTGGGTAGCGGGGTGGACGTGGCGGCTGCAGTGCCGGTCATGAAATCCGAGCCGAATACCGCGACGATCGCGCCAGGCGAGATGGCGGCGTTGGCGGCGAAACTCGCAGCATTCAAAACTGAATTGGCCGGCAGCGAGGGAGAACCTGCCAGCGCCGGCGCAATCAGCCGAATCCGATTGTTGGCACGATCGGCAATGTAGATGTTGTCAGCTCCGTCGATAGCCAGGCCCCAAGGATGATCGAGGTTCGCCTGCGCGGGCGATCCGCCATCCCCTGTGAAGCCATTGGTACTCGCCCCCGCAACAGTGCTGATTACGCCAGATCCATTGATCTTGCGAATCCGGTTATTACCGGAATCCGCGATATAGATATTCCCCGCGCTGTCGACCGCCACGTCAGAAGGAATATTCAGAGTGGCGCTGGTCGCGAGACCGCCATCACCGGCAAAACCACCCGAGCCTGTGCCCGCAATAGTTGTAATGATGCCCGTGGTCGAGATCTTGCGTATTCTGTTGTTGTCCGCATCGGCAACATATACGTTGCCGGATTTGTCCACGGCAACTCCGAGCGGGAAGCCCAGTGACGCTGACGCTGCAGCCCCGCCATCGCCCGCGAAAGCATCTACGCCATTGCCTGCGATGGTGGTTATGATGCCCCGAGTGTCAATGCGCCGAATTCGCTGGTTGGTGGCATCAGCGATGTAGAGATTGCCTGCCGCATCCAAAGTCAACGCAACGGGGCGACCCAGTGCCGCGCTTACAGCGAGGCCGCCGTCGCCCGAGAATGCTTCCACGCCAATACCCGCTATCGTCGTGACGATTCCCGCTGCACTGATTTTTCTAACCTTTCGGTTACTCGAGTCGGCCACATAAATATTCCCCGCAGCATCGACAGCCACCCCCAGCACATCGCTGAACGATGCGCTCGTCGCCTGTCCCCCGTCGCCCGACGCCCCAGCCCCTCCATTGCCGCCGATTGTTGAAATGATTCCAAGAGGATTGACAATGCGAATTCGTCCATTGCCTGAATCGGCGATGTAGATAGCGCCATTGGAGCCTATCGCGATTCCCTTAGGGCTATTCAACGCCGCCGACGTCGCAAGGCCGGCGTCACCGGAGAAAGTCGCGGCGCCGTTGCCAGCAACGCTCGAAATAATATTCTGAGACCTGGCAGGCCAGGCCGCCAACAGAACGCATACTAACGGAATAAATCTCTTTGCTCGTTTACCGAGGGTTAATAGTGTATAGGCTTTGCTCATTGAATGACGCTCCAATTCCCCTGAGTAGTCTGCGTGTCGCGGCCACACGCGTCATTGATAATTTCTTTCAAACGCCATGCGTCGTCCTGGTTTCCCACGCACGCCCATGCCCCGGCCCGCAAACACCCCGACCTGAGCGGCTCATCGTCATTCATCGCTACGACCACGATCTTGACCCCGGGATCGATCAGTCTCATGAGACGAGTGGACTCGGAGCCACTCGAATCCGGCGTTGTGGCATCCAGCAGCACGACGTCCGGCCGAAAACTCTTCATGAGGCGAAGGGCTCCGGTTCCTGTGTCCGTCTCCGCAACAGTTACAGGCGTATCTCCAGCCTGGAGTAATGCCTTCACTCCTTCGCGGAATAAGGTGTATCTGTTGCAAATGAGAATTCGAATCGGATTGACTTCCATTTTTTGAGTCCGGCAGGATGGCCCTTGGGACCAGCACCATGCAAGATACCTTCCAAACGGAACAGGACCTTTGCCACCGCTCAAACGTGATGGTGGATACTTTGGAAACCCACTTTCAAGCGACTCCTGTGCAGAGTTTGCGCGGCTTGGTACATTGTGCGCGCAACATTCCGGCGATACTGCACTGGCAAATTTTCGACGTGGCCTGTATTCCTCTAAATGATTCGCGCGGAAGACTTCGCGAAATGAAGTTGTTCTCTGCATCGACACACGGCTTTTCGGTGTTCTGTCGAACAGATACCGAAGGCGCACCGATTCGTATCCGAAGCAAGTGGCAGCAGAAGTGCATAATCGAGGCCCGTGCGCATGTTTAATCACACGGCGAGGCAAAGTGAAGGTGCAATGAAAACATTTAAATCCTGTATCGCGATTCCTGGCTGTGCGGCGGTAGCGCTCCTGGGTATGGCCCTTACTCTCGCCGCCCAGGCGGCCGATCTTGTGGCCAAGGCGCCTGAGGTTGAAGCGAACGCTGCCGCATATCGACTGGGTCCGGAGGACGTCATCGACGTTTTTGTCTGGAAAGAGCCCGATCTGTCAACGACTGTGGTTGTCAGACCCGATGGCAAGATCTCCCTGCCCCTCGCGAGCGAAATTGATGCTACCGGCAAGACTGCAGCTGAGCTTCAACAGGACATCACGCAGAGGCTTAAGAAATATCTCAGCGAACCCGTAGTCAACGTAATGGTGAAGCAGATTAACAGTCTTAAGATTTCCGTCCTGGGGGAAGTTCGGAAGCCCGACGTCTACAGGATCAGGAACCGCGTCACCGTACTCGATGCTATCGCCATGGCGGGGGGCTTTACCGATCTTGCGAGACCGACTCGCGTGGTGATCCTGCGGCATTCCGACGCAGGTCCTCAACGAATCACAGTCAACCTCAAGCAGGTAGTAGGCAGTGATACGGGTGCGCCTGTCTATCTACAGGCGATGGACACGGTTTATGTGGAAGGTCGCTGATGCGGTCTACCCGCCGGGCGGCCTCAAATTTTTCTTTCGGCTGGTCCGTGAAGAACATCACGAGTTGGAATCCGCGCATGATCAGTAAAACCATAAGAGCCTGCGTTGCAACGGCAATTACTTGTGGCGTAACGGCTTCTCTTCTGCCTGCCCAGGAGCGTCCCAATGGTTTTTTTCTTACATCCCCTCTGGAAATCAGTTCTGGTTATGACAGTAAGTTCATCACCGACACGCAGCAACTGAGTGACTCGGTTTCAGTGTTAACGGGACCGACGATGTCCTGGTTCCGAAACACGCACAGGACTGCCATGTCCGTGAACTACAAACCCGAAGTGGAGCTGTTCGCAGGACATCCCTGTCTTGATTCCTGGGATCATCTTGCCATCATCAAACTGGCCCACCAGGTCAACGCCCGCTGGAGTCTCGATATGGGAAATTCCTTTCTCAATACGGAAGACTCAAATCGCGCCCTCTCGAACAGCTTGATCCTGCTGCCCCGCGGCCGCTACCTTGAAAATACATTTTACGGTCAGATCACCTACCACTTCGATCAGGCGACAAAGTTAAGGTTTCGCTATGACAACAGCGTTAACACGGTGGACCTGGCAGGTTCTCAGGCGGGGAGACTCGACCACTTTGCCAACGCGGGGACCCTCACTCTGGACCGCTCCCTGACGTCGTCCCAGAGCATCTCAGGGAATTATTCCTTCCTCCGCGTCACGCCATTTCACCCTGAGATCTCCGGAAGTCCGACAAATGTTCAGCTACTGAACGCGGTCTATACCTGGGACATCAATCGCGGTCTTGCGCTCCGACTGGCCGGCGGCTGGGTGGGAGGAAACCAGAATGCCGGAACCGGCGCGGTGGAACTGGAGAAGGCATTGGGAGATATTTGGGTTGCCGCGGGATACCAACG
>Ga0206970_10217_pt1 | contig 14934 bp, 16 predicted proteins | sample Alteio_BWOrgHeat_88_FD_152964 | JGI IMG/M metagenome (GOLD analysis project Ga0206970, IMG submission 152964) | Enriched cells from forest soil in Barre Woods Harvard Forest LTER site, Petersham, Massachusetts, United States -... | ecosystem: Environmental > Terrestrial > Soil > Temperate forest >... | reverse complement strand
CCTCGCAACAGCCGCCCGCCGCCGCCGCCCTGGCCGATGCCGGCCGGCAGATGGCGAACGCGGTCGATCAATTGAACCGGCCCGATCAGGCCGCCGCGGAAACCGCGGAGAAAGCCGCCATGGATGCGCTCGAAAAAGCCGAGGAAGCCGGGGCCGCGCAATTGAGCGCCGCGACGCAGGCGGCGGGCAATCAGAATAAAACCACTAACGATGACAACGCCGCCGCCGCGTTGCAAAGGGCGCGGGACGCCGCGCAGGCCGCGCAAGACGCCCTGGCTGCCGCGCAAGCCGCCGGCCAGCAGCCCAGCGAGCCGCAGGTGGGTGGTCAGTTGAACCAGGCGCTGGGCGAGGCGGATCGCGCAATGCAGACACCCGGCCTCCAGGCGGACGCCCAGCAGGCGATCGGCCAGGCGCAGAAGGCGCTTGCCCAGGCGAAGACCGACATGAACGGCCAGGATGCCCAGGGCGCCCAGCAAGCCGCCGCGCAAGCTCGGCAGGCCCTCGCGGCGGCCCAGGCCGCGATGAATCAGTCCCAAGCCGGCATCGGCCAGAGCCAGCAGGGCATCCCGCAAGGCGCGCTGGCCCAGCAAGGGCAAAGCCAGGGCCAGGAGCAAGGCCAGGGGCAGCAAGGGCAGGATCAGCAGCAGGGCCAGGGGCAGCAGCAAGGCCAGGGACAAGGACAGGGACAAGGACAGGGACAAGGACAGGATCCTAGCCAGGGGCAAGGTCAGGAACGGGGCCAGGGTCCAGGACCGGGGCAAGGCCAGGGTCAAGGACAAGGGCAGGGTCAGCAGGCCACGCAGCAGGGTGGCCAGGCTGCGAAGGAAAAAGGCTGGCAGGATCGCGGCGGCCAGGTCGCGGGCGCCAGCGGCGGCGCAAACGGCTCCGCCCGTTTCACCGGCCTCCCGCAGCGCGACCGCGACGCCATTCGCCAGTCTCAATCCGAGAAATACCCGCAGGAATACGGTTCGAGCGTGGAGCAATACATGCAGGGCCTCGCCGAGGACGCCCAGGGGGGCGCGCAATCGCGATGACAACGAAAACCCTCAGCCTCCTCCTCGGCGCGGGGATGTTCTTCCTCCTCCCCGCCGCGCGCGCCGCCGCGGACGACACGGAAGCCGTCACGGTAGATCCCGACACCGCCGCCGTCATCGCCGGCGGGCTCCGTTACCTGGCTCACGAGCAGCAGGCCAACGGCTCGTGGTCGAATGCGATCGGGCGAAACGGCTACCCCGTCGCGATGACCGGCTACGCCCTCATGGCCATGATGAGCGCGGGCAACCTGCCCGAGGAGGGGCCGTACAAACAGAACGTCGCCGCCGGGATGCGGTACCTGCTGGAGGAAGTGCAGCCCCCCGGCCTCTTTCGCGATGTGGACAAGGGGAAATACATGTACAGCCACGGCATCGGCACTCTGGCACTCGCGGAGATGTACGGCGAAACGCAATCGCCCGTCCTGCGCGAGCGCCTTACGCAGCTCGTGCAGCAGATCGTCGCCGGCCAGAGCCAGGCCGGCGGCTGGCGCTACGAGCCCAACGCGCGCGATTCCGATGTCTCCGTCACCGTCCCGCAACTCGCCGCCCTGCGCGCCGCGCAAAATGCAGGCATCGCCGTGCCGCAGGGGACCATCGACCGCGCGCTCGATTTCCTGCGGCTGTGTGCGGACGACAACAGCGGCGAATTCTATTACCAGCCCGGTCGGCAACCCGGTTTCGCATGCACGGCCGCGGCCATCTATTCGCTCCAGCTATGCGGCGAGTACGACGATCCGCGCGTGAAACGCGGGTCGGATTTCCTCGTCGCGCAAAACGAAAGGCAGGGCCAATGGTGGGCCTACGGCAATTACTACGCCGCCCCCGCGCAATACATGATCGGCGGCGCGACGTGGCGGCAATGGTACCCGCAAATCCGTGATGAATTGATGAAGAATGTCACCCGTCAGGGCGGCGAAGCCTTCTGGAACGACCGCCACTCCCAAGGCCTCGGCCCCGTGTACGAAACCGCCGTCTTCCTCACAATCCTCGCCCTGCCGTATCATTATCTGCCGCTGTATCAGAGGTAGCGAAGCAGCAGGAACATGAGCAAGAGGACGAGCAGCGCCCCCGCGAGGCGGATGGCGCGCTGCCGCCGCCGCTCGCGCGCCTGGAAGCGGTGCCAGCTTTGCTGCGTGTGCAGCCGCGCCAGTTCGGAGGACACGGGCTTCGACATGATTCAGTGGTGCCGTTTCTTGATAAAGGCATCGTACTCGCTCGCGGGGATGCGGTAGTTCCGCCGCGGGGTTTTCTTGCGGTCGATCCCCCCGCCGCTCACATCCACGGCGCGGATGTGGCCCTCTTCGATCAGGTTGATGATGTGCTGCTTCGTCACGGAGAGCGCCTCCGCCACCTGCCGCACTTGCAGGACGCTGTGCTTCGGGAAGAGCTTTTGGGCGAGGATCGAGTCCAGTGCCGGGGCCGCCGTTTCAGGCGGCTTCGCGGCGGTCGCTGCGCGCGGGGAGATCATCGCTCATCCTCCTCCGGGCGTTTCGCCAGCGAATCGAGCCGCTGGTCCGCCTCGCAGAGCTGGATGTACGCGGCGCGGATGTCCTCCAGCAGTTCCGCGTCCTCCGCCGTCAGCAGCAGCCCGCGCAGGAAATCGCGCGCCTCGCTCACGGGCATCGCCAGCGCCAGCGCGACCGATTTGCGCTGAAAGAGCCGGATCGATTCGGCCTCAGTGCTCATAAGGGCGCGCCTCCAGCGGCCCCGGGGGCCGAATACAAAGTTTGGGTGTTTTGTGAAAGGAAAATGTCGTACCCGAGACATTCCGCTTGATGCCAATCCAAGTTTTGGGTAACAGAGTTATGCAAACCGGTGATAAACTGACGAATTCCTTTGAGTCAAACCAAAAGTTGGAATAAAATATACAAAAGTTGTAATGAATCCGCGTGAACTTATCGACGATGCCATGGCCCGCGCCGGGATGAATTTGGAGCAACTGGCCGAGCGCCTCGGGAAAAAAATCCGCACGATGAAGGCGATACGAAGCGGGGAAATACCTTTGGCGGAGGATGTTAGGCTGCACCTTCGGGACTTGGTGGAGCTTTCCCGGATGCGGCGTTCGATTTTTAAAAAACCGGCGGCCAGCCTCGGCGCGCTCGTTGTGAAAGAAGGGGGTCCCCGGGGACACGCGGAGGAGATTTCCGTGCGGACGATCCCGCTGATTTCGTGGGCCGAGGCCGGCGAGGCGGAGGTGTGGGAGCAGGCGCGGGCGGAGGGGGGGGCAACGGCCTACGGCGTGGACGACCCGGCTGCGATCGCGGTGAGAATCCGGGGCGATTCCATGGAGCCGGATTACAAGCACGGGACCGTCGCGATCGTTTACCCCTCCGTGCCGGCGAAGAGCGGGGATCTGGTCGTTGCGCGGCTGGCGGATGGAAGCGTGCACTTCAAGCGGCTCCAGGTCGCCGGGGACGATTTCACGTTCATCTCATTGAATCCACTCTACCCGCCGGTGACGGTGCCCCGCGCGAAAGTGGACCGGATCGCGCCGGTGGGCGTGACGCAGCGCGAGGAATTGTGAGGGGGGTGGCGTGGTTAAAGGCTTGTTTCAAATAAACATTTGAAATTGCTGTTTCGGGCGGTATTCTCCCGATCCATGCCGACCGCATCCCAAGCCGCCAAGGCCACGCCGTGCGTCCGCCAGCATTTGCTGGAGATCGCTGGCGAGATATTCGCGGAGCGCGGCTTCGAGGGCGCCACGGTGAAGGAGATCACCGAGCGCGCCGGCATTAACGTGGCGAGCGTGAATTATTACTTCCGCGACAAGCTCAGCCTGTACCTGGAGGTGTTGCGCTACTCGATGGCCTCGCGCCAGGCGCTGCTGTCCGCGGGGACAGAGGGCCTCTCCGCGGAGGAACGGCTTGCGCATTACATTTCCGGCTTCATGAGGACGCTGGTCGTCGAGGGCCGGCCCGGCTGGTACGGGCGCATCATGGTGCGCGAGCTGGCGCAGCCCACCGCCGCGCTGCCGCAGGTGGTGGAGGAACTCATCCGTCCGAATTGCCAGTTTCTGCAAGGCGTGGTAGCGGAGGTGGCCGGCGGGCGCGCCGATGCCGAGACGGTGCGGCTGCTGACGCAGAGCGTTCTCTCGCAATGCGCGCACTGGAAAATCAGCCAGCCCATTTACGCCCTGCTCTGGCCGGAGCTGCGCCTGGACGCGCCGCGGCTGGAGCGTATCGCGCGGCACATCGCGGCTTTCTCCATCGCCGGCATCCGCGCCGTCGCGCCTGCGCCTTCGGCCCACATGCCGCACAATCCGCGCAAGAAAGGGAAAAAATGAGCGCCCAGGCCACATGGACTCCGCACCATAACTATTGGCTCGTCGCGCTCACCGTGACGCTCGCCACGTTCATGGAAGTGCTGGATACCTCCATCGCGAACGTCGCGCTGCCGCACATCGCCGGCAGCCTGTCCGCGAGCGTGGATGAATCGACCTGGATCCTGACCAGTTATCTCGTCGCGAATGCCGTGGTGCTGCCGCTGAGCGCGTGGATTTCCGACCGCGTGGGCCGGAAGCGTTTCTATATGACGTGCGTGGTGCTCTTTAGCGTCAGCTCGTTCTTTTGCGGTCTGTCGCATTCGCTGCCGATGCTCATTTTCTTCCGCGTCCTCCAAGGGATCGGCGGTGGCGGCCTCGCGCCCAGCGAGCAGGCGATCCTTGCCGATACCTTCCCGCCGGCCAAGCGCGGCATCGGCTTCGCCGTGTATGGAATGGCCGTCGTCACGGCCCCGGCCATCGGCCCCACACTCGGCGGTTACATCACCGATCATTTTTCCTGGCACTGGATTTTCTTCATCAATATCCCCGTCGGCATCGTATCGCTAATGCTGACTTCCGCATTAGTGGAGGATCCGCCGCATATCGTGGAAACGCGTGCGCGCACCCGCGGGAAACCGGTCGATTATATCGGCGTTATCCTGATCTCCCTCGGCCTCGGCGCGGCGGAAGTGGTGTTGGACAAAGGCCAGGAGGACGATTGGTTCAATAGCCCGTTCATTGTTTTCTTCATGGTCGTCGCTGTCGTCGCCGTCCTCTACTTCATCGTCTGGGAGTGGCACGAGGAGCACCCCATCCTGGAGTTGCACCTGTTAAAAAACCCGAATCTCGCCGTGGCCAATGGGCTCATGCTCGCGCTCGGCGCGGCCCTTTTCGGCACCACGGTGCTGATCCCCGAGTATCTCCAGACGGTGATGGGGTACACCGCGCAGGATGCCGGCATGGTCCTCTCGCCCGGCGGATTTACCGTCATGCTGTGCATGCCGATCGTTGGCATCCTCGTGTCGCGCGTCGATGCCCGCTATCTTATCGGCTTCGGGTTCGTGTGCACCGCGGCGGCGCTCTGGCACATGACTTCCATCTATCCCGGCATCGATTTCAAGACCGCTGTCGATTACCGCGTCTTCCAGTGCATCGGGCTCGCGTTTCTCTTTGTGCCCATCAATACCATCTCCTTTGTCGGCATCCCGCCCTCGCAGGGGAACCAGGTTTCCGCGATGATCAACCTTTCCAGAAACTTTGGCGGCAGCATCGGCATAGCCGCCGTCAGCACGCTCCTGGCGCGCCGCACGCAGGTCCACCAGACCTATCTCGCCGCGCACGCGAGTAGTTACAGCACGGCATTCCGCACATCCATCGCAAGCGCGAAAGCGATGCTCTTCCATGCCGGCTCCGCGCTTCCCACCGCAGCCATGCAGGCGGATGGGCGCATCTACCGCGCCGTGCAGCAGCAGGCCACCGCGCTGGCCTATGTCGATGTCGTCCGCATCTTTGCCGTCTGCGTGGTTTTCGCCATGCCCCTGATCCTGTTCGCCCATCGCAACCGCCCCGGCAAAGGGGCCGCGATGGCCCACTAACAATAGAATAACTTATGAGTAACATGCCCGATATGCCGCCGGAAGAAAAGCCGAAGCCCGCAAACGGAAAGGTGAAGCCGCTGGCAATCCTGACCATGATCGTACTGGTTGCGGTGTCGATCGGGCTTGTCGCCTATTTCCTGGGTCGCAACCGCGAGGAAACCGACGACGCATTCATCGACGGACACATCGTCGAGATCAGCCCCCGCGTGGCCGCGCAGGTCATCGCCGTGCATATCGATGACAATAGCGAGGTCAGGAAAGGGGATGTCCTCGTCGAACTCGATCCGCGCGATTTCAACGTCGCGCTGGAAAAGGCCGGGGCGCAGTTGCTCCAGGCGCGGGCGCAGGTGAAGCAGGCGGAGGCCGGCGCGGCGCAGGCGGGCGCGCAACTCGCGCAGGCCAAGGCGGAATTCGCGCAGCGCAACGCGCAGTTCCAGATCGCGAATATCGACTTCCAGCGCAACTCCAGCCTTTACCAAAAAGATATGCGCGCCGTCTCGAAACAGGACGTGGACACGACGCAAACGTCGATGGACGCGGCCAGGGCAACGCTCGACGCATCCAGCGCGAACGTCGAGGCCATGCAGGCCGCGGTGGATTCGGCCCGTGCCCAGGCGGGCGCCGCCGAGGCCTCGGTCAAGGTCGCGCAGACTGCCGTGGACGACGCGAACCTTCAGTTATCCTACACCAGGATCGTCGCGCCGGAAGCCGGCCGGATCACGCGCAAGAACGTCGAGGCCGGCAACTATGTGCAGCAGGCGCAGACATTGTTTGCGATTGTAAGTCATAACGTCTGGGTCACGGCGAACTTCAAAGAGACGCAGCTCGCGCGCATGAAAGTGGGCCAGAAAGTATCGATCCGCGTCGATGCCTTTCCCAAGCGCGAATTGCGCGCGCACGTCGAGAGCATGCAGCTCGGCAGCGGCTCGCGCTTCAGCCTGCTGCCCGCGGAAAACGCCACGGGAAACTATGTCAAAGTCGTCCAGCGCGTGCCGGTGAAGATTGTCTTCGACGAACCGCTCGACGTGCTTTCCCTGCTCGGTCCCGGCATGTCTGTGCAACCGACGGTTGACCTATCCAGCGAGTAAGATGAAAACGCCCATTGCAATACTAGCCAGCCTTGCCGGCGGCTGCGCCTGCCTCGCCGGCATTCCGGCGGCCGGCCCGGACTATCACGGCCCGCCCGCCGTGGAGACGCCTGGCAGTTATAAAAACGCGCCGCATTGGAAGGCGGCGGACCCTCGCGACGCCATGCCCCGCGGGGCGTGGTGGAAGGTCTTTCGCGATCCCGTGCTCGACCGCATCGAGCAGCAGGCGCTCACTGCCAACCAGGATATCGCGCAGGCCGTGGACCGCATCGCCGAGGTTCGCGCCCAGGTGCGGCAGGCGGCGGCCGATTTCTATCCCACCCTCGGGATGCAGCCCAGCGCCACCCGCGAGCGGTCGAGCAATGACGATCCCTCCCAGCGCGGCGAGCTGATCGGGCAAAACCCGTTCTCCGGCACGGGCGGCGCGGCTCCCGGCGCGGCGAAACCCGCCGCCAAGTCAGGCCCGTTGATCCTGAGCACGCAGCCGCTGAGCAATACTTACAACTTATTCCGGTTCCCGATGGACTTGAATTGGGAGATCGATCTCTTCGGTCGCGTCCGGCGCGCAAAGGAAGGCGCGAAGGCGACGGCGGAAGCCAGCGAGGCCGACTTGCAAAACACGCTGCTCAGCGTGGAGGCGAACGTCGCCGGCACTTACTACGAAATCCGCGCGCTCGACGGCGAAATCGGCGTGATCCAGCGCACCGTCGCCACGCGCCGCGACGCCCTCGACATCGCGCGGGAGCGCCTGAACGCCGGACTTACCAGCGATCTCGACGTTGCCCGCGCCGCGTCCGATCTCGCCAGCGACGAGGCGACGCTCGACGGCGTGCGCCGGAGCCGCCTGGAGATGGAAAACTCACTCGCCACGCTGCTCGGTTTCCCCGCCAGCAACTTCCGCGTGGCGCCCCGCGCGCTCATCGATACCCGCATCCCGAACATCCCGCCCGGCCTCCCCAGCAGCCTGCTCGAGCGCCGGCCCGATATCGCCTTCGCCGAGCGCCAGCTCGCCGCGTCAAACGCCCAGGTCGGCGTAGCCGTGGCTGGCTTCTTCCCCAGCATCCGTCTCACCGGCGCGGCCGGGTTCGAGAGCGCGGACCTCGGCGATATCTTCGGATGGCAAAGCCGCATCTGGCAGATCGGCCCCAGCATCACACTCCCGATCTTCAGCGGCGGCAAAAACATGGCAAACCTCCGCGTGGCGCAGGCGCGCTTCCGCGAGCAGGTGGATGGATACCGCAAGCAGGTTCTCGTCGCGTTCCAGGATGTCGAGAACTCCCTCGGCGATCTCCGCACCCTCTCCGATCAATCCGACGCGCAGGAACGCGCCGTAACAGCCGCGCTGCGGAGTTATCGGCTCAGCCAGCAGCAGTACGACAAAGGCAACAGCAACTTCATCGACGTCCTCGACGCCGAGCGAACCCTGTTGCTCGACGAGCGCATCTCCGTGCAACTCCTCGGCCAGCGCACCCAGGCCACCGTTCAGTTAATCAAGGCTCTCGGCGGAAGCTGGGAGTAAGCAATCCTAGCCCGCGTAAAACTCCGCGATGGATTCCACCACGTAGCGCAACTGCTCCGGCGTTAATTCCGGGTAAATCGGCAGCGCCAGCGTCTCCCGCGCCGCGCGTTCGCTCTCCGGGAAATCGCCCTCCTTGTACCCCAGCCCCGCGAAACACTCCTGCCGGTGCAGCGGCACCGGGTAATAAATCGCGTGGCCGATCTGCCGCTTCGCCAGGTGCGCCAGCAGCTCGTCCCGCCGCGGCGCGCGAATTACAAACTGGTTGTAAATATGATGGTTCGCCGCGCCGCTCGCCGCGAAGGGTTCGTTCGGCAGCGCGATCGTCCCCATCAACCCCGCCCGCGCGAATTCCCCCCGGTATATCTCCGCATTCACCCGCCGTTTCGCCGACCACCGGTCCAGGTGCGGCAGCTTCACCCGCAGCACCGCCGCCTGCAGTGCATCCAGCCGGAAATTCCCGCCCACCATGTGGTGGTAATACCGCTGCTCCATCCCGTGATTCCGCAGGGCGCGGATATTCTGAGCCATCGCTTCTTCCCGGCAGACGATCATTCCCCCGTCTCCGAACGCCCCCAGGTTCTTCGACGGAAAAAACGAGTAATAACCGAAATCCCCCATCGACCCGCACCGGCCCATGCCTGGAAACTCCGCGCCCAGCGCCTGCGCCGCGTCCTCGATCGTCGGCACGCCATGCTCGCGCGCGATTTCCCCGATCTCGTCCATCCGGCAGCTCAGCCCGAAGAGGTGCACCGGGATAATCGCCCGCACCCGCTCCGCCCGTTTCTCCTCCAGGCACCTGCGCAGCAGGGCAGGGGAGATGTTGAACGTCTCCGGGTCGATATCCACAAACACCGTCCGCGCTCCCAGCCGCGCCACGCACCCCGCCGTCGCGAAAAACGTGTACGGCGTCGTCACCACCGCATCGCCCGGCCCCACCCCCAGCGCCATCAGGATCGCCAGCTCCGCATCCGTGCCGGAGGAGACGCCCACCGCGTGCGCCGCGCCCGTGTATTCGCACACCTCCCGCTCCAGCGCCTCCACCTCCGGCCCCAGGATGAACGCCTGCGCGTCCGCCACCGCATCGATCCGCGCGCGGATTTCCTCCCGCAGTTCGCGGTATTGCAATTTCAGGTCCAGCAGGGGCACTTGCATCGTCATCGCTCCATCGTGCCCGCCCGCGCGCCGGGCGATCAATCCCCAAAACTCACCCATTTTCGCCGCCGGGCAGGCAAACAAGATGATTCCTAATTGACGCCTCGCGCCCGGCGTTTACTCTTCCGGGGCACATGATTGCGCTCATCCGCAAGTTCTTCTGGATCGCCCTATTCGCCGCATTCACCCTCGGCTTCGTGACCTTGTTCGATCATGGATACACCACCACCGGGCAGTACCTCAGCGATGCGCAGAGCGAAGTGCGCGACCTGGTTGCCATGTGGAAACCGCCCGCCGCGCAGCCGGAATCCGGCGACAAGGCCAAATAGCGAAATCCGCCTTTGAGGTTGAGAGCGGTTTTTCCCTTGTGCATTGTGAATGGAGCCACCGCTCCCGAAGTTTCCTCCCCCTATGCCCGTTAAGACTGAAAAGGATCTGAACCCCGACAACCGCGCCCTTTATCTCAAGGCGATGCAAGGCCTTGAGCTTCGGAACTACGGCTACGTCGTCTCCCTCATCCAGACCGTCCTCAAGGATGTGCCCGATTTCCTGGATGGCCGCCGCATGGTGCGCAGGGCGGAAGTCATGGCCACCAAGGGCAAAAAAGGCTTCCTCTCCGGCATGTCCGCCGCAGGCCTCAAGGGGCCGGGCCTGGTGAAAAAAGATCCCAAGGCCGCCATGGAACTCGCCGAGAAGATGCTCGAGAGCGATCCATACAGCTCGCAGGCCAACCAATTGTTGCGCGATGCCGCCAACGCCGCCGGCTTCCCGGAGATCGCCGCCTTCGCGCTCGAGACCATCGTCGAGGGCAACCCGAAGGACACCAAGGCGCTTCACGATCTCGCCAGCCATTACTACGAAAACGGCGACTCCGAGCGCGCCGTGGACGTTTACAACCGCATCAACGAGTTGCAGCCTGCCGATCTCCTCGCCATCAAGCGCGGCAAGGACGCCGCCGCCCGCGCATCCATGTCCAAGGGCGGCTGGGAGGAAGTGGCCCAGTCCGGCGGCGCGAAAGATTACCGCGACCTCATCAAGGACAAGGAAGAAGCCATCTCGCTGGAGCAAAAAAGCCGCGTCGTCAAAAGCGATGAAATGCTGGACCAGCAGCTCGCCGAGCTGCTTGAGAAATACGCCGAGAACCAGGCAAACGTCGATCTCGTGCGCCGCATCGCCGGCCTCTACGAGCAAAAGGGCGATCTCAACAGCGCCCTGGAGTGGTACAACTACACCTCCTCGCTCGTCCAGCACACCGATCCCGCCGTCGCCCGCAAGGCGTCCGATATCGGCCTGAAAATCCTCGATGCCAGCATCGTCGAATTCGAGACATGGCTCGAGCAATACGGCGACGCCGAGAACGCGCCCGACGTGCGCCGGCAGCTCGAGGAGTTAAAAAAGCAAAAGGCCGAGTCCCTCATCAGCGAGGCCCGCAAGCGCGTCGAGCGGAACCCCACTGACTGGCTTCTGCACTTCGAGCTCGGCGAGCAGCTCCTCGTCGCCGGCTATGCCACCGAGGCCATCCCCGAGCTCCAGCAGGCCCGGAAAAACCCGAGCGTCCGCCTCCGCGCCATGAATTTGCTGGGCGATTGCTACGTCGCCAAAAACATGCTCGATTTCGCCATCCGCACCTACGGCGAGGCCTGCAAGGAAATGCCGGGCATGGACGACCTGAAAAAGGAAATCACCTACAAGCTCGGCCTCATCCACGAGAAAGCCGGCGACCGGAAGCAATACATCGACCGCATGAAGGAAATCTACGAGGTCGACTACAGCTACAAGGACGTGGCCCAGCGGGTGGAGAGCAGCTACACCGAGTAGGCTCTCCCGCCCTTGCGCAGTTGAAACTCAGCGCCGCCCGGCGCAAGGTATCGGCCTGTGCTCCATATTCTCTTTCATCTCGCGAGCATGGCGGCGTTCGCCGTCGCCGTCATCGTTGCCATCGCCGCCGTCGTCATCCATTTGCGCTACCGCGCCACGGTTTCCACCGCCAATTCAGCGAACGATTCAGGCGCGGCCCTCGCCCTCGCCCAGCAGCAGGCCGCGCGCGTTCCAGAGCTGGAAGCCGAGCTGGCTCGGGTGCGCCAGTCGTACCAGGAAACGGCCATCCAGCTAGCCGCCGCCCAGGCCCAGGCCGCGGAGGAACGCAAGGGCGCGCAGGAAAAACTCGCCATGCTCGAGGACGCCCGCGGCCGCCTCTCGCAATCCTTCGAGGCCCTCTCCGCCGATGCCCTCCGCAAGAACAACCAATCCTTCCTCGAACTCGCCAAGGAAACGCTCACGACCTTCCAGGAATCCGCGAAATCCGACTTGGAAAAGCGCCAGCAGGCCATCGTTGACTTCGTCTCACCCGTGAAGGAATCGCTCGCAAAAGTGGACGCGCAGATGCACGAGATCGAGAAAACCCGCATCGGCGCTTACGAATCCCTCCAGACCCAGGTCCGCTCGCTCCTTGAGATCCAGCAGCAGCTTCGCTCCGAGACCGGCAACCTCGTCAAGGCGCTCCGCTCGCCGAACGTCCGCGGGCGCTGGGGCGAAGTGCAGCTCCGCCGCGTCGTCGAGATGGCCGGCATGGTCGATCATTGCGACTTCCGCGAGCAGCAATCCGCCAGCGACGGCGAAGGCGGCACCCTCCGCCCCGATCTCATCGTCCACCTCCCCGCCGGCAAAACCATCGTCGTCGATTCCAAGGCGCCCATCTCCGCCTACATGGACGCCCTCGACGCGCCCGACGACGCCGCCCGCGCCGAGTGCCTGGCGCGCCACGCCATGCAGGTTCGCGCCCGCATCGACGAGCTTTCCCGCAAGGCCTACTGGGAGCAATTCACCCCCACGCCCGAGTTCGTCGTCCTCTTCCTGCCGGGCGAAATGTTCTTCTCCGCCGCGCTCGAGCGCGATCCCTCCCTCATCGAGTTCGGCGCGGAAAAGCGCGTCATCCTCTCCACGCCCACCACCCTCATCGCGCTGCTCAAGGCCATCTACTTCGGCTGGCGTCAGCAAGCCCTCGCGGAAAACGCGCAGAAAATCTCCGAGACCGGCCGCGATCTCTACACGCGCCTCGGCACCATGGGGCAGCACTTCGAGGCCGTCGGCGCCAGCCTCAGCCGCTCCGTCGATAGCTACAACAAAGCCGTCGCCTCCCTCGAGACCCGCGTCATGGTCTCTGCCCGTAAGATGAAGGAACTCGATACCGGCCTGCCCGCCTCCGAGGCCGAGCCGCTCAAGCAGATCGAGCACATCCCCCGGCAGCTCCAGGCGCCGGAATTATTGAACGCCGAAACGCGAATGCTCGGGGCGCTGGAAGAAAACGCGGGCGAATGAGGCTCGGCTTTCTCCTCGCGTCGCTGCTCCTCCTCGGCGGCTGCCGTCCCGCCGCGCCCGTGGCGGAATCCTCACCGTCTCCCTCCCCTCATCCGCGCCTGCAAATCGTAACCACATTCGCGCCGGTCTATTGCTTCACGAAAAACATCGTGGGCGATCTCGCCGATGTCTCCATGCTCGCCGCTCCCGGTCAGGACGTTCCGTCGCCCGCCGATCTCGCCGCCCTCAAGCAGGCCGACGTCGTCGTCGAGAACGGCTTCGGCTTCGAGTCCTGGCTCGACCGGAACCTCTCCTGCCTCAAGCCCGGCGCGCTGCGCATCGTCGCCGGCCGCGGCATCCAGCCACTCGCTTCCGGCACCGCCGCCGCCGATGAAATGTCGCTCCCCGTCACCAACCCATACGTCTGGCTCGATCCCCTCAACGCCATTACCGAGGTGCAAAACATCCGCGACCAGTTGATGCTGCGCGATCCCGTGCACGCCGACGAATTCCTCCGCCGCGAAAACGAGTACGAAACCGCCCTGCGCGACCTCGATACCGAAATCGGCAACACCCTCGTCGATTGCACCCGCCGCAAACTCTTCCGCACCGATTCCGCCTTCGACTGGTTCCTCGCGCGCTACGAACTGCAATCCGCCGGCGATCCCGCCCTCCCCAGCGCAACCCTCGACCCCATGACCCGCGCTCCCGCCTCCGCCGATTCCTACGAAACCATCTCCCGCGCGAACGCCGCCGCGCTGCAAAAGGCGCTCCGGTAAAAAACAAACCATGCCCTGGTTCTCGTTCCATTTTTCAGACTTCGCGTACTCCTTCCTCAGCATCCTGTTCGAGGGCATCCCCTTCCTGCTGCTCGGCGCAGTCGTCTCCGGCATCGTCGATGCCTTCGTGCCCGCCGAGGCGCTCAGCCGCTGGCTCCCCAAGAGCCACGCCGCAGCCATTGTCGCCTCCGCTCTGCTCGGCCTCTTCGTGCCCATGTGCGAGTGCGGCAGCGTCGTCGTCATCCGCCGCCTCATTCGCAAAGGCCTGCCGCTCTCCTGCGCCGTCACCTACATGATGGGCGCGCCCATCGTCAGCCCCATCGTCGCCTTCAGCACCTACGCCGCCTTTCGCGGCCAGAACCCGCTGGAGATGACAATCCTGCGCCTCGTCCTCGGCTTCCTCATCGCCATCGGCGTCGGCTTCACCGTCAGCAACATCCCCGCCGAAAAACTCCTCCAGCCCTCCGTCCTCGATTCCATCCCCGCCGCCGCCCGCCGCCGCACCGGCCTCAGCATGGCCGCCGCCGGCACCGACCTCGATCTCGATTCCCCCCCAGGGCTTCACCTCAAAACTCTTCCGCGCCGTCCAATCCTCCACCTCGGATTTTCTCGACGTCGCCTTCTTCTTCGTCGTCGGCGCAGCCATCGCTTCGACGTTCAATACCGCCGTCAATCAAACCCTGCTCCAGCCCCTTGCCACCAGCCCCGGCCTTTCCATCCTGGCCATGATGGTCCTCGCCTTCGCCCTCGCCATTTGCAGCTCCACGGATGCCTTCATCGCCGCCAGCTTCCACATGTTCCCGCCCGCCGCGAAACTCGCCTTTCTCGTTTTCGGCCCCGTCTTCGATACCAAGCTCTTCTTCCTCTATGGAGCCGTCTTCCGCCGTTGGTTCGTCATCGCCCTCGCCATTGGACTTTTCCTCACCGTCGGCATAATTTGCCTGCAACTGGGATTGGTTCTCAACGTATGACGCCATCTCCGCTCTTCAACCGCTGGCTTCCCGGCCTCACCCTCCTCACCTGGAGCGGCATCCTGCTCTTCTTTTCATTCACCGGGCGCATCGCCTCGTTCCTGCATCCCACCTTCCGCCCCGGCGTGCTCATCGCCGGCCTCGCCATGCTCGCCATGGCCTGCTGCTTCCTCCTCCTGCCCGGCGTCGCCGCCTGTTGCGACGACGACCGCTGCGGCCACCCCCTCGGCCGCC
>Ga0206970_10216_pt1 | contig 14982 bp, 10 predicted proteins | sample Alteio_BWOrgHeat_88_FD_152964 | JGI IMG/M metagenome (GOLD analysis project Ga0206970, IMG submission 152964) | Enriched cells from forest soil in Barre Woods Harvard Forest LTER site, Petersham, Massachusetts, United States -... | ecosystem: Environmental > Terrestrial > Soil > Temperate forest >... | reverse complement strand
TCGAAGAGATCGATTCGTTCCGCCTCCATCTCATGGAGGCCGACAGCGCTGCACGCGGGTTTCTTCTCGCCTCGGACGAGCAATACCTGCCCGCCTACGAGACCGCCCGCACGGAGTTGGTGAAAGATCTCCACGCGCTCGATTACAGTGTCGCGGAGAATCGGCGCGAGGCCAATCAACTCACTAAATTACGCCCCATCCTCAGTCGCAAGATCGGCATTCTGAAATCCGCCATCGCCGCCCGGCAGGAGCATGGCCTGGAAGCTGCCGCGCTCATGTTGAGTGACGGCCAGGACAAGCAGGTCACGCGAGAGATCACCGATATCCTAGACAGGCTCCGCGCGAACGAGGAAAAGCTGCTCGTCGACCGCGCCAGCCTTTCCGCCGAGATCGGGCGTTCATCGACGTCCGTCGTGCTCATGGCCACGGTATTGAGCGCCGTCATCCTCACCCTGGCCACGCTCCTGATCCTGCGCGACATGGCCGTGCGCCGCCGCGCGGAGGAAGCGCTCGCCGAGGAGCACAACCTGCTGCGCACCGTCATCGACGCCATGCCGGAGCAGGTTTCCGTGACCGACTCAGAGGGGCGCTACATCATCGACAACGCCTCCCACCGCCAGTTCATCGGCGCCGCATCGGGCGAAGAGGTCGAGGGAAAAAGCGCGCGCGATTTTTACCCGGCCAGGGTGGCCGAGGACATTGAGGAAAAAAACCGGCACGTCGTCGAGTCGCAGGAGCCGGTGCTCGGGAACGAGAACCTCGTTGTGAGGCGGGACGGAGACGTCGTCTGGCTCGCGACGACCAAGGTGCCGCTGAAGGATACCGAGGGCCATTGCATCGGCCTCGTCTCCGTGAGCAGCGATATTTCCGTGCGCAAGGAAGCAGAGGAGCGCCTGCGCCTCGCCGCCGAGCAGCTTCGCAAGAGCAACCTCGAGCTCCAGGAGTTCGCCTCCGTGGCCTCGCACGATTTGCAGGAGCCGCTCCGCAAAATCCAGGCGTTCGGCGACCGCCTCAAGGTGAAATGCAGCGCCGCGCTGGGCGAGAGCGGGCGCGATTACCTGGAGCGGATGCAGGACGCCGCGCGCCGCATGCAGATTTTGCTCCAGGATTTGCTCACCCTTTCCCGCGTCACCAGCAAGGCACAGCCATTCCAGAGCGTGGACCTGGAGAAAGTCGTTGGCGGAGTCATCTCCGACCTGGAAGTGCGAATCGAGCAAACCGGCGCGAAAGTCGAGGTTGGCTTCCTGCCCGCCATCGATGCCGACCCCGCGCAGATGCGCCAGTTATTCCAGAACCTGATCTCGAACGCGCTCAAGTTCCAGACGCCCGGACGGGAGCCGGAAGTCATCGTCTCCGCCAGGGTGCTCGAAACCCGGAATCGCTCGCCGGCGTGATGCCGGGCGAGGAGATTTGCCGCATCGCCATCAGCGACAACGGCATCGGGTTCGACGAGAAATATCTCGACCGGATTTTTCAGGTTTTCCAGCGGCTCCACTCGCGCAGCGAGTATGAGGGGACCGGCATCGGGCTCGCCGTTTGCCGGAAGATTACCGACCGCCACGGCGGCGCGATCTCGGCAAAAAGCCAGCCCGGCGACGGAGCTACATTTATCGTGACATTGCCTGTTAAACAACGCATGAGTGATAATAATGATGAAGAAACACGGTGAGCCGATTACGATCCTCATGGCGGACGACGACGCCGACGACCGGCGGCTTACGCGCGATGCCTTGGAGGAGAGTCGTCTCGCGAACGATTTGCGCTTCGTGGAGAACGGAGAGGAGCTTTTGGAATACCTGCGCCGCGAGGGCAAATTTGCCGACCCGGAGAGCTCCCCCCGCCCCGGCCTCATCCTTCTCGATTTGAACATGCCCCGGAAGGACGGACGCACCGCCCTCAAGGAAATGAAGGCCGACCCGGAGTTGCGCCAGATCCCCGTCACCGTCCTCACCACCTCCAAGGCCGATGAAGATATTTTTCGTTCCTACGACCTGGGAGTAAACTCATACATCGTCAAGCCCGTCACCTTCGAGGCGCTGGTCGATATCCTCCAGACACTGGAGAAATACTGGTTCGAGATCGTTGAGTTGCCGCCGGACGCCGTGCGGCATGGAGAGTAGCGCCCCGCGCTACTCGCTGCCCCACGCATCCGTCCGAAACGGCGCCGCCGGAAGGCCCGCCTTGTTGCACAGATTTGCCTCCGGCGAATCGGCCCACGCATAGCGGACTGCCACCGGTTTCGGCACACCCGCGCTTTGCAGCACCACCGTGTTGCCGCCCTGGATCGTCGCGTCCGCCCACATGAAATTCCGGTCCTCGCCCGCCATGGCGAATCCCTCCAGCGGCCTGTCCGTGCTTTTCGCCAGGCCTTCGCCCGCGTGCTGGAAAGTGAGCTTCACCTTGCCGCCCTCGATCTTCATCCCGGCAAACACCGGCCCGCACGCCTGCGCCCCGTCCTTGCCATAGGCCAGCACCTGCGCCAGCAGCGCTAACCGGTGGCCCACATCCTGTTTGCCCACCGGGTGAATACCCGCGCCGGTGTCGATCGTTACCGCCATGCCGGTGCCCGGCGTCGAGAGCGCCTTCATCTGCGTCTCCCTCATCTCCGCCCAGCGGCTTTCGCCCGGCTCGGCGCGCGGCGCCAGGAATCCGGCTAGCTGCGCATGGATAAACGGCAGATCGTTCGTGTGCCACGCGGCGCGCCAGCCCTGGATCGCTGCCGGGAAAAGCTTCGCAAAAGCCGCCGCGTTCCCCACATCGGCCTCACCCTGGTACCACGCCACACCCCGGATCGCCCAGCGCGTGAGCGGCGAGATCAGGCTTTCATACGCTTTGCCCGGCGCGGTCAGCCCCTCTGGATCCCGCGGCGGCACCGGCACATGAGGGGCAGGGGAGCCGGGATCCGCCTGCGCTGCCTTCCATGCCGCGAGCTTTTCCTCATACGCCTTCTCCGCTGCCGGGTAGGCTTCCTTCTGTGCGCGATACCGCTCCATCGCCACCGGAAAATCCTTCTCTAATATGGATGGCGGCACCCACGCCTCAATCGGCGTTGCCTCACATGCGCTGACAATCAGCCCCACCGGCGTATGCAGCGATTCGTTCAACTCCCGCCCAAAGAAATAGGCCGTCGCGGAGAATTGCTTCACCGTTTCCGGGGAACACGCGAGCCATTCCCCGCTCCCGCCGCTCTGCACCGTGAAGACGCGTAGCATCGGGTAATTGGCGTTCGCGATCTCCGTATCCGCATTCCGCGCGGCCGGCACCGTCATCGCCATGTTCGACGCTCCCGCGCAGAGCCACACCTCGCCCATGGCGACATTGTGGATCGTGACCCGGTTCTTCCCCGAGACATCCAGGTCGTACGGCCCTCCGGCGTGCAAGCCCGGCAGTTTCACCGTCCATTGCCCGTCCGGCCCGGCGGTATCGGTCGCGATCTTTGAGCCGAGCCGCACCGTCACGCTCTCGCCCGCATCCGCGTGGCCCCACACCGTCACCGGCGCCTGCCGCTGCAGCACCATGCCGTCGCTGAAAATCGGCGGCAGCGTCACATCGCCGCGGCACGCCAATGCTGTGGGAATCAAGAATGCCGCCGCTCGCAGAATAGCCTTCATTTCGGGACGGCCACCCAATCACGCCCCGCCCCGCCCCGCAAGCGCGATGACGCGCCTCTGTGTGTCGTCGAATTGTAACAATTGCGTGTCACCCAAATGTAACAATCAACCTCTTGGGGAGCCCTCTGTTCCAGTGATAAGGAATGCCGGCCTTGGACTCAGAAACGCTTCCTCGGCGGGCGCTTTTTGCGGTCTCCACTCCGGCTTGGAATCCGGCGGTGCGGGCTTCGCTGGCATTCGCCCGCACGGGGAGGTTTTTCGGCGTCCAATGACAATTAACAGGACCAATCCAGCGTGCCCAGCCCTTGGCAAATCCAGATTCAGGCCCGGACTCGCGCGGCATTCCGCCGTGCGCGCGCGATCCTGCCTGCGATTCTCCTGCTCCCCGCCGCGCACCTTTTCGCCGCCGCGGCCCAGCCGGCTGCCAGCCCCGCCGCCTCGCCTTCCCCCGCCGCCGAGCCGCCGCAGCAGTTTTACATTCGCGAGTACCGGGTGCTCGGCGCGAAGCATTTGAAGCCCGTCGAAGTCGAGTCGGCGGTCTATCCCTTCCTCGGCCCTGGGCGCACCCTGGAGGATGTGGAGCAGGCGCGGCAGGCGCTCCTCAAGGCCTACCAGGACAAGAGCTACAACTCCGTGGAAGTCGTCGTCCCACCGCAGAAAGGCGCGGGCGGCATCGTGTTTCTGCAAGTCAACGAGCTGACCGTGGGCCGGCTGCGCGTGGAAGGCTCCCGCTATTTCGACATCGAGCACATCAAGCGGCAAATCCCCTCCATGGCCGAGGGGCAGCTCATCGATTTCGCCCAGGCGCAGAAGGAACTCATGGGCCTGAACCAACTGCCCGACCGGCGCATCACCCCGAGTGTCCAGCCCGGCGTCGTCCCCGGCACGATGGATGTCGATTTGATGGTCAAGGACACCCCGCCGCTGCACGGCAGCGTCGAGTTGAACAACCGTTACAGCACCGGCACCCCGGCGCTCCGCCTGAATGGGTCGCTCAGTTACAATAATCTCTGGCAGCTCGGCCATTCCATCGGCGGCAGCTTCCAGCTTTCCCCGCAGAATCTCAGCGCCCCAGCCGAGGTCGATCTCAGCGTCTCGAAAAGCCACAGCGTCCAGGTTTCGCACAAGGGCTCGGTCAAAATCTACACCGGGTTCTACACGCTGCGGTTTCCGAGTTGGGATTGGTTCTCGCTGACCGGGCAATTCACCGAGCAGGACACAGGCGTCTCGACCATTGGCGCACTCGATACCATCGGCAAGGGGCAGATCGGCGGTTTGCATGCGGATATCCGGCTCCCGACGCTCGGCGACGACTACTTCCATCACTTCACCTTCGGGCTCGATTACAAGCATCTTACCCAAAACATCTTCCAGCTCGGCACGCTCATCCCCTTCGGCACCACGCCCACGAATTATCTCCCGATCACCCTGGAATACAGCGGCACCCGCGTTGCAAAAGGTTCGCTGACCGACCTCGATCTCCAGTTGGTCTATAACCTTCGCGGCATCGGCAGCGACTCAACGGCTTTCGACGAGACGCGCTTCAACGCCGATCGGAACTTCTTCTACCTTCGCGGCGATATCGCCGATACCCAGGATCTGCCGGACGACTTCCAGATATTCGGAAAAATCACCGGCCAGGTGGCCGATAGCCCGCTCATCCCCAGCGAGCAATTCAGCATCGGCGGCCTCGATACCGTGCGCGGCTACCTGGAATCCAGCGAGATAGGCGACGACGGCCTCGTTGGAAACTTCGAGTTTCGGTTGCCCTCCTTCCTCGGGTGGATCAAAGGCACCGGCAACGAATGCCGCGTCTATGGGTTCGCTGACGGCGGTCTGGCTTACCTTCAGGATACCCTGCCGCAGCAGGTGGGTCGCTTCTACCTGGCCAGCTTCGGCATCGGCAGCCGCCTCGAGCTGGCCAGCCATTTCAATGCCTCCGTCGATATCGGCTTTCCCGTCGTCAGCACACCCGGCAATCCCGCCGGGCACCCGTTCGTAACCTTCCGCGTCTGGGCGGATTTTTGATTTAGAAACCACCCTTACTTTCCCGCAATGACTTACTTCAAATCCAAACTCGCGAAACTTCCGTTCGTTGTCCTGATCGGCGTCCTGGCTACTCTCCTCTGCGGCGGCACCGCCCACGCATGGTGGAACGGCGAATGGTCCATCCGAAAGAAAATCGTCATCGACGCCTCCTCCGCCGGTGTCGCCATCAACGACCCCATCGGCACCGCGCCCGTGCTCCTGCGCCTGCACGACGGCAACTTCCAGTTCCAGGCGGCCAAGGATGACGGCAGCGACATCCGGTTCGTCGCCGCCGACGACAAGACGCTTTTGACTTATCACATCGAGAAATACGATTCGCTCCTCAGCGAGGCCTATGTCTGGGTCAAGGTGCCCGACTTGAAGCCCGGCGGGCAGACGACGATCTGGATGTACTACGGCAACAGCGGCAACCCCGGCGCCAAGGTGGACGACACCAAGGGCACTTACGATGCCGATACCGCGCTCGTCTATCATTTCACCGAGCACAACGCCCCTGCCGCCGATTTCTCGGGCCATAACAACACCGCCAAGAACGCCGGCGCGTCCGTCGATGCCTTCATCGGCAGCGGCCTCCGCCTCGCGGGCCACGTCCCGGTCACGATCCCGAAATCGCCCACGCTCGCCGTGCAGCAAGGCGGCGCGTGGACATGGTCCCTCTGGATCAAGCCCGCCTCGCTCCAGCCGAACGCCGTCATCTTCAGCTCGCGCGACGCCTCCGCCGGTCTCGTTGTAGGCATCGACAAAGGATCGCCGTTCGTCGAGGTCTCCTCCGCCAACGGCACCCAGCGCACCCCCGCCGGCAACCCCATCGCCGCCGGCGGTTGGCATCACATCGCATTCACCGCCGCCGCTTCCAAGCTCACTGTGTATGTGGATGGCGATGCCTTTGCGACACTCAACGTCTCCCTGCCCGCGCTCAATGCGGACATGACCCTCGGCGCCGATACCGCCACCGGCTCCGCGCTCACCGGCTTCATCGGCGATATCGACGAACTCGAAATCTCCCGCGTCGCCCGCCCGCCCGGCTTCGTCAAGTTCGCCTCCGCCAGCCAGGACGGCTCGGACAAGGCCAATAAGCTCGTCGGCGTCGGCCAGGACGAGCAGACATCCAGTTGGCTCAGTGGAAACAGCACCTTCGGCATCCTGATCCGCTCGCTCACACCCGACGGCTGGGCGGTCATCGCTCTCCTCTCTGTCATGGCCGTTGTTAGTTGGACGGTGATGATTACCAAGAATAACTATCTCAACATCAACGCGAAAGGGAACGAGCGATTCATGAAGGCCTGGCAGCAGATTTCCATGGACCTTACCGCCCTCGACGACGGCGATCCCGACAAGGCCAAGAGCATCGGCGGCCAGCTCGATAACAAGACGCAGCGCTACATGCGCCACGCCTGCATCTATCGCATCTACCACATCGGCGTGGAGGAAATCCGCCACCGCATGACAAAGTCCTCCAGCGCCCCCGGCGACCGCGTGCTCTCCGCGCAATCGATCCAGGCCATCCGCGCCTCGCTCGATGGCGGCATGGTCCGCGAGACCCAGCGGCTCAACAAGCTCATGGTATTCCTGACCATCGCCATCTCCGGCGGGCCGTTCCTCGGGCTGCTCGGCACCGTCGTCGGCGTTATGATCACCTTCGCCGCCATCGCCGCCGCCGGCGATGTGAACGTGAACGCCATCGCGCCCGGCATCGCGGCCGCGCTGCTCGCCACCGTGGCCGGCCTGGCCGTCGCGATTCCCGCGCTCTTCGGCTACAACTATCTTATCTCCCGCATCAAGGAAACGACGAGCGACATGCACGTCTTCGCGGACGAGTTCGTCACCAAGCTCGCCGAGTTCTACCGGCCCCGCGTGGACTAACTTGACTTACTTGCCCCCGACTTAGAAATCCGCCATGCAAATCCAGGAAGACAAACCGTACGACGACATCAACATCACGCCGATGCTCGACCTGGCGTATGTCCTTCTCGTCATCTTCATCCTCATGTGCACGGCTTCGGTGCAGGGCATTAAGGTGAACCTGCCGCACGCCAGCAACACGCCCGCGCCGCCGCTCGCCAAGCCCAAGACCGTCGCCATCACCATTAATAACTCCGGCGGCATTGCATTCGACGCCACGCCCGTCACGCTCGCCGAGCTGACCCAGCGGCTCACCGCCGCCAAGGCCGCTACCCCGGACCTGCCGGTCGTCGTCCGCGGCGATAGCGCCACGCAATACCAGGCCGTCATGGATGTGCTGGCCGTCGTCGGGAACCTCGGCATCAACCAGGTGGGCCTCGCCACCAAGCCAGCCACCTCCAAGTAACCCAGCCTTGCCAGGCCAATTCCATGCCCGAAGACGACGAGGAGCCGAGTTTTTTCCAGCGCTATCGCATCCTGTTTGCGATCGGCGGGCTGCTGCTCATGGGCGTCGGCTGGTTCGCCTTCAAGGCGCTTACGCACAAGGGTTCATCCTCCCGGCAGGAGCCGATGATGATGGTCTCCCTTCCGCCCCCGCCTCCTCCTCCGCCCAAGCCGACTCCCACGCCTCCTCCTCCGCCCGATCAGCCTCAGCCGGAGAACAATCACCAGGACGAAAAACTGGTGGATCAGAAAATCGACGTGAAACCGCCGCCCGAGAAACCGCCGGATGCGCCCGCGCCGCTGGGCACCAGCATCAGCGGCCCCGGCCCCGGCATGGGGCTCAGCTCTGGAATTGGCGGCCTCGGCGGCAATGGCACCGGCACTGGGGGCGGAGGCGGCAGCCGCTTCGGCTGGTACTACGGGCAGGTGCAAAAGAGCGTCACCAATGCGCTGCGCAACAACCCGCGCACCCGCAAGGCCAGCATCTCCGGGCTCATCGTTCGCATCTGGCCGGATGCCACAGGCCGCGTCACCCGCGTTACTGTTTCCGGCGACACGGGCGACCAGACAGTGCAAGCCATCCAGAACGACGTGCTCAACAACATGCAGCTTTCCGAGCCGCCCCCCAAGGACATGAAACTCCCCATCATCCTGCGCATTTCCGAACGCCGGCCCAACTAACATCCCGCTTTTTTTAGAACCGATTTCCATGTCCCACTTACTCAAACACCGCTGGCGTTCCGCCGCGCTGCTCGCCGGCGCGGGCTTCCTGCTTCTTGCCCGTCCCCTTTCCGCCGCCACTGCTTCCGCAGGCGCATCCCCGTCGCCCAAGCCCGCCGCATTGCCCGCGTCCAGCCCCGCGCCTTCTCCCGCAGCGAACGATCCCGCACTCTTCGCCGCCGGCGTGCCAACGAATTCCGGCCCCGCCACCGCGGGCTCCGCGCCGCCTTCCACGGATTTCGCCACGAACCTGCTCCGCCGGCTCGTGCAGCGCGGCATTCTCTCCCAGGCCGATGCGGACGATTTGACCAAGAAGGCGCAGGACGACGCCGCCACCGCGCGCGCGCAATCCCAGGCGGACGCCGGCGCCGCCGCGCAGGCCATGGCCGCGCAGATCGCCCAGCATCAGGCGGACATGACGCCGCCTCCGCCCAGCGACGACGAAGTTCGCGTGCCCTACATCCCGCAGGTCGTGAAGGACGAGATGACCGAGCAGATCAAGCACGACGTCCTCGCCCAGGCGCAGGAGCAGCATTGGGCGGCGCCGAATGCCATTCCCGAGTGGGTGCCGCGCGTGCGCCTCACCGGCGACATCCGCACCCGCTACGAAGGAGCTTTCCTCGAGCAGGGCAACGACAACACCGGCGCATTTCCGAATTTCAATGCGATCAACACCGGCTCTCCCTTCGACACCACGGGCAATCTCTTCTCGCCGCAATACAACGTCGACCAAAACCGCACCCAGTTCCGCTTGCGCGCCCGTGTCGGCGCCGAGGTGGACCTGCTAAACGGCTGGACCGCCGGCATCCGCATCGCCACCGGCCAGACCGATTCGCCAGTCTCGGAAAACCAGACGATCGGCCTCGCCAGCGGCGGCCAGGGCGGCGATTTTGCCAAGTACTCCATCTGGCTCGACCGCGCGTTCCTGAAATACGAAATCGGCGGCACGCCGGAGCAGGATTTCACGTTCACCATCGGGCGCATGGATAACCCGTTCTTCTCCACCCCGCTGATCTGGGCGAACGATCTCGGCTTCGACGGCGTCGTCGCGCAGGGGCATTACCAAGTGCTCAAGGGCGTCGTCCCCTTCCTGACCGCGGGCGCGTTCCCCGTGTTTAACACTGACTTTAACTTCGCCACCAATCAGCCCGCGAAATACATCAGCTCGGATAAGTACCTCTTTGCCGGCCAGCTCGGCACGACCTGGAATATCGACAAGGATTTCAACCTCAAGGTCGCCGGTTCCTACTACCACTTCTATAACATCGAGGGTAAGTTATCCGCGCCATTCGTCCCGCTCTCCACCAGCGACCAGGGCAGCACCGACGACACCCGCCCCGCATTCGCGCAGAACGGAAATACTTACTTCCCGATTCGTAACATCGTACCGACCGCGCAGAATAACTTCGGGACCATCGATCAATTCCAGTACTACGGCCTCGCCACGCCGTTCCACGAGCTCGCCTTCACCGGCCAGTTGAACTACGACCACTTCTCGCCGTTCCGCGTTTCGCTCACCGGCGAGTACGTGAAGAACGTCGCGTTCGACGCGACCAAGATGAACGCCATCGCCGTCAATAACCGCGCCGCAAACTCCGCCACCGGCGTGCTCGGCGGCTTCGACGGCGGCAATACCGCGTGGATCATGACGCTGCGCGTCGGCAAGCCCGCCCTCGAGAAACTTGGGGACTGGAGCTTCAGCGCGGGCTACCGCTACGTCGAGACCGATGCCGTCGTCGATGGATTCAATGATTCCGACTTCGGCTTCCCGCTCACCGGCACAAACCTCAAGGGCTACACGATCACCGGCTCGCTCGCCCTTGGCTCGAATGTCTGGCTCGGCCTGCAATTCTTCAGTGCCGAGAGCATCGTCGGAGCTCCATACAAGAGCGACATCCTGCAAATCGACCTCAACGGAAAATTCTAATTTGAATTTATGAAACGCCACCTATTCATCCTGACCGCGGCGGCCATCTTCCTAAGTGCCGCATCCATGCGCGCCGACGACGCCAACAGCCCTGAGGCCCGGCTGCGCGACGCCCTGCGCAACACCATGCTGCAGCTTCGCTCCGTCTCCACCGAACGCGACAACCTCCAGGCGCAAAACGCCGACCTCGATTCGCAGAAGACTGCGTTGACCGACCAGGTCGCGAAGCTGACCAAGCAAAGCGCCGCCGACAAGGACGCCGCCACCAAGACCGTCAACGAACTCAAGACAACCGTAAGCAACCAGCAAGACTCCATCGCCGTGTTGCAGAAATCGCTCCAGCAATGGGAAGACGCGGAAAAGAAAGCTGCGGCCCTTGCATCCACCACCGAGGGGAAGCGCGCCAAGCTGGCCGACGATAACATCAAGCTCCAGCGCGTCGTGGACGACCAGCACACCAAGAACCTCGCCATGTACAAGCTCGGCATGGAAGTGCTGGACCGGTACCAGAAATTCGGCCTCGGCCAGGCGCTCTTTGCCAAGGAGCCCTTCACCGGCATCACCCGCACCAAATTTGAAACTCTCGTGCAGGATTACTCCGACAAGCTCGAGGACCAGCGCATCAAGCAATAACCAACCGATCCATTTCCATGAAACGCCCCGTACTTACCATTGCCCTTCTCCTGCTGGCCGGCGCCGGCTACTCCCTCCATGCCGCCCCTGCGGCCGAGGATGCAACCGTCATCGCCCGCGTTGGAGATAACTCTGTCACCGCCGCGGAAATCCGCGATGCGGTCCGCAATCTCGACGCGAACTCGCAAGCCGCAATCGCGCGCGACCCCTCCCAGCTCAGCCAGGTCGTGCGTGCGATCCTGACCCGCCGCCTCGTGTTGCAGGAGGCCGATTCAAAGAAATGGGACCAGAATCCCGCCGCTGCCGCGCAGATCGCCCGCGCGCGCGACAACGCGCTCGTCGAAACCTATCTCGAATCCGTCTCGATGCCGCCCGACAGCTACCCCTCCCAGTCGGAATTGCAGGCTGCTTACGACGCGAACAAATCCGCCCTCCTCATGCCGCGGCAATACCGCCTCGCGCAGATTTTCATCAAGTGCCCCAAGTCTGCCGATGCCGACACTGCCGCCAAGGCCCAGGTGAAGCTCGATGGAATCCGCAAGCGCCTGAAGCAGAAGGACGCCGATTTTTCCACCGTAGCGCGCGCCAATAGCGACGAGCCGCAGAGCGCGGCGCAGGGTGGCGAGATCGGCTGGGTGGCCGAAAATCGCATCCAGCCGGAGATTCGCACCCAGCTCGGCTCGCTGGAGAAAGGGACCGTCTCCGATCCCGTGCGGCTGGACGACGGCTGGCACATCCTCAAGGTTCTCGACCAAAAAGCGCCCTACACTCCCGAACTCGGCGAGGTGAAACAGCAGCTCGCCGCCCGCATGCGCCAGCAAAAGGCGCAGGCAAACAGCCAGGAATACGTGGCAAAGCTGCTCCAGCAGAGCCCGGTCGAAATCAACGAGATCGAGCTTTCCAAGGTCTTGAAGCCGTAGCCGGAAATACAAGGAAAAAACAGAGGCGCGCCGGAGCGGTTGTCACAGGAATGTTACAGTCCGCAGGTTGCGGTATGGCGGGGGTTTGCGACCCTTGCGAGTCGCAATTTTTGTCCCATGTTTTCCCGTAAATCCCCTGGCATTTCCGGTCTCCGCGCGGGGACGTTCATTTCCGGCGCCCTGGCCCTCGCGGCGTTGATCATTCCCGCCGCCACCGTGGAGGCGGGCGATCTCCTGCGCGGCGGCTACTCCGCGCCGCACGGCGGCAGCGCCTCGCCCGGCAGTTTTACTCCCCCGTCCGTTGCCCAGGCCCGCCAGAACGCGAAGGACGTTCTCGCCCGCGCCACTCAGACCATCCAGGCCATCCAATCAATGCAAACCGCTGCGCGCGCCATCGCTGCCGCGGCAAACAACGCCGGCAAAGACCCGAACCATCCCGGCCAGCAACTCCCCAACGTCCCCAACGGCCTTAACATCGGCGGCCTCGCGCCCGATAGCGGGCTTGCGAGCCCCGGCGTCTCGAACCCCGTGACGACCTGGGGCGGCGCGCTCACCCCTACGCAGACAGTTTCCAACGGCAACACAAAAGTCACCATTCTCCAGACCAAGCAGAATGCCTACCTGAACTGGACCACATTCAACATCGGCAAGCGGACCACGCTCGATTTCAACCAGAGCGCCGACGGCATCGGCGTCAGCAACTGGATCGCGTTCAACTTCATCAAGGATCCCAGCGGCTCCCCGGCGCAAATCCTCGGCGCCATCCAGGCTCCCGGCCAGGTCTACGTCATCGATGCCAACGGCATCATCTTCGGCGGCGGTTCCCAGGTAAACCTGCACACGCTCGTCGCCTCCTCCCTGCCCATCAATTACAACCTCTCCGGCGATTCCACACACACCGGCCTCGGCATTTTAAACAACCCCGACGGGCAATTCCTCTTCTCCGGTCTGCCCATTAACTCAGGGCCGAACGGAACCCCCGCCTTCACCCCCTCCGCGCCCTTCACACCGAGCGGCCAGTATGGCGACGTAACCGTGGAGCCCGGTGCCCAGCTCACCAGCCCCGCCTCAGCCACGAACGTCGGCGGGCGCATCGCACTCATCGGCCCGAACGTCACGAACAACGGCTTCATCTCAACGCCCGACGGCCAGACAATCCTCGCCGCCGGCCTCCAGGTCGGCTTCGTCGCCCACCTCAGCGGCGATCCCTCGCTACGCGGTCTCGATGCCTACGTCGGCAAGATCGCCATCAACCCCACCGCCACCCCTTACGCCGGCACCGTTATCAACAGCGGCATCATCGAAGTCCCGGAAGGCGATGCCATGATGACCGGCAAGACCGTCGATCAATTCGGCAACATCGATTCCGCAACCTCCGTATCGCTGAACGGGCGCATCGATCTCTACGCCGATTACAATGCCGTTGGCGTTCCCATCCCCTCGAACGGAGTCAACTCAGCCAGCAGCAGCAACGGAGGCATCCGAAACCTGAATCCCTTCCTGTTCCTGCCTGGGAGCGCCGGGATCGTGAACTTCGGCCCCGATAGCGTGACCGATATCCTGCCGCAACTCAGCAGCATCGCCACCGTCGCTCCCAGCCAGGTGCTTGCCATGGCCTCCGTGAATATCCAGGGCGAAATCGTTCACATGCTGCCGAATTCGACGATCCTCGCGCCTTCCGCGGATATCAACATGGACACCGGCGCCTGGAAGCTCGTCGCCTCCGGCCAGAGCTTCGTGGACACCTTCGTCCATTCCGCCGGCCAGATTTATCTCGATTCCGGCGCCGAGGTGAGCGCCGCCGGCTCGATCGATATTCCCGCCCTCGTCACCCAGAACATCGTCACCGCCACCCTGCGCGGTCCCGAGCTGGCGGACGATCCGCTCCAGCGCACCGGCGCGCTCCGCGGCGCGACCATCCAGATCGATGTCCGCCAGCAGGGCGTCTTCGACGGCGTCGCGTGGATCGGCTCCCCCATCGGCAATCTCCTCGGCTACGCGGACCTCGTCCAGCAGACCATCGGCGAGCTCACCATCGGCGGCGGCAACGTCACCATGCACTCCGGCGGCTCCGTCGTCATGCAGCCCGGCTCCAGCGTCGATGTCTCCGGCGGCTGGATCAATTACACCGGCGGCATGGTCCAGACCACGCAGGTCATGTCCGCGGACGGTCATCTCTACGATATTTCCCAGGCCACGCCCGATATCGTTTACGCCGGCATCTTCAACGGCCAGTTCACGACCGACCATCCCAAGTACGGCATCGCCAATACCTTCACCGATCCGCTCCTCCGCGGCGCGCATTACGAGGACGGCTACATCTACGGCGGAAATGCCGGCCAGATCGTCATCACCGCGCCATCCATGGCGCTGGACGGTTCCCTCCTCACCACCACCGCCGCCGGTCCCCGGCAGCGCAGCCTCGGCCCCACGCCCGGCACTCTCGACCTTACCTTCCAGGGCGAGTCCCTTAACGGCGCCTCACTCCTTCCCACTACCCCGGTCGTCTCGCCCACCGTCATCTTTGAGCCCGGCGTTCAGTTACAGCCGACCGCGGCTTTTGCGGTCGATGCCTCCGGGAATCCGCTGGCGATTTCCCTGGATCGCCAGAAGACCGTCGTACTCTCGCCAGACCTGACCGCCCAGGATGGCTTCGGCATTCTCAACGTCCAGGACGGCGGCGGAAACATCGTCGTCCCCGCCGGGGTCGAGTGGGATGGGCCTGCCGTCATCTACGCCTCAGGCGGAGGGGCTGCCGCTGCCTCGATCACGCTCG
>Ga0206970_10215_pt1 | contig 15006 bp, 12 predicted proteins | sample Alteio_BWOrgHeat_88_FD_152964 | JGI IMG/M metagenome (GOLD analysis project Ga0206970, IMG submission 152964) | Enriched cells from forest soil in Barre Woods Harvard Forest LTER site, Petersham, Massachusetts, United States -... | ecosystem: Environmental > Terrestrial > Soil > Temperate forest >... | reverse complement strand
TCTCGCTAAATATGACTCTGCCGGCAATTTGGCATGGTGCACTTATTATGGTGGTTCCGGAGATGACGAAGGACTAGGCGTAGTAAGTAATGCAGCCGGAGATAGTATCTATATTGCTGGGCTTACTTATACGCCAACTGGCGGCACAGCGCCTCACAACATTGCAACAGCAGGTGCGTATCAAACCAATTTTGGTGGCGGCAATAGCAGCGACGCTTTCCTGGCTTGTTTCAATAGTACAGGATCTGCACTTAATTTCGGGACCTATTTTGGCGGCACTGGAAATGATCAGGCAAATGGAATTGCTATGGATGGCAATCGAAATATTTATTTTGCCGGAAGCACAAATAGTACGACAGCCATCGGCGTAAATGGTTTTGAAAACTCCTACGGCAATGGTGGCGGCGCGGGAGACAATGCGGCTTTCCTCGCTAAATTCACTAGCTCGGGTGCAATTTCCTGGTCTACTTATTATGGCCCGGATAGCATTAGTGCTGCTAACGGTGTGGCCGTCGACAGGTTCAATAACGTTTATATCGCCGGCAATTCAAGAAGTATTATTAGTATGACAACACCAGATGCGTACCAATCTGTAAAAGGCGGGATATATGATGCTTTTATCGCCAAATTTTCGCCCTTGGGCGCTATGCTTTATGGTTCTTATCTCGGTGGCCCTGGCGGAGATGTCGCGAATGCCGTGGCATGCAGCCCTGCAGGTACCCGTGAAGCTACTGTTTTTGGTGGTTATTCGCTTGGCAGTTCAGGCGTGGCTACACCGGGAGCATACCAGACAACATGGCAAGGAGGCAGCACCTATGGCGATGCATTTCTCGCGCGCCTTGCAGAAGATACTGTAGTTTATATTCAATCTTCTTTTGCCGATACACTTTTATGTGCTGGACAATCTTTCTCGTTCGCCGATTCTGTAAATCATAATTTCCTTGCAGGGAATACCTTTACAGTGCAATTATCCGATGTAACCGGCAGTTTCGCTGCACCGGTAAATATTGGCACCACCGCAGCCACCACAAATGGCACACTCACTGCAACCATTCCGGTTAATGCCCAGGTTGGCGGCGCATATAGGGTTCGTGTTATTTCTACTAACCCGATTGACACTTCTGCAATTGACACAAAAAATATCCAGGTATATAAACTTAGTGCACCTACTGCCAGCAATAACAGCCCAATTTGCGTGGGTGATACTATTAAACTGACCGCTACAAATCCAAACCCCGTCACAGTAACATACAACTGGTCAGGGCCTTCATCTTATGTATCTCCTATCCAAAATCCTGCAATCCCAAGTGCTACAGTCGCAATGGCTGGAACATATACGCTAACTATTACTTCCGGTGCAGTAGGTTGCATACCAGCTTCTGCTAACACTACTGTCACTGTAAATAGTGTAATACCTCCTGCTCCTAACACGCATAGCAGCAATAGCCCGGTTTGTGAGTTCCAAACATTGGACTTGTTTGCAAGTTCACCTACCGTCGGTATTACTTATCTCTGGACGGGCCCTAACGGATATACTAATACTACGCAAAACCCTGTTATTACTAATGTTCCTTTCGGCGCAGCCGGCGACTATTATGTGCAGGCTGTTTTAAACACTTGTCGCTCGGCCATGGACACGGTTATCGTTACTGTTACACCTAGTTTAATACCTTCAATATCCATAAGTGCTAACCCCGCCAGCGATTCTGTTTGCCAGGGCCAGGTTATTACCTTCACCGCATCAACAACAAACGCCGGCAATAATCCAAGCTACCAATGGTATGACAGAAACCAACTTGTAAGTAATGCTGTCATTGGTGCTATAAGCAATGTATGGGGCAGCCCATTATTAGCAAGTGGCGATAGTATATACTGTGTACTTACTGTTCCAAATACCGGCGCTTGCGTAGCTCAAAATGTGGTTGCAAGCAACCTGATCGGCATCACCGTCTTACCTACTGTAATTCCTATAGTATATATCTACGCAAATCCGGGAACTTCTGTGACCTTGGGTGAGAGTGTTACTTTTACAAGTTATGTTGTCAATGCGGGCCCGAGCGATACGTATCAATGGAGTGTGAACGGAGTAGCGGTACCTGCGCCATTTGGCACCGGGGCTACTTATACCAGCCAATCTTTAATGGACTCTGATGTCGTATCTCTTGTTGTACATAGTAGTGCACAATGCGCAGAACCCGATTCAGCGATTGGTTCAGGCATTATGATGCATGTTTCTAACAACACAGGCGTGAAACAAATAAACGCTTTTGGAGATCTTGATTTATATCCTAACCCAAGTCTTGGTTCATTCGAAATTAAAGGAATGTTGAATGGCTTGACCAACAAACAACTTGAAATAGAAATGGTTAATGCTTTAGGACAGGTTGTATACTCTGCCACCACAAAAATAAACGGCCCGGCCTTCGACCAAAAAATATCAGTTAATGTGGCAGACGGTGTTTATATGCTGCACATTAAGTCTGACGATCAAAGCAAACAGTTCCGTGTAGTTGTTCAACACTAATAAATATCTTAACAAAATAAAAATCCCCGGCTTATAACCGGGGATTTTTATTTTGTCTTTTAGCCCGCTAGTTTCTTGTAATGTTCAAGCCCTAACCTGATCTCACCATAAGTAATATCGTCGCCCAATAAGTCTTTAAGGGGTTTAAGAGCATTTGTTTGCCCTGTGGCTCTAATAACCTCCATTATCTTATCAAGCTTATTTTTTACCACCAGTTTATGAATATCAAGATCACCATTAGCTACGAAAACAGCCAAATGGTTCTCTATGGTTTGTTGAGACAGGTTTCTTTGTTCTGCTATTTCGCCAATGTTTAAACCATCATTAAACATCCTAAAGGTCTGCTGCATAGTAAGCCCGGGGCCTTGTGCGACAGTTGTTTTCACCCGCTTTTCTTTTTTAAGCGCCCTTACAGGCATGCGGGACGATAGCTTGTGCTCTTCACAGTAAGTCTTTATAACTTTTAGGAAGGCTGCTCCATACTTCCCGACCTTATAATCGCCGAAGCCTGAAATGTGCAGCAGGTCGCCGAATGTTTGCGGAAAGTAAGTGGCCATTTCTACCAGCGAATTATCTGCTACTATGGCATAGGCAGGCACCAGTTCTTTGTCTGCCATATCAAGCCTCACGCTTCTCAGTTGTTTAAATAAGTCCTGTTCATAGTCCGGCTTTTCTTCATCCTCAACCTGCACAGGTTCCTTCTTCATCACCAATTTCACCTGTGTGGCGGCTTTCAGTATTTCCCAACTTTTGGCATTCAACTGCAGTGTTGCATATTGGTCATTTGTTTTTGCCATCATTTTCTGCTGCAACATCATTTTTATCATCCACTGCCATTCTTCTTTTTTTAGATGCCTGCCAATACCATAAGTCTTCAAATCTTTATGCGCCGTATTTATTTTCTCCGATGCAGAACCACGAAGAAAATCAATAATATAATTAGCCCCATATCGTTCTCCGGTTCGTGAAATAGCTGAAAGTAATTTTTGCGCATCGATGGTTACGTCTTTTTCCTCCAGGTTACTGAGGCAAAAATCACAGGAACCGCAATAGGCCGGGAATGACTCTCCAAAGTATTCCAAGAGATATTGCCTGCGGCAGCTTTCACTTTCACAGAATTCCTGCATCTGTTGCAATTTCTTCAGGGATACCGCCGTTTGTGCCTGATTGTTCTCTATCTCTACAAACTTCCGGAGCTTAATAATATCACCCGCCGAATAAAAAAGAATAGCATCACTATGCAGTCCATCACGTCCGGCCCTGCCCGTTTCCTGGTAATAACCTTCTATATTTTTAGGTACATCATGATGTATCACGAAACGCACATTAGATTTGTCTATGCCCATACCAAAAGCGATAGTAGCCACTATTACTTTCATTTCGTCTCGCTGGAATGCTTCCTGAACTTTGCTTCGGTCTTTGGTTTCCATGCCTGCATGATAATGGGAAGCACTAAATCCTTCACTACGCAGACTTTGTGCGATGGTCTCTGTAGATGAACGGCTTAAGGCATAAATAATACCATTGTCATCAGGATGTTGCTTAAGATATCTAACTATCTTATCAAGCACGTTCTTCTTGTTCTGTATAAAATAATGAATATTGGGTCGGTTGAAACTGGAAATAAAAATTTCCGGCTTGGGCAACGACAGCTTTTCAACAATATCTTTCTGCGTCAGTTTATCTGCGCTGGCGGTAAGCGCTATTACAGGCACGTGGGGAAATTGATTTTTAAGTACCGCCAATTTCAAATACTCAGGCCGAAAATCATGCCCCCATGAGGAAATACAATGAGCTTCATCAATGGCAAACAGAGATGGATTTAAGTCCCTGATAAAAGCAAAAAATGAACTATTATTATTAGGTATTCTTTCGGGGGCTATGTATAATAATTTAACCCTGCCGTTCCGCGCCTGCAGCACAATATCCTGCTGCTCTGCTGCCGATTGACTTGAATTAAGAAAAGCGCCGTTTATGCCATTAGCCTGCAAGGCATCCACCTGGTCTTTCATAAGTGCAATAAGCGGAGACACAACTATGGTGATACCTGGAAGCAACAAAGCGGGCAATTGATAACAAATAGATTTTCCGCCCCCTGTTGGCATTATGGCAAGAGTATCTTTCCCATCCAAAACGGATTCAATAATATATTGCTGGTTGAGCCTGAAATCATCATAACCAAAAAAATGCTTCAACGCATCTTTAAGCTTTGATCTTTGAACATTGTCCATGACGAGAAATAAATGTACAATTGTGAAAATAGGGAAAAGAAAAAAAGGGAAAGAAACGTTTTATTGAAAATTATTTTTTTGCATAAATTTTCCAATGGGCGATCAGGGTACCCGTTGAATAATTGGAATCGTTATTTCTTAAATATAAACTTTGATCTGTAAATTGGTCGATTTGGGAATAAATGGTGTCTCCTGTAATTACCCTTACCAGGTTATGGAAAGTGTTTTCAAACTTCCAGGTAAATGGATAATCTTCGGTAATATTATTAATGACGTCGTGTTCATTTCCAGTACTATCATAATTAAATTTCAGCAATTGCGCCGGATTGGTTATTGAAGCTTGAATTTCGTTACTATCAAGCAGGCCATTCAGATTGTCATCGGTTGCTTCTGCAATAAGCCTCCAGGTTACTTCTATTCTTGTATATGGATTTTCGGCCGGTTCAGATTTACCACACGCTTCCAGCATTAATATACCGGTGAAACAAAGAAATGTTACTATGGTTCCTTTCATCATTACTGAAGCACAATGCCCGTATAAAATTACTAATAAAACCGCTGAAAAAATTCAAATGCGCTAAATCAATAATCCCCTAAGGTTTCATGTAACTGTCCCATAGCTGATCCTAATTGTTTTTCATTGGGGGCTATACCATGCCACTCGTGCGTACCCTCCATAAAATCAACGCCTTTACCCATAACGGTATGCATCAATATACAAACAGGTTTTCCGTTTCCTGTTGCAGCTTTGGCATCAGCAAGGCCATCCAAAACCTGCTCCATATCATTGCCGTTCATTTCTATCACATGCCAGCCAAAAGCATTGAATTTATTGTGCAATGAGCCCAGGTTCATAACTTCGCTGGTAGGGCCGTCTATTTGTTGACCATTTACATCTATGGTAGCTATCAGGTTATCTATTTTATGGTGGGCAGCAAACATCATTGCTTCCCAGTTCTGCCCTTCCTCCAACTCACCATCCCCATGTAGGGAATAAACAAGGCTATTATCTTTGTTAAGCTTCTTTGCCAGTGCCGCACCACAGGCTACACTCATACCCTGACCTAACGAACCACTGGCGATACGTACGCCAGGCAGATGTTCATGAGTAGCCGGATGGCCCTGCAACCGTGAATTTATCTTACGGAACGTGCTTAATTCGCTCACAGGGAAATAACCAGCACGCGACAAAACACTATAAAAAAGAGGGGAAATATGTCCATTGGAAAGGAAAAAAATATCTTCTCCGCTACCATCCATGTCAAAACCGGGCTTACGTTTCATCACCTCGAAATAAAGCGCCACCATAAAATCGGCACAGCCCAAAGAACCACCGGGGTGGCCGCATTGTGCATCATATACCATGCGGACAATGTCTCTGCGTACTTGTGTCGCTGTCTGTTTTAATGTATTCAAATCCATTGGTGCGGAAAATTGTGTGGCAAAAGTAGAAAAATTTGACCATGATTATCTTATGCCAAAAATTTTATTATCTTTTTTAGAAGATGATGCTGGAAATATATAAAACCTGAAAAGGAAAAGATAAGAAAAAATGTAGCCCACTTGGATTATTATAGAACCTTATCATTGAGGATTTCAAGAAATTAGCGGATGTTTTTCAAAATATACTCAATCATTAAGCCGGTTTTCAACGTCCATTCGTTGATGTAAAATTCTGACCACCTCGACTATATCATTTACAACTCTATAAAGGATAAGATGTGATTTGACTTTTGAAACCCTGTATCCTTTTCGAATATGGTCCATTGGCCTGCCTGATTCAGGTTCTTTGCATATATAGCTAATTTCCTCAAATATAAGATTGTAATAACGATTTGCCTGATCGACAGACCAGTTTTGAAGGGTGTAAATCCATATTTCATCAAGATCCGAAACCGCATTGTTACTGATTACATAAAGCAATGGCTTCATGAAATTGCCTTGTTTAGTTTTTTCAAGTAGTTTTTTGGATCAAAATCCTTAACAAACCCACTCTTTTCACCTTGATGAAGAGCCTCATTAAGATATTGTTTTTTGAATTCTTCGGCTTCCAGAAGCCTTAAGGCAGTTCTTATAACCTCGTCCGCCGAGTTATATCTGCCAGATGATACTTCATTTGAAATAAATTTTTCAAAATGATCTCCTAATAAAACAGAATTACTGTGTCGCATAAGGTCCTTTTACCAAAGATACAACAGTTCTATAAAAAAGCGAAAAACACAAGCGCTCTCCGCCTTGTTTCTCGCTCTTCTTTCGTAGTGCGACTAGGATTCGAACCTAGACAAACAGAGTCAGAGTCTGTGATGCTACCGTTACACCATCGCACTATTTTCTTTTGCACCGCTATATTAGGCAGTTTTTCTAAAACAGGCAAAAAAATTGTAAAAAAGGACGTGGATCTCAGCCCCTTATCTGCCCCAACGCATCTACCAAAGCATCTAACTCAGCAGTAGTAGTATAGATATTTGGCGTAATGCGGCAGCCATGCACGGCCGCTTTATCATTATCTATGGCCACTGTGTATATTTTAAATTGTTTTAATAAGGCGCTGGCCATATCAGCGGGCTTCATACCTTTCACTCCTACAGTTGCAATAGCACAGGAGCGTTTGTGATCTGCAGGGGTAAATAAAGTGAGATGCCGCATAGTATGCACCTTGCCTGTCCAGTAGTTTTGCAAATAGCGCAATCGGGCTTCCTTTCTTTCAGGGCCGATCTTTAGGTAAAAGTCTATGGCATCCGATATTGTCAGGTCTGTAGCAACCGGGATAGTTCCTGTATGGTTCAGCCTCGCAACATCATTATCTGTTTTACTGCTATCGGCAAACAGGGGCCATACCTTTGGTATGTGCTCCTGTTTCACATACAGCATACCTGCACCCAAGGGCACAGAAAGCCATTTGTGCAGGCTGGCCCCGTAATAATCGCAATGCAGGTCGGCAATGCTGAATTTTATATGGGCAATAGCGTGAGCACCATCAACCATCACCTGCACATTTTTGCTGTGCGCCATATCGCATATTTTTCGCACGGGCAATATTTGTCCGGTAATGTTCACTATATGGCATACCATCAGCAATTTTGTTTTGGGCGTGATGGCACTGGCATACAGCTGCACTATTTCCTCATCATTTTTTGGATCAGCAGGTAAGGAAAGCACCTTGTTCACCACACCAAAGCGTTTGCCCACCTGTTTAAACATATCCAGCATGGCACCATAGTCCTGTTCTGCCATGATCGCCTCATCGCCTGCCTGCCAATCCATGCCGCTGATTATCATGTCCAGTGACTCGGTTGTGTTGCGGGTGATGATAAGTTCTTCTACAGAGCAACCCGCCAGTTCTGCTAATTTTGTTGCTGCTGTTTTTTTATTATCAAACTGTACCGTGCGCATATAATAGGCTCCCTGCAAGTTCACTTCCCTGACATGCTCCATGTATTTTTCCAAGATCTCCTGCGGTTGAATACAATAGTAACCATTCTCCAAATTAATATAATCGGGTTTCAGCTTATACCCTTTACGGATATTTGCCCAAAAATCTTCATCACTTGATTCAGGATCCGGCGCTGTATCTTCCTCGGGCCCTTCTAGCATCTTTCCTATTGCGGAGAAGCTTAACATACTGCCTAGGCCAATAAGGGAACTGTGTTTTAGAAATGAGCGTTTATCCATCTTTAGGGGCACTTCTTAAGTATCAAATTTAGCTTATTTCTTCCTAAAGATATAAGACTTGTCGCTTATCCTGTTGAGAACACACTATTCTATTTCATTGTCCCGCAACTCGCGGGTTAGTTTAGTAAAGCCAACTACATTATTATCCTCGTCATGGATAGCAGTAATGAGAATACTGCCCCAAAAAATGGTTCCGTCTTTTCTCACACGGCGGCCCACGTGTTTCGCACGCCCCTCCTTTACCGCCATTTCCAGCAATTTGCCCGGCAACCCTTCTTGCCTGTCCTTGGGCAAATAAAAAATATTAAAGTTCTGCCCTATTATTTCGTCAGCCTTATATCCCTTTATTGTTTCCGCCCCCTTGTTCCATGTAAGAATAGTGCCGTCAGTATCCATTAAAATAATTGCATAGTCCTGTATCTCATCTATCATCTTCCGGTGCAAATGCTCCAATTGTTCTTTTTTATCCATCCTTCTGAATTTGAGTTGCAAATTATATTCAACTATCCAACATTTCCCTGCAATCATTGTGCCATGCATATTAGCCAACACAACAAACATTAATATAATACCTATAAAACGTTGGCAGCTTTTACCCACCCAAACTCCCGACCTGAGACCTCAACGATAAAATATAAAAAAGCCCCGCGAGGCGGGGCTATGATATAATCATGGTAAAAGGGACTGATTAAGGCTGTGTAGCAGTATATACTACGTTGGTAGTATAAGTACCTGCAGGGTAAGCGAAACCCGGTGTAGCTTGATATTGTACTGAGAAAGTCTGGTTACCGCCATTAGCACAAGTAGATATTAAACTCTGTGCTGTGCTGGTTAAGCCACCATAAGCGCTGTTGAAAGCTGATGCAACTGTTCCACCAGTTCCGTTTGCAGTAACCTGTGCTGCTAGAACACCGCTCACCGGCATTGTAGGAGCAGGAGTGGTAGAACCTGAGTAGGTGAAGCTAGCCGCGTTAGCGTTAACTGTAAGATTAAAAGCTTTGTTAGATTGTACTTTCAATTGCTGAGCAGCTGAAGTAACACCACTTGCATAATCAGCAACGGTAGTGAAAGGGATGCTTACGGCAGACCCTGTTGCGTTTCCGGTAGAAACGAAAGTGATAGCGATAGCGTTAGAAAGGCTTAAAGCTACGTTCTGGTTAGCAGAAGAAGTTGCCTGTGCGTTAGCGGCCATGTTGAAGCCTAAAACTGCTGCGGAAAGAATGATGATCTTTTTCATTGTTTGTTTGTTTTTGTTTGTTAGTTTTTGTTTGTGTCGTTATTGACGATGCAAAGATGCGATGGCAGATACATCCATAGAAACATTTCACATAGCTTAACGCCACGTTTGTAAGCAGTTAACAAACGCTTAGGAATTAAATTCAGCTCATTTTAGGCTACAGAAAGCAATTTTTCACCCTATCAGGCGCTAATCCACTGAGCAAAATCCAAATCCCTAATTCCAAAAATCCTATTTTAGCACAATGAAGTATTACTTTATTATTCCCATTCTATTGTTCAGCAACTATTGTTTCGCCCAGAAATACTGGCAGCAGCAGGTGGACGTGAAAATTGATGTGAAACTGGATGATATAACCAACTTCCTCAGCGGCTTTGAAACTATTAACTATACCAACAATTCGCCGGATACACTTCATTATATTTTCCTGCACCTCTGGCCTAATGCCTATAAACACGACCATACGCCCCTTGCAAAACAACTGGACCAAAATCACTCAACTGCATTTTACTATTCCAAAGCCCAGGACAAAGGTTATATAGAAGGCCTTTCATTTAAAATTGACGAGCAGAATGTTGACTTTCTGAATACAGAAGATGTGCCTGATATTGCACGTATTGACCTGAACAAAGCTTTGCTGCCGGGTGGCAAGCTTACTATCACTACCCCTTTCCGGGTAAAGATACCCAAGGTGTTCTCCCGCATGGGACATACAGGACAGGCCTATTATATATCCCAATGGTTTCCCAAACCTGCAGTTTATGACCGCAAAGGCTGGCACCCTATCTCTTATCTCGACCAGGGAGAATTTTACAGCGACTATGGCACTTATGACGTAAGCATAACCTTGCCACGTAACTATATTGTAATGGCCACAGGCAACTGCACAGACAAAACCGAAAACTCATGGCTGGACAGCCTTGCTGCACTACCATACCCTTCTGATACTTTATATGAAGACCGTTTCCCGGCCAGTGACCCCATTTTAAAAACCATCCATTTTCACGAGGAAAAAGTACATGACTTCGCCTGGTTTGCCGATAAGAGATGGATTGTAAGAAAAGATACTGTCGTATCGCCTGGTAATTCGGAACTGGTCACAACATGGGCCGCTTTCCTCCCTCAACACAAAATGAAGTGGATGAAAGCCACCGACTATCTTAAAGAAACCATAAAAAGCTATGGCAGCAATGTTGGCCCATATCCTTATAAAACAGTTAAGGCAGCTGAAGGCGATCTTCGGGCAGGAGGGGGCATGGAATATCCTACCGTTACTATTATAGACAAATCTGCATTAACACAATTACGCACCACTGTAGTGCATGAGGCCGGGCATAATTGGGTTTATGGTATGCTTGGCACAATGGAGCGCAACCATGCATGGATGGACGAAGGCATCAATACTTTTTACGAACAGAAAACAACCAGCTCAAACGATTCCTCTGAAAAAAAGACCAATAATCTTATCTACACTATTCTGTTCGAAAACATGCAGATAGGGGAAGACCAGGCGATAGAGCAAACCTCAGCCAATTTCACTACAACCAATTACGGGCTGGATGTGTATTATAAAACAGCGATGTCCCTGCGCTGGCTGGAGCAATATATGGGCCCAACGGATTTTAGATATGCCATGCAGGATTATTTTAACACATGGAAGTTCAAACATCCCTACCCCGAAGACCTGCAGGCCATGTTGCAAAAACATACCCGCAAAAATATAGACTGGTTCTTTACGGATGCACTTAGCACCGATAAAAAGATAGATTTCTCCATAAAAAAGATAACCCATCACGACGGCAATACAGAAATTACAGTACATAGTAAAAACAATCTTGATGCACCTGTGATAATAGATGTTTATAAAAACGACAGCCTGCTTACAAAAATCGCTTCCGATCCGTTCAGAAATTCAACTACCCTGTCTTTGCCAGCCAGCTATGACTCATGGACCCAACTAAAAGTAGACAATGCAATACCCGACGCCAAAACAGCTAATAATACCTACAGGCGCAAACTATCCCTGCCGTTTTTTGATGGCAAACTCTTCGTTGGACAAAACAGGAACGATAAAGAAACCATATTTCTTTCTCCTGCCGCCGGCTATAATATTTATGATGGTTTCCAGGCGGGCTTGTTGATCCATAACCTTACTTTACCCGAGAACCGCTTTCGTTTTGCACTGATGCCAACATATGCCTTTAATTCAAAGTCATTTACCGGTGCAGCTTCTGTTGGCTATGCATGGTACCCCGAAAATTTATTTAAAGAGGTCTTGCTACAGGTTGACGCAAAATCATACCATTTTAATGAGTTTAGCCAGGCCCCTTACAGTACGCTGCAACTTCGCTACACAAAAATTGCTCCCTCACTCAATATCAAATTCAATGAGCACAATCTTCTAAGTCCAGTAACACGTACGCTTACCTTGAAAGCATATAACATTACAGAAGATGCAATTACTTATCTTCCCGTCGGCCAGGGAGAGGCCAGCCTGAAACAACAGCAAAACAATTATGGCCTGATACGCTACACGCACCGCAACGACCGTACCTACAATCCTTTTAGTTATAGCGGCGAAGGGCAGATAGGCGCAGATTTTGCTAAAATAAACCTTACAGGTAATGCCCGTGTAGACTATAATAAACCAGGCAAAGCACTTTCCGTACGCGCCTATATTGGCAAATTCTTTTCGCTTAACTCGGACCCCGCACTTACAGAGCGCTATTATCTTGCCACTTCTTATTCCGGCACCAATGACTATCTGTATGATGGCACCTATATGGGCAGGAATGACATCAACGGGCGTGCTGCACAACAAATATCCTTGCAGGAGGGCGGTTTCAAGATTCCTGTGCATGGCAATGTTGGCCAAAGCGATAATTGGCTGGCAACCCTCAATCTATTATCAGACCTGCCTATACGCAAATTGCCGATACGCCTTTTCCTTGATGCCGGCCTGTCTCCTAACCCTTCGCCAAGTGTTAATAACCCTAACGAGACTAAATTCCTGTATGATGCAGGACTTGAGATATATATTGTAAAGAACGTGGCGGCCTTTTATATTCCCCTTGTTATGAGTGGGGATTTCAGAGACTACCTTACAGCCACTTACGGCAGTAAAAATGTTTTTCTAAGAAGCATCACTTTCTATATACAGTTGCAAAACCTGAATTGGCTAAAAGCCCCGGCAAGGATTGTGAAATTATCTACAGGAGGATAAGCTGCTTTACGGATTTGAGGCGTTGCTCATCTTAAAATCAGGCATGTATGAACTTTAACGGTATAGCGCCCTTTTACGACAGCCTGTCAAAAATAGTTTTTGGCAAGGCCTTACTGAAGGCCAGAATATGCTTTCTCGATAGATTACCGGAATCAGGAACAATATTATATATAGGTGGGGGTTCAGGCATCGGGCTAAAGGATATAAGGGAACTGAATCCCAAGCTAAAAATTGATTTCATAGAGGCGTCCTACAAATTCATTTCAATAGCCAAAACAAAGTTCGATGCGCATCTATCAGAGCATATTAATTTTATTCACGGCACAGAAAATAGCATCGACCGTGATAAAAAATATACGGCTGTCATCACCTTCTTTATAATTGACTTATTTCCACAAAAAGAAGCAGAAGCATTTTGCAAAAAGATTATTTCGCATCTTGAACCGGGGGGTATATGGCTCTTTACCGATTTTATAAGCCCCCCCAAAAAATATCAAAAACTGCTTTTGAAATTTATATACAGTTTTTTCAGGATAGTCGCCAATATGCGGGCGCGCACTTTGCCCGATTATGATAATATATTCAGTCAACTAAACATGAAGCTTGAAACAGAACAATTGTTTCATGGTGAAATGATCTGTTCTAAAGTATTACGAAAGGCCTTGTCAGCATCTGATACTTTCTGATAAACTATCTCCGCGTGAGCATTTAACGCAGAACTCATAGTTTATTCACATATTAAATATCAGCAAGCGCATTTTAGGCATTCTCATTACCTTTGCAGCGCATGGTGCTCTCTTATTCCTTCTGTAATGTATCCGTAATACCTGTCCGCCTTGAGCCCGCCCATAAGGCAGAACAGGTTACGCAATTGCTTTTCGGGGAGCGTGCTGAGGTATTGGAACTGAATGATAAAGACTGGGCGCGTATCCGCTGCGAATGGGACGGGTATGAAGGCTGGTGCAAGATAGGCCAGTTGAACATGGTGAGCAGAAAAGAATATAAAAAAACTCCCCGCTACATGGCCGAGGGCCACACTGCCAAACTCGTTTTCGACAAAGGGCAATTAATGCTGCCATTAGGTTCAGAACTTATTGCACTTAAAAAAAGCGGCATCAATACCGGATCTCAAACCGGCATATACAAAGGCAAAAAACTGAACCGGAAGAATTTAACGGTTGATTCTATATCTGTAAAAAATGCAGCCATGCAGTATTTACATGCCCCTTATCAATGGGGAGGCAGAAGCATTGCAGGCATTGATTGCTCAGGACTTACCCAAATGGCTTTCAAGCTGTGTGGCAAATCTATTATGCGCGATGCCAGCCAGCAGGCAACAGAAGGAGAGCTGGTTGACTTTCTGCAATACGCGCGTTGCGGCGATCTCGCTTTCTTTAATAACGATGATGGAAAAATTGTGCATACGGGCATACTGCTTGATAATGCCACTATCATCCACGCCACAGATACCAGTGGCAGAGTAGTGATAGACCCAATAGACCAGGCAGGCATCATAAGTGCCACTTTAAAAAAACGTACCCACCATTTGCGTTTTGTGAAAAGGTTCTTTTGAGAGCTTTCAAAAAAATATGATGATACGCTCATTTCTATTGTTACAAAGAACATCAATATGATAAATAAAAACGTCATTCTTCTTTTATTTGTGATTGTTACGATACCCTCCAAATCTTTCTCACAAAAAACAGAAAGACGCTCTGTTTATGAGTCCACCAAGCCATCGATTAAACGAACTGAATGGGAAATGCTTTTCGGAACACAAACAAAAAATTGGTGTATCTATACAAGAATATCAAAGGTAAATGACACTGAGTATCTTGATTTGAAAATATGGAAAAAGGACGGAGACCTTATTATCGGGAAAGAAAAAGACCTACTACTAAGACTTGATAAGAAGGGAAATATTGTGTTCAGCAATCAACTGTACAACGAGCCTGTATAGGTTGCGGTGCTGTTGGAACTGATGGCGAAAAAAGTATCGGAATAATGGTGTCTTATATGATAGATTCAGTTCACCGCAGGCAACTTTTAAATCATTATGTAAGTGGAATTAAATTTAACACTACCGGAGAACATTACTTTTCATGTGACTATTACGTTG
>Ga0206970_10183_pt2 | contig 15121 bp, 15 predicted proteins | sample Alteio_BWOrgHeat_88_FD_152964 | JGI IMG/M metagenome (GOLD analysis project Ga0206970, IMG submission 152964) | Enriched cells from forest soil in Barre Woods Harvard Forest LTER site, Petersham, Massachusetts, United States -... | ecosystem: Environmental > Terrestrial > Soil > Temperate forest >... | reverse complement strand
GATATAGATCTGCTTTGGGACATACAACGTAAAATAGACGGAACTACCATTTGTCCTTTGGGTGACGCAGCAGCATGGCCGGTGGCAGCGGCTATACGTCATTTCAGGGATGAATTTGAATGGCATGTGCTGAACCCTGAAGAATCACAAAGAAGAAATTATGGATTGGCGCATTATGCTGACCCGATTCATATACCGGTAAGTGCTTAGTGAATTAATAAAGAATTGTAAGCGTATTTAAAATGAAAGTAACAATAGATAACATCACCATAGACGTACCTGCGGGTACTACTATTTTAAATGCTGCACGCATGATAGGTGGAGACGTTACTCCTCCGGCGATGTGCTATTACAGCAAATTAAAAGATAGTGGTGGTAAATGCCGCACCTGCCTGGTGGAGGTAAGCAAAGGTTCTGAAAAAGACCCGCGCCCCATGCCCAAGCTGGTGGCAAGTTGCCGTACTGGTGTGATGGACGGAATGGAAGTGAAGAATATGACCTCCGAGAAAGCACAGGATATGCGCAAGGGTATCGTTGAAATGCTTTTAATAAACCACCCGCTTGATTGCCCCGTGTGCGACCAGGCCGGAGAGTGCGACCTGCAAGACCTGAGCTATGAACATGGTACAGAAAAAACCCGCTACGAATTTGAACGGCGCAAGTTTGAAAAAGAAGATATAGGTCCATATATACAATTACACATGACGCGTTGCATACTATGCTACCGTTGTGTTTATACTGCTGATGAATTAACAAAGAAGCGTGAACATGGAGTACTGGAAAGAGGCGACCACGCAGAGATCAGTACCTTGTTGGGCAAAGCATTGGATAATGAGTTTATCGGGAACGTAATAGATGTGTGTCCTGTAGGAGCTTTGACCGATAAAACTTTCCGCTTTAAAAACAGGGTATGGTTTACTATGCCTGTTGATGCCCACAGGGATTGTCCCACATGCAGCGGGAAGACGCGTTTATGGATGCGTGGCAATGAAGTGTTCAGGGTTACTGCACGCAAAGACCAATGGGGTGAGGTGGAAGAATGGATTTGTAATGATTGCCGCTTTCATAAAAAAGAAACCAAAGACTGGGTTATTGAAGGGCCATCACATATCAATCGCAGAAGTGTAATAGCGCAAGGGCATTATGAAGGAAATGTAGGAATGGCAAAACAACCTGTGTTTCTTGATAAAGTGATCGGTAAACAACCCAGGTTATTAATGAATATACACGATGTGAGTGATGTGAACAGGAAAGACATTGACCTTTCCAAGATTGAGGGGCCGGCACACTCGGATGATTTTGACAAGAAGAAGCTATTATGATATTGACTACCGAACATATCAAGCATAGCATAGCAGCCTATTTTAATAATAAGCCTGTCAGAAAAGTATGGCTGTTTGGTTCGTATGCGCGGGGAGATGCTGACGATAACAGTGATGTGGATATATTGGTTGATATTGATAATAGTGTGCCTGTAGGAGCAGAATATTATATATGGCATGATGAACTGGCTGACAAACTTGATAAAAAGGTAGATATAGTTAGTGCAGGATGGGAAAATAAATACATAAAGCCTTTTATAGATAAAGATAAACGCATTATTTATGAAAGGTAAAATAAGCGATGAAGTAAGGCTGGGACATATTTTGGAGTCTATATCAGAAATTGAAAGAGCGATAAGTGGGTATACTTTTGAAACTTTTGTTGACAATCACGTTGTAAGAATTGCTGTAGTAAAATGGTTGGAAATAATTGGAGAGGCAACAAACCATATATCAAATGAAACTAAAAGCAAGTATGAAGAAATAGAATGGCGTAAAATGATAGGGCTTAGAAATATTGCCGTCCATGAATATTTCGGGATAAACTATGAGGTAATATGGAATGCTGCTACTTTGTTTCTTGAAGATTTGAAAATTAAAATAGAACGCATAAAAAATAAATAATTTAACTAAACTACTTTTGCGCCACAATGTTGCTACTGGGAATTGATATAGCGTTTTTAATAGAAAAGGTGATACTTATCTCTGTCATACTGATGGGGTCTTTAGGTATTGCTATGTATTCGACATGGGCAGAACGTAAAGTTGCTGCTGTAATGCAAGACCGCATTGGCCCGGCGCGTGCAGGTTGGTTTGGTTTGCTGCAACCATTGGCCGATGGTATAAAACTCTTTATGAAAGAGGAGATCATCCCTGATCGTTCCACCCGTTTCCTGTTCATCATGGGGCCATGCCTGGCTATGCTTACTGCCTGTATGACAAGCGCTGTTGTTCCCTGGGGGCCTGACTATGTTACAGCTTCCGGCCATGTTATCTCCTTACAGGTTGCGGATATTAATATCGGTATCCTATTCGTTTTTGGCGTGGTGAGTCTTGGCGTATATGGCGTGATGCTGGGTGGTTGGGCATCTAATAACAAATTCTCATTATTAAGTAGTATCCGCGCAGCTTCACAAGCTATATCTTATGAACTGGCTATGGGCATCAGCCTCATTGCATTATTAATGATGACAGGTTCCCTCAGCCTGCGTGAAATAGTTGCACAACAACACGGTTTTTGGGATGGCCATTGGTTTACCTGGTATTTCTTTAAACAGCCTTTGGGCTTCCTGATATTTTTAGTTTGTGCCTTCGCAGAATTGAACCGTGCACCTTTTGACCTCCCCGAATGTGATAGCGAATTGAACATGGGTTATCACCAGGAGTATTCATCTATGAAATTGGGTTTTTATCTCTTCTCCGAGTATATCAATATGTTCATTAGTTCTGCAATTATTGCCACTTTGTTCTGGGGTGGTTATAATTTCCCTTTTATGGATAAAGTGGCGGCGGGTGTGCATCCTCTTTTATTTACGCTTATTTGCGTAATGGCATTAATGACCAAAATTGTTTGTCTCATTTTATTCTTCATGTTCGTTCGCTGGACCTTACCTCGTTTCCGCTACGACCAGTTGATGAACCTGGGCTGGAAAGGGCTGATACCTTTGGCGCTGATAAATATGTTGATAACGGCAATAGCGATATTGTGGATATTTAAATCGTAGAATTGATTAAATGGAAAAACTGACGAATAGATCTGTACAAATAAATCGCGACCCGATGACCCTCGGGGAGAAGATATATATACCTGCTATAGCAAAAGGCCTGAGCATAACTTTGAGCCATATTTTTAAGAAAAAAGCTACTACAAGTTATCCTGAGGAGAAACGACCTTTCAGCCCTGTGTACCGTGGATTGCATATTTTGAACCGTGATGAAGATGGCCGTGAGCGTTGCACCGCCTGCGGACTGTGTGCACTGGCTTGCCCGGCTGAAGCAATTACAATGGAAGCCGCAGAACGCAAACCGGGTGAAGAACATTTGTATCGCGAAGAGAAGTATGCTGCCAAATATGAGATAAATATGTTGCGCTGTATTTTTTGCGGTTACTGCGAAGAGGCTTGCCCTAAAGATGCTGTTTATCTTACAGAGACCCTCATGCCTTCAAATTATACACGCGAAAGTTTTATTTATAAAAAAGAAGACTTATTAATTCCTGAACACAAAAAGCAAGACCACAAATAATAAAATGGGCATTTACGAAATTTTATTCTGGTTACTTACTATTATGGCTATTAGCTCCGCCCTCGGAGTTATATTAAGCCGTAATCCGATAAGCAGCGTTTTATTCCTTATTGTTACCTTTTTTTCTATTTCAGGACATTATATTTTACTGAATGCACAGTTCCTGGCAGTTGTGAACGTAATTGTATATGCGGGGGCAATTATGGTTTTGTTCCTTTTTGTTATCATGCTAATGAACCTGAATGCAGATGTAGAGCCTCAAAAAGGAAGGCTATTGCAGTTGGCAGGTGTTATAGCAGGAGGCATATTGTTCCTGGTTGTTTTAGCTGCACTGAAAAGCGCAACCGTTTTACCACTTGAAAAAGCGTCAAGCGATATAGGCCTTATTAAGAACCTGGGCAGAACATTGTTCACGCAGTTTGTTCTACCATTCGAAGTAAGCAGTGTTTTGTTTTTAAGCGCCATGATCGGGGCAATTGTGATAGGTAAAAAAGAAGATACTAATACAATCCCCCTAAAGGGAAAATAAAACCCTCTGACTCCCTAAAAGGAGAAATGGGTTTAAATAATATTATTAACCATGCAAATTCTACAGTTGGAATTTGTAAAAAAATAAGCCCCTTTGGGGGTTGGGGTATATGCCGGTACAATACTATATATTTTTGAGCATGGCTTTGTTTTGCATTGGTATCATGGGTACGCTCATACGCCGCAATGCTATTATTATATTCATGTGCATAGAGCTGATGCTAAATGCAGTGAACCTGTTGATGGTTGCTTTTTCTAAAATGTATGCAGACTCGTCTGCGCAGGTTTTTGTGTTTTTCAATATGGTTGTCGCGGCAGCGGAAGTATCCGTGGGCCTGGCAATTATTGTAATGATGTATCGTAAGGTGCATTCGGTTGATATTAATATTCTTAACAGATTAAAACATTAAAGGTCCCCCTTTAGGGGTTTGGGGTTTATATTATGTCGCAACTCGTTTATTTAGTGCCGCTGTTTCCTTTGATCGGTTTTTTGATCAATGGCATAGGTTGGAGGAGAATACCAAAATCCCTCGGTGGGGTCATTGGCAGCCTGGCTGTCTTTGCTTCATTTTGTGTTTCGCTGGGCATTTTCTTTGAGGTGAAAAGTGATTCTTTTCATGGCCCGGTGTTGGTGCAACTGTTTGAATTTATCCATTCGGGTAAATTATTTATTCCGTTTTCTTTCCAGGTAGATTCTCTTTCTTCGTTGTTCCTTTTAATTATTACCGGCGTAGGCTTCCTGATCCATGTATATTCTACCGCCTATATGCACGAAGATGAAGGCATGGTAAAGTATTTTGCCTTTCTGAATCTCTTTGTTTTCTCCATGCTACTACTTGTATTGGGTGGCAATTACCTGGTAATGTTCATTGGCTGGGAAGGCGTGGGGCTTTGCTCTTACTTGTTAATTGGCTTTTGGTTCAAGAACCGTGATTATACCAATGCCGCCAAGAAGGCATTTATTATGAACCGTATCGGAGACCTCGGCTTCCTCGTAGGTATGTTGCTTATATTATTTAACTATGGCACGCTTTCTTACCAGGAATTCTTCGGAAAACTTCAGGGTACGCAAGCAGCAGGGATTTCATCGGATACTTATAACTGGATAGCCATTTGCTTATTTATTGGCGCAACAGGAAAAAGCGCACAGATCCCTTTATATACCTGGTTGCCAGATGCCATGGCAGGCCCAACCCCTGTGTCTGCACTTATACATGCCGCCACCATGGTTACCGCCGGTATATATATGATAGCACGTAGCCATGTGCTATATACAATGGCACCGATGACCTTGCATATAGTTGCAATTATTGGTTTGGCTACCGCTTTGTTTGCCGCAACAATAGCTATTAAACAATACGATATTAAAAAGGTATTAGCATACTCTACAGTCAGCCAACTCGGTTTCATGTTCCTTGCTTTGGGTGTAGGCGCGTATACAACGGCCGTCTTCCATGTTATGACGCATGCCTTTTTCAAAGCTCTTTTATTCCTTGGCTCCGGCAGTGTGATACACGCTATGGGTGGCGAGCAGGATATCCGTAAGATGGGTGGGCTCGGTAAAAAATTACGTACCACGCAAATCACTTTCCTCATTGGATGTTTGGCGATTTCCGGCATCCCGGGCCTGTCAGGTTTCTTTTCTAAAGATGAGATACTGGCAGCTGCCTATGCGCATGACCCCGTGTTATATTACCTGGCTGTTGTGGCTGCGATGATGACCGCATTTTATATGTTTCGTTTATATTTCCTGACTTTTACAGGTGGATTCCGCGGCACGGAAGACCAGGCACATCATTTGCACGAGAGCCCCACAGCCATGACGATACCCCTTATCGTTCTTGCCATATTGTCTGTCATAGGCGGTTATGTGGGTTTGCCCGGTGTCATCAGCGAACATCACGCTTTAGGTTCGTTCCTTAGTTCTTCTGTTACCAATATAAGCGAACACCACCTGGAAGCAAGTACGGAATGGATGTTGATGAGTGTTTCCGTTACTGTTTCTGTGATCATGATAATTTTCGCATACTCTGTAAATAAAAAACCGGATTTTAAACCGGCTACCGGCTTTGCAAAAGTATTGGAGAACAAGTGGTATGTGGATGAGTTGTATGATGCCGTGATCGTACGGCCTATCCAAAATTTATCAGCCTTCATGGAGCGCTTTGCAGAAAGAAAAGGTATTGACGGCCTGGTAAATGGTGTTGGCAGATCTGTGCGCTGGGGCAGCGACCGTATTCGCATGTTGCAAACAGGGCAAGTGGGCTTTTATATTTTTGTAATGGTGCTTGGCATGATCGCTTTGTTCGCAGTTGGTTTTTTTTGGGTTAAACTATAATGCTTTTGTTCTGCTAAATGCAGGAAACAAATATTGAAATAGAATTATGATCTTAGTTTTACTTATACTGGTTCCTTTAATAACGGGTATCTTCAGCTTTCTCACTAAGGGTGATGGAGCAAAGGGGCTTGCATTGATCAGTTCCATTATCACAATGGCAATATCCGCCTTTGTAAGTGCAGGGAATTTTTCGGCCCCCATGCATTTTATTACTCCCTGGATACCCAATCTCGGCACACAATTCAGTTTGCTTGCTGACGGCATGAGCTCCATGCTTTGCTTGCTCACAGGCATTGTTGTGCAGGTGGTTATGACTGTTAGCTGGAACAAGCCGGTAGAAAAGGCCGGTGCTTTTTATGGCTTAATGTTATTATCGCAGGCAGGCCTTATGGGCGTATTTCTTGCTAACGACGCTTTGGTGTTCTATGTGTTTTGGGAACTGGCGCTTATCCCTGTTTACTTTTTATGCTCCACATGGGGTGGCGAAAAAAGAATAGCTGCAACTTTTAAATTTTTCATTTACACTTTTGTGGGCAGCCTGATGATGCTTGCCGGCCTCATCTATTTATCAATGCAAAATCCAGGCGCTAACAGCTATTCCTGGTCCAATATCATGCATGCAGGCTCTTCCTTACCTGCCTCTCAGCAAGCGTGGGTATTCTGGCTCATATTTATTGCCTTTGCTATTAAGATGCCGATATTTCCATTCCATACCTGGCAGCCCGATACTTATGAACAGTCACCAACACCCGTAACGATCATTTTGAGTGCGCTGATGGTGAAGATGGGTATGTTCGCAACTTTGCGTTGGCTGATTCCTATATTACCGCAGGGAGTAGCTTTCTGGTCACAAACCATTATTATACTTTCTATCATTGGCATCGTCTATGCATCTTGCCTTGCAATAGTACAAACTGACATAAAACGCATGATCGCCTATTCGTCTATCGCCCATATGGGCCTGATGAGCGCAGCGGTTTTTGCCAATACCAATATGGGTATGCACGGTGTGATGGTGCAAATGTTCAACCACGGTATCACCATCACCGGCCTCTGGCTTGTTGTTAGCATGGTTGAGAATCGCTGGGGCACGCGCGACATGACTAAGCTCGGTGGCATGGCAACATCCGCTCCTCTCATGGCCATTTGCCTTGTTATTATTTCGCTGGCAAGTATAGGCCTTCCACTCACCAATGGTTTCATAGGCGAGTTCATGTTATTCAACGGCTTATTCCAGACAAATTCCTATTACCATATTACGTTTATGGTTGTTGCAGGATTAGGAATAATATTGGGCGCTGTATATACATTGAACATGTTGCAAAAAACAGTGTATGGTGAAACGGTGAAAATGAAAATTACCAAAGACCTGGGATCAAATGAATACCTGGGCCTGGCAATAATAATAATACTGATCGTTTTTCTTGGAGTATATCCTAAACCATTACTGGACTTAACTTCAGGAATAGCGACCGCATTGGTACCCTAATAAACAAGTTTTGATTTTTTACTTTTTACTTTTGAATTAGATGAAAGCAATTATTGCTGCAACGATACTTGGTATAATTATGATGTTTGCCGGAATAATGGCAAAGGAGAAAAAGCCATTGGCTACACTGGCTACCATTCTCCTTTTTATATTATTAGGTGTCAATATCTGGGACCTCACCAACACTTCTTCTTTGGCACCCCAATCACTGTTCAACAACATGCTGCGCATAGACAGGTATGCGCTGTGGTTTAATACCCTTATGACGGGCTGTACATTACTCTATGTTTTGTTAATAGGTAAAGAGATACAAAAAGTAGGCGCCCATGTTGCCGAATATTTTGCCTTGATATTTTTTATCCTTTGCGGTGTTTATCTTTTATCCTGCTATAACAATATGCTGATATTATTTATCGGCATCGAGATCATGTCTATACCACAGTACATATTGGCTGGCAGTGATAAGCGAAACTTAAAGAGCAGCGAAGCCTCCCTCAAATACTTCCTCATGGGCGCTTTCTCTACAGGTATTTTACTCATGGGTATTACCTTATTATACGGTGCCACAGGATCATTTAATATTATTTCTTTCAGCTTCCTGCAGGCAGACCATCTTAATACCCTTGCGCTCGCAGGTATCCTGTTTATAATGATCGCACTTTCTTTCAAAGTGTCTGCGGCGCCTATGCATATGTGGACACCTGACGTATACGATGGCTCGCCGACAGCTTTCACAGCCTATATGGCTACGGTAGTAAAGGCAGCAGCCTTTTTTGCTTTCCTGCGTTTATTCCAGGTTTCTTTCGGCAGCCTTAGCAGCCAATGGACTTTGGTTTTAGCTATTATTACTGCTGCAACCTTATTGGTGGGTAACCTTACGGCTGTCTTCCAGCAAAGTGTGAAACGTATGCTTGCCTACTCGTCTATTGCACAGGCAGGCTTTATGCTCTTTGCCATTCTTGCAGTTAATGCAGTGGCCTGGCAGGGCATCATTATTTATTCGGTAGCATACAGCATAGCAACTATCGGCATATTTACTGTGCTTATGAAACTGAAGGATTATACTTATGATGGCTTTAATGGCTTGGCAAAAAAAGAACCTCTTTTAGCTTTTGTAACCACCATATTCTTGTTCTCGCTTGCAGGTATTCCACTTACCGGGGGCTTTATGGCGAAATATTATGTACTGCAGGCGCTTATTCAGCAAGGGCACCTGTTATGGCTGGTCATCTTTGGTTTGCTTATGGCAGCTATAAGCGTTTATTATTATTTCCGTGTCATCATTGCCATGTATTTTAAAGAGGGTAATGCCGAGCTTCACTCACCTGTTACTGCAACAGACAAATTTATGCTGGTTTTTACTTGTTTGCTTGTAATACTTATTGGCCTCTTTCCCCAATTGTTATTGGGCAATATTTAATTTCTTATTTTTGTATGATGAAACTGGCAGTTCAATATCTAAACGACAGAAAAGGGAACACACATGCTGTTCAACTTTCTATATCAGTGTGGGAAAAGCTGTTAACTAAAGTTAAAAAATACGAACAAATGCTTAAGCTGAAATCCGACCTGAAAGACGCATTTGAAGAAGTTGAAAAAATGAGGACCGGGCAGAAAAAGAAACAAACATTATCTGCATTCCTCAATGAAATATAGGGTCATACCAACTGATAAATTCAAAAAGGAAGCTAAACGCCTGCTAAAGCGATATGTTTCGTTAAAAGAAGAACTTACTGCGCTCAATGCAATTCTTCAAAATGATCCTCACACAGGCACCTCCATTGGTAACAATACTTACAAAGTACGGTTAGCAATAAAAAATAAAGGAAAAGGGAAAAGTGGCGGAGCCAGGGTAATCACTTATATAATATCGGAGGATAAAGATATCTACCTGCTTACTATTTACGATAAATCAGAGATGGAGAAGATTCAGGATAAAACAATAAAAGGTATTATTGCTGATATTATTTCTAAGAATAAGTAAGTGTTGTTTTCTCACATTCATTGTTAAATTTTATACATATCTATCAGCTATTACGGGCATAACGTACCTTTGTATTCTTATTTTATTACTCAGTTTTTTTGAATTTTAACTTTTGACTTTTATCCACACCTGTGCATTTCTTTATCAGGTGTATTTATAAAGGAGCATTAATTTCGGTGTGAACAGAAAAAGGAAGATTGTATGGATATTGAACAATTAATGCCACATATAGAAGCGCTGATATTTGCCAGTGAACGTCCGCTTACGCAAATGGAAATGGCCGAGGTATTGGTACAGGCATTTGAAACCCCCATAGAACCGGAACGTATTGCTACTTGTATTGAGGCCATTCGCGAAAAATATGATGCCACTTATTATCCTTTCCAGCTGAAAGAAATAGGCGGCGGCTACCAGTTCCTTACCAAAAAAGCATACCATAAAACCGTTCTGCAGCTTAATGGCGACAAGCATATTAAAAAACTGTCATCATCGGCCATGGAAACACTCGCTATTATAGCTTATAAGCAACCCATTACCAAAAGCGAGATTGAATTCATTCGCGGGGTGAGCGCTGATTATTCCATTCAGAAATTACTTGATAAGGAACTCATCGTCATCACAGGTCGCAATGAAGAAATGGTTGGCAAACCCCTAGTATATGCCACCTCGAAGAATTTTATGGATTACCTCGGTATCAATTCTCCCGGCCAATTGCCGCAACTTAAAGATATAACCAATGTTGAGATCGTATTTCCTACCAACGGCAGCGAGGCAGTCCCCGAAAATGAAGGACTGTTCGTTGTGAATGAAGAAGGTAGTTTACTTCACAAGGGAGAATAAGAGAGCTCACTTGCTTGCTAAGTGTTACCCGCCCCAAATGAGGGCGGGTTTTTTGTGTCATAAACCTGCCCGAATTTAAAAATCGCCTCTAAATGCTGCATAATAGGTGGAAAACCTATTCTCAATCCACCTAAGGCTTGGGGTCATAGCATAAAAATGTTTATAACCTGTGCATTTCATATAGCAATAATATTGGGGTAATGTTTTGGTAACAAATTTGTGGGTATCTTTAATATACTAAAAACATATCCGTATGCCTTGGAGAACATTTAGCGGTGAATCTTTAAAAACGCCAGTAAAAAAAGCAGTTGAAGAAGCCATCATCAGGGAAACAAATGCGGGCTTCCATCTCAAAGTATGTATTGGTACCGACTCCCAGGTACGGGCCTCCGAAACCGAATTCGCAACAGTAATTGTCTTTTTGCGCGAAAAACACGGGGGATTTATGTTTATTAGCAACGACAGAACAAAGCAACCCTATACGATAAAAGAACGCATGCTGGTGGAAGTGGCCAAGAGTATAGAAATTGCTTTCGACCTATGCGATCTTTTTAATAAATATGACGTGGACATGGAAGTTCATGCCGACATTAATACCAATCCTCATTTTAAAAGTAACGAAGCCCTTCGTGAAGCCATGGGTTATATACTAGGTATGGGTTTCGCATTCAAGGCTAAACCTGAAGCTTTTGCCAGCTCCTGCTGTGCAGACAGGATGGTCAACTAATATTACCTGTTTCTCTCTTAATTGAAATTTTAGCTACCTGTAGAACGCTTACAACTTCAAGTGTAAAATGCTTCTTAATTCCTCAAACCTATTTAATTAAATAGGTGTCTAATATTGGGTAAAAAGATGTAATTTTAATATCCCTTATATAGGTGATTTTTATTTATTAATGAAGCGGCTTTATATAATACTGTTTTTTGTATGGATAGCTCCTCTTTCGCTATATGCCCAGTCTATAGAATTTATTGAAAACAGGGGGCAATGGGATGGCCCATTCAAATACAAAGCATCTACCGGCAGTGGCGACGCATATTTACAGGAAGATGGTTTTACGTATGTGGTAGGTGACCATAGAAATAATGACTACATAGATGCATTTGAACACGGGCAATTAAAGCAGCCCCCGGTCCTGAAATTTCATGCCTATAAAATGAGTTTTGAAAACGCTTCGAAACCTATTATTATTGGCAGCAGGCAGGCAAACGGCTACTACAATTATTTTTTGGGTAATGACCCTAAAAGATGGCATGGTGATATCCACCCATTTCTTTCGCTCGATTACAAGCAATTATACAATGGCATAGATGCACACTTATCATCTGATAAGGGCAATATCGAATATCAATTTATGATCAAGGCCGGGGCAGACCCTAAGCAGATAAAATTGAAATATACAGGCCAGGATGGTATTAGTATTAGTAACGGAAATCTGATTATCAACACCTCTGTAGGGGATGTGCAGGAAATAAAACCTTATGCCTACCAATATATTAATGATAGCAAAGTAGAAGTGCCTTGCAGGTATAAATTAAGGGGGGATGTGGTAACTTATTATTTCCCTGAAAATTATGATGCTACAAAATTGTTGGTTATTGATCCCACAGTAGTGTTTGCTACTTTTACAGGTTCAACTGCCGACAACTGGGGCTTTACTGCAACCTATGACAACCTGGGATATTTTTATCTCGGTGGTATTGCACATAGCACGGGCTACCCCGTTTAGCACGGGTGCTTTCCAGACAACCTATGCCGGCGGGGATGGCAATTCCGGGACCCAGTATGCATCCGATATTGCTATCATAAAATATAACCCTTCGGGTACAAACAGGATCTACGCTACATATATCGGCGGCCGCAATAACGAACGGCCACATAGTATGATCGTGGATTCACTGAATGACCTCATCATTGCCGGCAGAACACTTTCCCCGGATTATCCATATAAGTCAACCAGCTATGATACAAGTTTCAATGGGGGTTGGGATATAATTGTTACTAAACTAAGCGCACTTGGCGATAGCCTTATTGGCTCTACATTTATCGGGGGACCGGGTGACGATGGTGTGAATATTGACTCCACAGAATCAGGCTATGCAAGCCTGAAACACAACTATGGTGATGATGCACGCAGCGAAGTGCAGCAGGACAAATACGGTAACATATATGTAACAGGTTGCACGCGGTCCGCAGGTTTTCCCACTACTGCCGGCGCTATACAAACCACTTTATCAGGCACACAGGATGGTGTTGTGTTTAAAATGAATTTTGATCTTAGCTCATTAATATGGAGCACTTATATTGGCGGCAGCAGCGATGATGCAGGCTATGTACTGGCATTTGATACCGGTCAGACTTCATTATACGTTGCAGGTGGTACCAGCAGTTCTGATTTTCCAAAAACTACGGGTACACTAAATAGCACTTATTTAGGCGGTGGAGCAGATGGATTTGTTTTGAAATTTTTAAATTCTACTCCTTATACATTACAGAAAGGCACTTTCATAGGCACAGCTAATTACGACCAGGTATATGGCATACAAGTGGATGCCCAGAACAGTGTATATGTCATGGGCCAATCCTTAGGTGGCCAATTCCCGGTAACCGCCGGCGTATATTCTAATCCTAATTCTACGCAGTTCATAATGAAGCTGGACTCTAACCTTAGTACAGATGTTTTTTCCACTGTTTATGGTTCGGGAACACCCGACAGTACAAATATCTCACCGGTCGCTTTTCTCGTTGACACTTGCCAGAACATGTATATATCCGGATGGGGGGGAGATCTTGAAATTCCTTCTATGCCATCTTCTGTCGCACGTAATGGAGTAATAGGTATGCCCATCACCGCAGATGCAGCACAATCAACCACCGACGGAAAGAACTTTTATTTTATTGTTCTAAGTAAAAATGCTAACTCCCTGCTATATGGCACTTACATGGGACAAGTAGGCCAGGTGGGTAACCAGGTTCATGTTGGCGAACATGTGGATGGTGGTACCAGCCGATTCGATAAGAACGGTATCATCTACCAGGCTATTTGCGGCGGCTGTGGTGGCTCTTCTGCGTTTCCAACAGTGCCTAATCCCGGCGCATGGAGCAATACTGATAACAGTTTTAATTGCAACGAGATCGCATTGAAAATAGCATTTCAATTCGGCCCTGTAAACGCACATGCAAGCGCATCGCCCAATGGCATAGGCTGTGCTCCATTTACTGTTTCATTCACCAATACTTCTACCAACGGGGCAACTTACTATTGGGATTTTGGTGATGGCTCGCCAACCAGTAATCAATATACACCCAGCGCACATACCTTTACCACAAAAGGCGTTTATACTGTAAAGTTAGCTGTGTCTAATATTAATGCATGCAGTAAACTCACTGATACTTTTACACTTACCGTTGTTGTTGATACGGCACAGATCACTCCGCAATTCACCTTTGCCATTGTTGACAGCTGCCCACCCTACACTGCGTCGTTTGTTAATACGTCACAATACAGCAGCCCTTCATCACAGTCTTATACCACATTTAACTGGTACTTCGGAGACGGTGGAAGTTATACAGGCACTACGCCCCCCGACCATGTTTTCCCTGCAGCCGATTCTTATACCGTGATGCTGGTAATGACCGATACCAGCGCTTGCAATTCACCCGACACGATAAAGCATACACTCGCTTTCTCTAATTTACGCACCACTGCGTCCTTCACATCTCCGGACACTGTTTGCCTGGGTACCACCGTTAATTTCTCAAACACCTCGACCAACTACCAGATCTCCTATTGGGATTATGGAAACGGACACACTTCTACAAACCAGAACGGAACTTATAAATTTGATACCATAGGCACCTATACAATTACTTTGATCGACTATAATCCCGGTGCTTGCCAGGGAACTGATACATTTAGAAAGGTAATAACAGTTATAGGCTTGCCCACAGCTGATTTTTCTTATGCACCGAATCCACCACAACTTAATAAACCGGTAGCATTTACAAATCTGTCTTCTAATGCAGTCCGTTATAACTGGGACTTCGGGGATGGAACAACAACCGCAGACGTTAACCCCACACATTTTTTCGAGGTGACGGGTAATTTTCATGTTTGCCTCACGGCATTTAATACACAAAATTGTCCCTCGCAACTTTGCAGGTCCGTTACATCAGACGTTCAACCTTTGGCCGACCTGCCCACAGCCTTCTCTCCAAACGGGGATGGACAAAATGAAATTTTATACGTCCGTGGCGTGGCTATACAAACCATGGACCTGAAAATATATAACAGGTGGGGCGAAATGGTATTTCATTCCACCAGCCAATCTGTAGGTTGGGATGGCACTTTCAATGGCAAGCCCCAGGAAATGGA
>Ga0206970_10212_pt1 | contig 15226 bp, 19 predicted proteins | sample Alteio_BWOrgHeat_88_FD_152964 | JGI IMG/M metagenome (GOLD analysis project Ga0206970, IMG submission 152964) | Enriched cells from forest soil in Barre Woods Harvard Forest LTER site, Petersham, Massachusetts, United States -... | ecosystem: Environmental > Terrestrial > Soil > Temperate forest >... | reverse complement strand
TGAAGGCGAGGCATGGCTCCTCGAACCGCGTCAGATCGGCGAGGATCCGTGTCTCTGGTCGCCTGGCATCAAGCTCGGGGTGCGTCCGGGCTCTTGGTTCCATCGGCATGAATGCTTTGGCCCCGTCCTCGGCATCATGCGGGCCGGCTCTCTCGATGAGGCGGTGCGATGGCAGAATGCGACAGACTATGGCCTCACCGCCGGGCTTCACTCCCTCGACCCCGCCGAACAAGCGGTGTGGCGCGATCTGGTCGAAGCCGGGAATCTTTACATCAACCGGCCCATCACTGGTGCGATCGTACAGCGCCAGCCTTTCGGTGGATGGAAATGCTCCAGCATTGGACCCGGTGCGAAGGCAGGCGGCCCGGAGTATGTGCTCTCCTTTGTTCAACTCCGCGATGCGGCGGCGGTTTCTTCCATGACAGTGGCGAATTCCTATTCCGAAGCTTGGCGAAATCGCTTTAGCGTCGCCCACGATCCCGCCGGTCTCCGTTGCGAATCGAATATCCTGCGGTACCGTCGCAGTCGCGGAGTCATCCTCCGTCTTCAGGCACCCGACGAAACGGCGGTAGCCCGTAGCCGGTTGGCCGCGCAACTCACCGGCACTCCGCTTGTAATCAGCGTCGCCACGGAAGAGCCCGATGACAAATTCATCGCCCGCTTGCCTGAACTGGCAAAAAATGCCGAACGCCTGCGCACCGTCGGAGTTTTTTCCGATGCGGTTCTGAATGCCGCCTCCGAATGCGGCCTGAACTGGATCGATGCTCCCATTACCGGGAGCGGCGATGTGGAACTTCGCTACTGGCTGCGTGAGCAAGCTGTTTCCCAGCCCCGGCATCGGTACGGCCAGATCCCGGAATGGCTGCCTTCCTCCCGCCTTTAACTTCCTTCATTGTGCGGTTCCCGGTCCGCGGATCAGTAGGAACGTGCCGCTGAATCTGAGTCGGCTGCTCTGGATCAGCAGCTAGGCCTCTTAGCACGGCATTGCAGTTCGTGATGCCCAACGAGAACAAGGATAAGTTGATCCAGAGCTGCCCAATCTCCACGCTTCATCCAGACATGATCGAATACGAAAACAAAGCGATACACAATGGCCATCGTCCCTACACCGAAGAAAGAGAAAATTGTAGAATTTCTCCGAAGACATGATTACAAAATGCTTCGAGAATTGGGGCAGGGTGCGTGCGGTAAAACTGTTTTGTTATATGATCCGCAGATAGAGGAGCATTTCGTTTGCAAGAAATACGTGCCGTATGCCGAGGAGCAGCGTCAGGAATTATACAGAAATTTTGTGCGAGAGATCAAATTGCTTCATCGAGTATTTCACAGAAATGTTGTTCGAGTTTTTAATTATTATTTATACCCCGACAATCTTACTGGGTATATTCTGATGGAATATGTCGAAGGCAACGATGTGGAGAAATTCCTGACAGCTCAGCCGGAAAAAATTAACGATATGTTTGTCCAAGCGATTTCCGGTTTTCAATATTTGGAAAGCAACAAGATACTGCATCGTGACATCCGATCTCTGAATATTATGGTCGGTGCTGATGATATATTAAAAATAATCGACCTTGGATTTGGCAAACGAATTGACACATCTGCTGATTTTGAAAAAAGCGTCGATTTAAATCTTTGGTGCGAGGCGCCGAAAGAATTCGAGAATTCTATCTACGATTACACAACGGAGGTGTACTTTGTAGGAAAACTCTTCGCCAAGGTCATTGAAGAGAACGAGATAGACTGTTTTAATTACCGATCTGTTTTGAGTAGAATGTGTCATCGTGATCCGCAATCACGAATTAGCAGTTTCTTTGATGTTGCAAAGGAGTTAGGGAACGATCAGTTTAATGAGATCGAATTTAGCAGAGCTGAAATGAAGTATTATCGTGATTTTGCGGATGCGCTTACGAGATATATCCCGAAAATAGATTCTGACACGAAATACAAAGATGACGTTGAGAAGATAGAGAATGAATTGGATAATGTTTATCGCAGTTGCATGCTTGAACAAATAGTGCCGGATTCTTCCAAAATTGTAAGATGTTTTTTGGACGGAGCCTATTATTACAAAAAAGATAACCAAGTTACGGTGTTAACCGTCCGAACTTTCTTGTCGTTGCTCAAAACTGCCCCATTGGAAAAGAAGCGGATACTTTTGGCTAACCTGTTTACCCGGTTAGATGCTATTCCCCGTTATTCAGAACCCGATCTTGAACCTGACGATGATATTCCGTTCTAGGGTGGCTATTCGGATCATCCCTTCATCTTCGCCCACCTTGCTTTCTGAGCCGCAGCCATTTTGGCCTTTGTCTCAGGGCTCATTGTTCTCTTCTTCTTGAGTGCCTTGGCCGCTGTTGTAGCAGCAGGCGCAGAATTTCCATTCTTCTTTGCAGCCCAGCGAGCTTTTGCAGCAGCCTTCATTTTTGCAATGGTGGCAGCGGAGCGTTTTCCTTTTCGCCCATCCGTTTTGCCTGCGGTGATTGAGGGGGCAACAGCGATCTTTGCTGGTCTGCCTCGGCGTTTAGGAGCTGTAGCAATGGAGAAACCACCGCCACGGGTCATGACCTCGGCCAAAGCTGATTTTAGGGCCTCGATCTGCTTCCTGATGTGGAGAGCTTTTTCGATGGTGGAGATGGGATGATCCCAGAATGAAATTGTTTTAGGCATGGCGGAATGGAAGAATATTGGTCTGCCGATGGCAAGTGGAAAACTGATGGACGTGGATCAGTAGAGGTGGCTTAATCAGTGGTAACGAATTATGGTTCCAATAAATTCAGGTGATGTAGGCGAGGTGTCAAAAGCAGGGGTTGCTCTGCTCGATAGAGTTTCTGAGGCACTTGGATGGATATTGAAGCCTGTCCAAATCAAAAGAATTGCAAAAGCGGAAACTGAGGCATCAATGATCCGAGCCGAAGGTGAGATTCAGATTACGGAGCTTCAACGCCGTGCTTTTACTCGGTTACTGGCGGAGGAATCAAGGGCACAAGAAAACATCGAAGCAATTGCTTTCCAGGCTGTACCGCTGCTTGCGGCCAATGCTCCTTTTCAGGAAATGAATGACGATTGGATCACAAACTTTTTTGATAAATGTAGGATAATATCGGATGAACAGATGCAGCAGCTATGGTCGAAAGTGCTTGCGGGAGAGGCTAATCAACCTGGATCATTTAGTAAGAGAACGGTAAATCTCTTGGGTTCCATGGACAAGAACGATGCGTCACAGTTTTCTCGACTTTGTTCGTTTAATGTCATGATTCAGGAGGAGTGGAATCCGCTGATATACAGTTTGTCAGAGCCATTTTATAAAGAGCACAATATCACTGATGAGGTTTTGAGGCATTTGGATAGTATTGGCCTAATCGCATTTATGGACGCCGGATATATATATCGGACGGATTGCCCTAAGATCATGGATATTCGGTATCACGAAAGACGCCTTAAACTTGAGTTTCTACACGACATCAATACAATGCCTATGGGACGTGTTGAATGGACGCAGGCCGGGAGGGAATTGGCTATTTTATGTGAGGCGGAGGAAATTACGGAACTTGTGGAATGGATGCTGGAATTATTCAACTCTTCCCGCTCTCCTATAAGAATAAAAAATGGGATTGTTGCGGTGAGTCTTACTCTGGTTTCTTAGCTAACGGGCCCAGGAGAGATATTGTCGATCACTTCAGTGGTATAACAGAGTGTAGTAAGACTCGGCTCTGGGATACTTGAAATCATTCCGGGCTGGGCCAATTCAAGGGACCACATCCCGTGGTTTTCTTAACATAAGGAGGCAACATGGGCAGGAACACCCAAATTCTGGAGGAAATCATCAACGTCCTCCATCTCCAACCAGAACACCTGATACGTCTGGAGCAGCATTTCGATCAGCGGCTCATTCTTGATGTAGGCAGCGTCAGCGTCATTGAAGCACATGCCAATCAACTGCGCCTACGGGTGGAGAAGCATGAACTTCCACTGGTGCTCGACTACATCGCCCAGAAGGCTCTTGTGAGCATTACGGTGGACGTGGTGGAGGAAGCCAGGTGAGGGAGTGGTTGCGTCACAATGCCCGTGTAGCGTCCTGGTTGGCCATTCCTACGCTTTTGGTCCTTCCTCTGCTGGTTCTCCTCCTCTGGCAGCTCGTCAAATGCGTGGTGATGTTCGTGGCCATCGCTGGGAAATTCATCATCCTGCCAATTCTCATGCTGCTGGCGGCGCTGGTGATGCTTGTGGTGGTGAACATCGCTAAGGCCATGCTCAGGTGAATCGTGTCAATGGAGGCCCTCTTGGATTTATTCCTTGAGGGCTTCCATTTACCGATAGGACTCGGTATGATGGCGCATCAATCATGCAAATCAGTCGTTTAAGCATCATCTTGGTCGTCGTTGCGATGTCTTCATTCCTGCGCTCAATTGCCAGCGATACGAGCGGAATAGCCGGTAAGGTAGTACCGATTGAAGGAGGAACCTCTCCTAACGGCATGTTCGAGGTCGTGAATATTTATCCGAAGAACGAAGGTCAATGGCATTTTGAAATACGGTCTAAGAGTGGCGATACTCTGATTTCAGAAATGGCCTTGGATGATCTCGTCATGACCGACGAGTCTGGGAAGTATCTCTTTTGGCCCGCTAGCACAGTGCTGTGGCGACCAAACTCACGTTGGGTGGCTATCAGCACCCGAAGATCCAAATTTGACATGCTGACAATTGTTTTTCGTTGGGATGGCCATAAATTTCAGCGTGTTCCAATTCCTGACTATGAGGGCGATACTGAAAACACATTCCGGACCCCAGATCACTGGTTAAAGAATGGAGGTTTAGTGTTGGACATCACTCTCGATCACCATACAAAATCGGAACCAGGCGGGCGTGAGTATTACGCCACCATAGGTTTCTCCGGGAAGCCGCCTAACGGATTCAAGCGCTCACGGACCAAAACGATCATAGACGAATAAATGGCTTTATGCATTGAGTATTCAGTTAGTGGCACTGCGGCAGCAAGTTACCCACTTTAACAGGAAAGTAAATTGAACCTAAACCCATGAGCCGAATCTTTGAATTTCACAGGCTTTACTGGCCGTTAATTCTCATTTCCGCTGTCCTAGAGGGCACCTATGAATTCGTTAATCCCGGTGGAGCATTCATCTCTCTTTTCCACAGCATTATTCCGGGCATTCTGCAATTAACCTGTCTGTGGGTCGTCTTTTACCATTATTTAAATTCCTCGGTGACTCAGCGAGTGGTGCGAATCCTTTACGCCGGGATTGCCATCGCTCTTTTGATTGTGACAGTTTTGGGCACATACTATTTGATGAGAGACTCGATGAATAGAGGGCATCTGTTTGGGATATAAAATTAACAGGTGGCACTGTGGCAGGAGATTTTAGACTTTGATAAGAAAATGGATGTATTCTGAAGGGAATACGGGAAATGGAAGAATGCACGTTCGTGGCGCAAACTGGAAAAAGTGCTGCCACACTGCCACTAATCACCTTTACAAGAACCGGTCATGGGAATAACCTGAATTCACCATGAATATTGGAAATGAATCGCCATACGGAGGAATGACGGTGAATGAAAGATTGGTGGAAGCGGGTTTATTTGATCAGTTTGAAGCTGCCGCATACGCTTACGACACGGACCTGCTCAAGCAAATCATGGCCAAGGTCGATCTTTCACCGGACAACATTCAAGCGATCTTAATCTGGATTCGTGATTCACCTCAATCTCGATATCGCAAAGTGAATCAGTAACCAGCCTGTGTAAGCGGTTGCATAGGCTGAATCGAGTCCCTAGAAATACTCGTATTTGCAATCCGCTGTCATCACACTCGGTGCTGATAAACGGCAGCTACAGGGTAATGTAGAATTTACTGTGACGTGCTGTAGAGGTACGGCGCACACCCATTTTCACATTCGAGCTTCGGGGCTCCCCAAGGCTCTGATGTAGAAATGCATTAGCTATCGGCTAATGTAATCACAAGCCGTTAACAGCGGCTACCAAAACCTGGTGGCCGCATAGACGAACTACGTCTTGTCGCCATCATCACCAATGAAAGGACAAAGATATGTCACCACAAGCTGGAATTGTGCTGATGGAAGAAATTGCTCCGCGTTTGAGGAGTGCCATTCCTCAATGCGTGAGAGCCGTTGGATGCGAGGATGGTGAGGAGCTGTACCAAGATGGGCTGGCAATGGCGGCTCACATGCTGGATGGGTTGGAGAAGCGTGGAAAACAGGTGACACCAGGCAATGTGGCGTATTACACGTTGCTCCACCTCAAATCAGGCCGCAGGTCGTATTCTACGGGGTCTAGCGATGTCATGGGGTCTCGTACTCAAATGGCGCTGCATTCCGTCGTGCTGTCGCTGGAAACGGAGGTGGGATGGGATGGGGAAATTGACGAGCCGGTGCGCTTGGAGGAAATGCTTACGTGCTCCGATGAGGATGTTGCTGCCGCTGCCGGCCGCAATCTGGATTGGGAAGAGTTCATCTCCACCCATGACCCGCGTTACCTGTGTGTCATTCATGACATGGCCATCTGTGGCGGAAGTCATGACTGAGGCCACGCGCCCTCTCCAGCTTCCTATACGCCTGCTGTGGGCGTTTTGATGGTGGGCTGGGACAGCGAGAAGGGTGCAAGTATTTTGGGATCGACAATCCTCCGGCCATTCAAGAAGATTGGCGCCCACATCGAAATACCGTATGAAATGGAATGATCTACGAAACCCAATGAAGACAGCCCAACAAAGCATTCTGCTTTTTATATTTATCCTGTTACCGGTCTGGCTCATCGGGATTATTTACCTGAGCGCCAGTGATTGGACAGCTTTCAAATTCGTCAATAACATAACATCATCCGCATTTATCAGCGCTGATGAAGTGAATAGTTTCAATGAAAATGCAAAAAGCGTTCGGCAAATAGTATTTTTTATTTCGCTCGGGTTATCGCAATCAATTTTGTTGGTTTCAGCTATTAAGAGAGGGAATGATCTAGATATTGCGCATCCCAAGAAGTAATCACTGGCGCAAAATTACTGCATTTCCGCTTTCCCTAGAAATCTTTGTGAGCCTTCACTATATCTAAGAAATCCCTTATTTTATCATCAGATAGATCGAGAAGATTGCCCTCAGTATCGTAAAACTTCATGGCGAAAGCTGCGCTGCACATATGATCGGCTAAATGAAAGAAAGCTCATAAGAATTCGACAGACGCATCAGAACGGCGCTCCGGCTTCCTATACGCCTCAGTAGGCGTTTTGATGGTGACCTGAGACCATTTGAGCTGGTGCAGATGCGAGTATTCTGATGGCTGAAAATATTCAGTATTCGAGTCCGGTGATTGTGATCGATGCATGAAATCTAATGACTGGCCTTATTTTCCGAAGCCAATCGAAGTGCTTTCATTTCATCGAGTATTGCCTGCAATACTTCAAGCTGCTTTCGTGAAACCTCCATCCCTTCTTGAAATTGGGCCTTGCTATCATCACGAATGACTTGCAGACGTAACTTCGCTCCCCGCTGGGTTTTTAATGATCGGAAGTATATAGTAAAAACCAGTAAAAGAGAAACAATAATCCAACTGACAGCAATTTTATCATGAATGGGCATATTGCAATGGTATATCGAAGCACTTGCTCACAAGCAAGTGAGATCCATTCTCCAACGCCAAAAAAACGCTCAGTTTTTCTTGTCGAGACGAAGTCTGTCCACTGACCACTCATCATCACCAGCCGGGGTTAGGGTGAGGAGGTGAGGCTTGTTTGGTATGTCTATGATGGAAATCAAGAAAAGTTATAGAATATACTACCTGCTGGCATAGACTTCTCCAACATGGTCCACCCCTTCACCCATGCGCATCGAAGTTGACGGGGTGGAATGAAGGATGTATTGGTTCACGATGAAAACATCTGATTCTGGCCCTGCAAAAGCATGGTGCGAGCGTAAAAGAATCTGGTGTTTTGTCGGTGGCGTGATGCTGCTTGCGCTGTCGTGTTTTATCGAACCCATCATGAAAAGGGTGCATGGACATTCTGCTCAAGAACATGCCGGACGCCAATATATGGATTCGTTGTCGTCAAATGATATTCAGGCTTGGATGAAACGAAGCGAGCATCTTATGGCGGGATCTAAGGTAACAAATACGATGGATGTTTATGGCATTGCCGGCAAGCCGGTTCCTGACGATCTGAAAAAGCTGAAGATCATCGAAGTCGATATTTTGCCTGACCGAGTGGATTACAAGTGGTGCGGAGGAATGAATGACACCGCTCTTATTATTGAACAAGGAAATAATGGACAACTTAAAGTAACTGCTAAATATGACGATGAACACAGCAGAGTTCTCTGGCCTAATGGAGATTGAAAAACATGATCTGCAACTAGTGCAGCGATGCAAATTGCACTCATTGCACTAACCGTCCTACGGTGAATCGTATGTAAACCTCTCGGTCGGGGATTTGACAACAACGAATGATTTACCGTTCCAAATCAAATCGAATTGTTTCGTATAGTCGTGACCCCCGTTTGGCTTTATCACGATGGTGTTTTTGTACGTACCGGCCTGCATAATGCTTTTTGTTCTTCGGGGGACAAAACATGACTCTATATCAATGCTCGCAGGAATATAATTCTTTGTAACATCCACCCACTCACCATCTTTTCGTATAAAAATGAAAGTCTGACCAGGTCGAGGAGGTTTTCTGTCGGCCTTCGGTTTGGGCATGTGGCAAAATACAATGTAGCCACCGCCTTTGATCCAAAAAATTTTCACGTAAAGCATTGATGAGGCGTAATACGGTGTCTCTCCGTCAGAGGAAAACTCCAGGTAGTCGTTCGCTATATCCAATCGTTTGTTGGGTGGCGTATCCTTCTTCAAATCATCCAAGAATATCTTCCGATCTTTGAGGGGCATGTCGGCAACTGCCTTTGGAGGTAACTGCACGATTGCTTGTTCCAAAACACTTGCGGCGTGAACACAAATCACGTTTAGGATGGCGACTGCGATGAGGGCGATGGTTTTCATGTTAAATCGATAATGACATCAAGTAACAATTCCGCCGTCTGTCCATGGGTTGATGTTTCAGTGCCGATGGCTTGAAGGAGCTTGGGTGATGTCATGGTGAAGGATTTTAAAAGTGGCCTTAGTCAAAAGCAGGTGTTTATAAATCATGTCTAAAAGGAAAAGGGCTATTGATTAAAACTCCGATTAGGCACGCCGTTGACATGACGGTGAGGATTGACGAAATGATAAGGACCACAATAACACGAAGTACAATCGGGTGTGGACGCAGGATGGTCGAATGATACAAGATCCAAGCATAGGCACAGAAAACAAAAATAACTCCAACTCTGGCCGTTAGAACTGATGAAGAAATTTGCATAAAATACAACGGACCTAGCCCGGCGTGTGCGAGAAACACCAACCCAATCGCAAGGAATGTTTTCCATCTGGAGAAGTGCTTGAGCATTTTGAAATCAGAATATTACCATTGTTGCATTGGCATGAAGCTACCCCACAAAATACCTGGTTCCCATCCCTTCGCCCTCTCTCCTCAATTTTCCTGGATTGGATTTAATCCATGAACGAATCCTCTGCGGACCTTGATTCAACCGGCCAGCTATACCGACAGCATTTAACCCATCGGGATTTTGTTGCAGGACGAACAATATTTGTACCTCAATGTCTTCATCGGTGATTGGAGCGAATCCCTTGACCACCTTAATTTGCGTGGCTGTAGGGCGTCCTGTGAGTGTTGAAAGCTGGTGCTCAAGGTCTAACACCACCTTTCTCGCCTCCTTGAGCTTTTCACGAAGTTGGTCCGCAGCCTCGTCTTTGAGTTGAGCAAGACGACGCTGGATTTCTTGGATTTGATCTTGGGTGGTGGGCATCTGTAATAACGTTTAGGCTTTTTTTGGGTGGCGCGGTTTAGGGTATTTCAACAAAAATGAGGTTTGTTGACGGCGCTCCGCCTGCATCACTCTTCTTATCACATCGTGGGGATAGAGTTTGGGGTACAGCGGATTTAGAGCATTTGTTGCTAGCTCAATTTGAACATCGCAGAGTTTAATTGTTTCAGGTATTACTATATACCGTAGAATCTTTTTAGTTCCAGCCATGCTATAGCGAAATTGAGTGGCGCTCTTTGTTGCCGTGTATTTAACTATTACGTTGAGCTTGTGGCTTTCAAAGGCATCCGCATGGGCATAAATGCTGTTGCGTGCCTCAAGCAACGCCTCATGTGTTTTAATCATTTCGGCATTTGCGAATTTTTCAAATTTCTTTGGTAGGCGCGGCAGTGTATCGCCATCGGTAAATGGCCTTGTATAGGTAATCACGATGCCGCTTGCAAAAATGGGATAGCTGGGATGCTCTTGGTTATGGCCAGCATCAATATAAAAATGGCAGGCTTTTTTCACTTCTTTGAATGCCTCACGCGCAAGAAAAAACATCCACGCTTGTCGTACAATGTGTGGGTCTAGGTTATCAGCATAGGCAGCCATAGCGGAGAATAGGTTAACAATACGGCATCAGAAGCGCAAGCAGGTTTTAAAAGCGGCAGCTTTGTATTTTTAGAACCGACATGTTATTCATTAGCAACGGGCGCAGGCGCATTGAGGGCCTCAGCAACCCTCTTAAATCTAGCGGTTGGGTCATATGGCTCCTCGATGGTCACATCATGACCAGGTTTGATCCTCCAGTATTTTTCGGCCTCAGCCTTGGTGACCAGCGCACGGTAGGTGTTCCAGAGGAGGGCGCTATTTTGATGTCCCAGGAGCAATGAGGTTTTGGCAGGGTCTTCAAATGCAGCAATATGGTAGCTGGCAAAACAGATGCGTGCCGAGTTTTGGTGGTAGGACAGATCAACGTTCTCAGGGAAATAATACTGCTTGCGTGGTTTCTTCTTCTTTGCCCCGGTGTCGTCTATTGGATGCTGCTCCGCCTCGATTTGTTTTTTGCAGTCCCTATTAAACCGCTGACGCAACCGGCGCATTCTCTCGATATAATTAGGAGGTGCAACATCACCTGTGCTCTTGCATAATTTTAGCCATTCGACAGCATTATCAGAAAGGGTGTTGATCCGCCTCTGGTGAGTAATTTTAGGATAATCAACAATGATGATAGGCGGATTTTCTTCAAGTTTTACATCCTCCCATTTAATTCGAGTCACCTCTTCCATTCTCACCCCGCAAAAATAGGTAAGAACAAGAGAAGCGCACTCTGCTTTGTGGTCGGTGTCCAAGGCGTATTGCAACAGAGCTTGTACAGCGGCTACAGGCATAACCTTGTGTTTAGCGGTGGATGCTTCTTTCTTTGGCTTCTGTACCTTGTTGAATGGATTGTAGGTGGAATATCCCTCATGCACTGCAAAGTTGAACAGAGTGGACAGGTGGCGTAAATGCGAGGCGAGGGTGACATTGTTCCAGGCGCGTTGGTGGCTGTACAAATATTTCTGGCCGATCTCTTTTGTCACGTCAGTCACCTTGCAGTTTTTGACGTGATCTTTGAATGGCCGAAGAAAAGACCGCTCCGAATTAGTGAGATATTTCTTCGACATTCCGGCACCCTTTTTCACCTTCAGCCAATGGTCGATCAGTTCTTGAATGGTGATGCTGCCTTTTGTGGGTTTGCTGTGTTTCAGGAAAAAATCAACAGCTTCTGTGATGGTTGCCCCGTGTTGCCTCAGTTTTTCCATGGCAGCGAGTATGGTGTGTCGTGTGGCCGCATTGAACTCCTGAAGCACCAGGGGCTTTCGATCTGCTTCCTGCGCAATGCATTGATTGCGGAAAGCCTCAGCAGCTCCCAGGTTCCCAAAGCTCTTGAACGTGCGCTTTCCATTCACCTCCCCCATATCGACACGATAGCCAGTGCTGCCACTGGCGCGCTTCCGCTCGTAGATTTTGAATACCCGCCGGGTTTTCATGCCTTTTGTGTCCCAAGCCGTACCCCGATTTGCAACCCATTTTTTCGGGTGAGCGTTAAGCCCTCATGGACACTTGGAGCCGGCAGTCGGGTTCGAACCGACGACCTGCTGATTACAAATCAGCTGCTCTACCAACTGAGCTATACCGGCGTTTTTCGCAGCGGCGGGAGGCGGACACCCGTCGCGGCCCCATATCGTATGCTGATTTCTCCGCTTCAAAAACGAAAAATCGGCGTTCTCGCAAAAATCCGCTGCCCGCAGTCGCCGTTCACTTCTTTGAGACGGGGTGCAGCACCTCGTGAAGCAGCCGCAGGATCGCCTCGGCAGTGTAGGGTTTCGGGACGAAGTATTTCGCGCCAGCCGTCAGCGCAGAATGGTTCTGTGCCTCCGTCGCGAGGCCGGATGCGGCGATGATCGGAATATCCGGGTTCATGCGGCGCAGGGCGTGGATCATGGCGACCCCGTCCATGATCGGCATCATCAGGTCAGTGAGAACCACGTCGATCTCCGAGGCGTGCTGCGCGTAAACGGCCACGGCTTCCGCGCCGTCGGACGCCGTGAATACGTTGAACCCATAGGCCTCCAGCGTCTGCCGCGTGATCTCGCGGATGGAGGTTTCATCGTCAACAACCAGGATTGTCTCGCCGTTTCCGCGCGGCAGCGATGCCGCGTGCTTTTCCGTGTGGTTGGCGTTGCCGTCCGGTTCCGCGGGCAGGTAAACCTTGAAGATCGTCCCTTTGCCGATCTCGCTGTACAGGTTCAGGAAGCCGCCGTGGGCCTTGATGATGGCCATGCAGGTCGCAAGGCCGAGCCCGGTGCCCTTGCCAGTTTCCTTGGTCGTGAAAAACGGCTCGAAAATCCTTTCGCGGATGTGCTCGGGAATGCCGCTGCCGGTATCACTGACGCTCAGGACCATGTAGGGGCCGGGGGCGGCCTCGATGTGCATGGCGGCATAATGCTCGTCCAATTCCTGGTTGGAAGCGGCAAGGGTAAGCGTGCCCCCGTGCGGCATGGCGTCGCGCGCGTTCACGCAGAGGTTGAGCAGCACTTGGTGCAATTGGGTCGGATCGCCGCGCACGAGCCAAATATCTGCCGGCACGTCGATGACTACTTGGATTTGCTTGAGTAGCGTCTCGGTTAAAATCCGGCAGACGTCTTGCATGAGGTGCTTGGGATTGATGAGTGTCTGGCGGCCTTCCACCCCGCGCGCGAAGGTCAGGATTTGCCGCACCATGTCCGCGCCGCGGGTCGCGCCTTCCTCCAGCATCTGTAGCAGCGCCTGGTCGTTTGCCGCCGGCAGCTTCGCCTTGAGCAATTCGATGGACATCAGGATCGGCGAAAGCATGTTGTTCAAGTCGTGAGCGATGCCGCCGGCCAGCGTGCCGATGCTTTCCATCCGCTGCGCGCGCAGGTATTGCGTCTCCAGCGCTTTCTTGGCCGTGATGTCCACATCGATCTTCAGGATGCCTTCGCCGCTGCCCTCGGTTGCGCTGTGCAGCAGGCTCCAGCGGGACTCTACGATCAATTCGCGCCCGCTCTTGCTTACCATTCGGAGTTCGCCGTTCCATTCCCCCTTGGAGCGGATTTGTTTGGCGCCTTCTTCCATGAGGTCGCGGTCCGCCTGGAGCAGATCGATGGAGTTCCGCCCGATTGCCTCTTCGCTGGTCCATCCGTACAACCGTTCGGCTCCCTTGTTCCAGAAGGAGATGGTTCCGTTAAAATCGCGGACCAAAATGGCTTCGTTGGCTTGGTCCAGGAACTTTGCCTGCCGTTCGATCGTTTTCTCCGCCAGTTTGCGCTGCGTGATGTCCACGTGCGATACGACAGCCCCTCCGCTGCTGGAGCGCAGCGGCGTGGCCGTGAGCAGGAACCACCGCTCCGCCTCCTGGGAGGGGCACGGGTACTCCAGCGTGAAACTCTCGGCCCTGCCCTCCAGAAGGGAGGCAATCCCTTCGCATGCATCCGCCGCTCCTTCGGAAAACGGGCCTTCGGCCGAACGGCAGATATCCAGGTAATTGACGCCGATCCCCGTGTTCATCGGTTGGTTCCCCGCCGGGCTGATGTTGGCGGCGGAGAACCGGGACCACGCATCGTTGACCGCAATGATCCGCCCCTCCCGGTCGATTACCGCGATCTGTGCGAGCACGGAGTTCAGCACTGTGTTATTAAATTCCGCGCTGCGGCGCGCTTCCGTCTCCGCCTGCACCCGTGCCGTGATGTCTGTCACCGTCAGGAACGCGACCGGCGTGCCGTCCGGCTTCGGCACGATGGCGCCGTTGTACTCAAATATTTTCTCCCGCAGTCACGCATCATTTCCGCACGAGACCACGGCGGACCAGTTCTTCTCGGAATCGCAGTTCGAGAGCTACCGGGCGCTGGGAAGATTCACGATCGATCAACTTGTCGAAAAGCACAGCTCCGTAAGCAAGGCCTTGGGCAACACAGGAGAAACATTGAAGATGACGGTCGATAAATTTGCTAAGCGAGTCGCTGAAATCCTAAAGTCCTGATATCCGATTCGTCGGCAATGAATTGGTAATTCCCCCATAGGATTAGGCATTTTTAATTAAGTCGGAAACTTTCGCACGCGAGAAGAGATCGATATAACTCGATCATCCCGCGCATTCAGGCAAGGCCGAGCATTGACGTATATGCGCCTATTGGCAATCAAAGTAATGTCCTATGGTGCACGGCATGAAATCCCGCGCAATTACTTGTTTTTTCGTGGCTAATCTAATTGTGGCGACTTGGCTTTTCAGATAAGCAGTTATTCACATGACTGAGGGGCCGCAAGACTTGCTCACTGAATTAGCCGAGTTACGGGATCAGGTTGCCCGCAAGCAGCAGGCCGGGTTTTCAAAGCTTCTAGACGCTTCGCCCAATGCAATCGTCGTCGCAAGCCGCGACGGCACGATCGTCATGCTCAATCATGCGGCGGAGACGCTCTTCGGTTATGCCAAGGACGAATTGATCTCGCGCCCGGTGGAGACATTGATCCCGGAAAGGTTTCGCCGGCAGCATCCGCGGTATCGCGAGGGCTATGCGAAGGATCCGGCGGCGCGGCCGATGGGCCACGGGCGCGATCTCTTCGCGCTGCGAAAGGACGGGGTGGAAATCCCGGTCGAAATCGGCTTGAACCCCTTCCAGTCCGGGCAGGAGACGCTGATCATGAGCGTCTTTATCGACATCGCGGAGCGCAAGGCCGCCGAGGCCGCCCTGCGCGAAAGCGAGGAGCGGCTGCAAACCGTCTTTGAGAACCTGACCGAGGGTCTCATGATGTCCACCACCGAGGGGCACTTTCTTTATT
>Ga0206970_10210_pt1 | contig 15297 bp, 17 predicted proteins | sample Alteio_BWOrgHeat_88_FD_152964 | JGI IMG/M metagenome (GOLD analysis project Ga0206970, IMG submission 152964) | Enriched cells from forest soil in Barre Woods Harvard Forest LTER site, Petersham, Massachusetts, United States -... | ecosystem: Environmental > Terrestrial > Soil > Temperate forest >... | reverse complement strand
TTTTGCGATGGCCATGTCGAATCCCCGACGCTGAAATATGTTTTTGAAGATACCAACGATACGGCATTAGTTCGCTGGAATCGCGACCACCAGCCGCATCGGGAAGATCTATGACGACTAACCTGCTGCCGGAGCCATCCGCCGGTGGCGCTGGCAACTCCGCTGCGCGGTCAACGCCACAAATCAGCGGTGGCTCACCTCAGGGTCGTAGGCTGCGGCGCCCGCTTGACAGGATGCACATTGCGCGGCGAGAATATGAGATATGAAGATCCGTCGAATTGACCATGTGGGCATAGTCGTCAACGATCTCCCCGCCGCGAAAGCGTTTTTTCTTAACTTTGGCCTTAAAATACAGGGGGAAGGAGAAGTGGAAGGCGAATGGGTGGACCGGGTGGTGGGGCTTCATGGCGTCAAGGCAGCACTCGTAATGTTGGGAACTTCAGACGGCGAGACGAATATCGAACTGGTAAAATTTCACCAGCCATCGGATAAAAAACGCATTCAGCGTCCTTTGTCAAACACCCTGGGCATCCGGCATATTGCCTTTGTGGTGGAAGATATTGAAGCCGTCGTTGCCAAATTGAAAAAGAAAGGCGTGAAACCTTTTGGTGCGATACACAACTATGAAAACGTTTATAAATTATGCTACATTCACGGCCCGGAAGGGATTATCTTGGAGTTGGCGGAGGAAGTTAAATAAACCAGGTTTATCCTCATAAATCCAAGCATTTAACGGCAACGTACCAACCGCAGCCCAAAAGACGCCTAGGGCCAACGCACATCACTTCCCCCGGTAGCGGATCAGTTTCCGCAGCCGGTCGTCACGGTCGGATATTTCATTTTGAGAATAATCTTTGACAGAAATTCGCAGGTGCGCTTTCATAGCCTCATGGTAACGCTGGACTGCAAAAAATCTGGTTAGGCATCTCACGGGAGCTATGACAGCGAACGAGTCACGAGTAACGATCCATATGGCTGCCAGCGTAGATGGCTTCATCGCTCGAAAGGATGGGCGGGTGGACTGGCTTGAAACCGCGGATGAATTTGCGGGTGGCGAAACGATGGATCCGGGATCAATCGAGACTTTTCTGAGGTCAATTGACTGTTATGTCATGGGTTCAAGAACGTATGAGACCGCGTTGGGTTTCGACGAGAAGGGATTCGGGTGGGCTTACGGCGGGAAACCTGTTTTTGTTCTGACCAGCCGCAAGCTGGCATCAAAGCGGAATACCGTTGAATTTTGCTCCGGCGGTCTGGCCGGGCTCGTAAATGAGCGGCTGCGGCCGAAGTTTCGCAGCATATGGTTTGTCGGCGGCGGAATGCTTTGCGGCGAGTGTCTGCGCCTTGGCCTGGCCGACGAAATCCGCTACTCGGTTTTGCCCGTCTTAATCGGGGATGGAATTTCGTTTTTCGAAAGGCTTGGTAGAGATGTTTCCCTTCACTTAATGGAGGTCAAAGGTTACAAGAATGGCATGGTAGCACTTCGTTATGAGGTGCGAAAGTGAGTTCCTTATGCCTGACAACTCGCCGCAGCCGGTCCTCACGGCCGGATATTTCATTTTTGAGAATAATCTTTGACAGAAATTCGCAGGTGCGCTTTCATAACCTCATGGTAACAGCGGGACTGCAAAAACCAGTCGTGCACGGTCAGATGTATATCAACAGTTAGCCACAACTTTTAGTCACGACCAGTGTTACACAAAAACATGAAATCCATAACCAAGCAGTTAGCTGTTGTTGCCTGCGGTGCGCTTCTTCTCGCAGGCTGTGCCACCACACCACACGCAAAAGCGTGGGAGTATAAGACCGTCGTCACAGAAAATCAGGACGGCTTGAACCAACTCAACAGCCTCGGAAAAGATGGATGGGTTCTGGTTGGCTTTACCTTCACGCCGATGAAGCAGACCGGTTTGAATGATGAGTATCATTATGTTTTTAAGCGTCTTCAAAAGTGAGATGCTGTTGTGGCCTAAGTCGCCGGAGCCAACCGCCGTTGGCGCGGCTGTTTCCCGATGCATCGGGATTCACACCACGAGTCGGCGGTGGCTCAGCTCGTTAGGCCACTTCACACATCACCATTATGCAAACGCCAACAAAAGTCATCCCACTGTCAGGATTTGATTCAGACGGCGAGCCAGAGATTCGCCTGATGCCAGATGGCAGTCTCTATCTCGTCTTTAACTTCATGCCGCCGACTTGGGCGGAGGCTGACCCAGAGCCATTCGACACCTTTGACAAGACGTTGCAGGCGGCTATTGGCGTGCCGGTCGTCTGGGAAGACCGAGAGTTTTTCCTGATTCAGAAGCCTGCGCCAGATACGACAGAGCGGATTACCAAGTTTTTGCAGACATTTAAGCATGACTAAAGATCAGTGGAGTATCAAGTCGCCGGAGCCAACAGCCGTTGTCGCTCCCGTTCCAATCCACGCCACTGTTCGGCTGTGGCTCAGCTTTCTACGTTAGGCCACTGCACGCGTCACCGTGAGTTTGATCGTCAACACATACACTCGCACGCCGGATGGCCGCATGAACATCATTGACGTTGACCATTCTGAAGAGCTTGCTGGTTTCGAGAGATGCCGGCAGGATCTCTGGGGGCATGAGGCAGTTCGTGCTCTCGGTCTTGCACTATTGCCGACCCTTGCGGAGGGCGACATCTATGCCGAGGGTGATGCCATCGGTCAGTTGGAGAGCGATACTCAGCGTCTCCTTACCCATGTCACTGCTGTCGCAGAGGCCACCCGCTACACAACGGAGTTTATCACTCAGCGCTGCCAGAACATCCTCAGCGCTGTTCTTCATGCACGAAAGATTGGCGGAGATGTGGTGATATGGTAGTCGTTTCGTCCATGAGAACACGGCCAACCATGCGCTGCAGCGAACCCGACCATCGCACTCCGGTTGCAATCCACGCCTCCCGTGGGCCGGGTCGCTGAGCTTGAGTCGTCAGGCCCCAATGCGCACATGAGCTACACATTGTTCTATATTTTATTGGCCGTTGGGATCATATCGCTAATTAGAGGCGGTTGCACCAAGGACCCGGTTGAAGCGAAGGCTTTAAGAATCATCGGCGTTATCTGCCTTGCGATACCACTGCTAGTGCCCCAAACGTCACCCGGCTCGCCATAAGCTGACTATGCTCGCGGCGCAGATGCCCGTAAGTTTTCATCGCCAGTGCCCCGCCGTCACTATGGCCAAGCCAGCGACTCACAAGGGGAACGTCAATTCCAGCCTCAATGCAGAACGTGGCGAACAAGTGCCGCAAATCATGGTGCGTCAGCCGAGGACAGCCAACCTTTTTACAGGCTGCTGTTAAAGCCTCGTCGCACGTTTTAACCCGGCAAATCAGATCATCAGGCTTGGGGCTTAATTCCGCCTTCAACCGTTCAAGGAAAGTACGCATGGCGGGCACCATCGGAACCCGGCGCGTCCGGCGCTCTTGGCTGGCTGTCCGGCGTTTGGCGCAGCTAATCACGATTTCGTTTTTGTCAAAATCCGCGTCGCGCCACGCCACGCCCCAAGCCTCTTTTTTGCGGGCACCAGACAGGGCCAGAAACATCGCCAAGTCTGCGTTGGCCTTGCACGTGGCCGCGCCAGAGTGCCGCATGGCTTCAACCACTTTGGCGAACTGGTCAGCGGTTGGCAGTTCTAATTCCTTTTGTGGCACGCCAAGCCGTTTGATTTTGTAGGCAGGATTTTCGTCGTGTTTTAAGCCTGCCATTGAAAGGATTTCGCGAAAGACGTTCAGGGAGCCATTGCAGAACGGCGCGGAGTATTTATCCGCGTAGGCTTTGGCCCACTTCTGCATTTCCGCTTCTGTGATGGTATCAACGCGACGGAATTCAATGCCCGGTAGTGACCGGACGATGCAATCCACGCAGCGGTGGCGATAAACGCGGCTGGATTCGGCCAAGTCGCGCCGGGTGTCGGTAGCTTGGTCAAACTTAAGGCGACCATCGGCAAACGTGCCGAGTTCGGCCTTTGGCTTGCGTAGCTCTTTCACTTTGAGACGCAGCCTGTCCTTTGCGACGGTAAATACGTCTGTTTCGAGGCTGGCGCGGGTTACAACGGGCTTGCCGTTCTTGCCGGGCACCTTTGCCCGTGCGTAATACATGCCATTTGGAACGTAGCGCATGAGTCCAGCGACCTTAACAAAGGTTTCCCACTTGCCATCGCCGCTAGTTGTGGTTAGTTTCCGGCTGCTACTTGCAACCGCCGATTGTGTGTTGTTTGAGTTTGTCATAAGCACCAAAACCTTACGGTATGCAAAGGCGGTATGCAAGAGCAAAGTTGATGGTTTCCACAACCTCAATAAAACGTAATAGAATCAATGGTTTGGAGAGATGGCCGAGTGGCTGAAGGCGCTGGTTTGCTAAACCGGTATACGGTCAAAAGCCGTATCGGGGGTTCGAATCCCCCTCTCTCCGCCAGTTTTCACAAGGGTTTCGTGAGGCAGACACACAACTAGGCACACAAACCAAAGTCTTCGCCTGTCCTCAACTGGCGCAAGTTGTCACGGCTTGGGCTAAACTTCCTGCGGCACTCAAGGCGGCAATCCTCGCAATCGTCAAAGCATCGCAGGACGCCGTATGAGCCCTGCCTACGAGGGGCAATGCAGTGAGGTGGAACCAGCAAAGCCGGTGCAGCGAGCCAATAGCTCGTCGGTTTTGCGGTCGAAGGTTCGCGGGATAGCCTCTCCTACGAATTCAAGTTTGACACCCACACGGAAAGCGCCCGGCCCGGCGCTTCCTTGTCGTCGCTCAGGCGCCGGCTCCATTCCCGCCGTTCTCAATACATTGGCGATGGTTCCCCTGCCCGGTTAAGAACCGGATTTCTTCCTGAAGGTATTCAATAACGTCCTGCTGATTGCGATTCATCCAGCCAGCCACGCAGATCACCAAAAATGCAAACGGATTCATCGTTAAATCCTGGCCATAAACTTGTGAACTTGCCAACACCGGCAACAACCATTTGTCATCACGAAAATTTGTGCCATTACAGCAAAGCCTCGCAAATCTGCCCGACCACGCGCGTGGACGGCATGTTGTGCGCGTCGCGGTTGTTCAGGCCACCGTTTGCCGCATAGGACGCGAGCAGCTCGGGTACGAATTGATCGTAGAATTTTTCCTCAAAGCCGGGGCGCGCAGAAAAAGCGTGGTTCAAAATTTCATGCGCAGATGTTTCCAGTGCAGAGTTCATTTGTTGTTGTTTGATTTTCGTGGATTCAAAAACCGTCAGGTTTCCGGCGTGCCCGCGATATGGGGCTGAACTGTCCGTAATTTTCAATCTTCACCCGCCAGCGCCCAGTCGAGGCGCCGCAACTGCTCGCGAATCTTGCGCCGTTCATAACGATGGGCTGAAGCTTTGGTGCCAGAACGGGTTGGGCTGTGTTTTTGTTCGATTACAGCCGCCGCAGGGCTGCCATTTTTTTGGTGGAATTGAGCTTTCATGTTCGTGCTGTTAATAATTCGATTGAAATTTATAGGGATGCCGCGGGCCGCGACGAAGATCCGCCACCCGCGGCATGGCTCCTTTAGTTTGAAATGTACCCCTCACGACCGAACTGGTTATCGGAATGAGCAAAACCATCGTCATCACCGCCATCAAAATGATTCGACAGGTGTGGCCCATGCAACAATACATAGACAGCCACTTTGACGCCCAGTGCCTGGCCTTGGAGGTTGTCGAACGCCTGAGCTGCCGCCGCCTGAGCCGAGCCGGAGTTGACGCCATGGTAATGATACGGCGTGCCAAACCGGCGAATGGAATTTACCGAGTCATAGACTGCGATGGCTTCAATCGCATCAATGCGCGAGCCTAGATTGCTGTTCAACCCGGCGGTTTTCGTGGCGTTCAGTGTGGTCAAATTCCAGTCCGTGATGACATCTGCGGTTGCTGGAATTGTTGCCGCTGACAGCAGTGCCGCCGCCAGCGCCCTTATCGAGGAGCATTTTATGTTCAGTTTCATTTTTCTTTTGGTTGGTTGTTTTAGTTTTCCCCAAAAGCCGGTCGGACCGGATTTCCGATCCAGCCTGAGGCCAGCTCCAGGGGCGTTAAACCTCCCATGGCAGGGTCGGAAAATTTGAATTGCAGCAGGACGTAACGCGGTAAGAAATCCCCGATGCGGGAAAAATCTTCGCAGATCCGCTTTCTTCGGATGGTTGTGTGGGGTTCAGCTCCAAGTCTTCTGATGAAGATCAGGTTGGTAAAAAACTTCAGGCGGCTCAGCTCCATTTGGGCTGATGGCAATCGGCGACTGACTCTGTTCCTAAAAAATGACATTTTAATTATTCAATTTTCATCGGGAACCTCCAGTCGTCCGGTGGGTATTTGTCGCAGTAAACTTTCTCAATCGCGACACCTATATTTAAACATAAATAACGACTATGTCAATAGATATTAAACAACTTATGACTTGTTTTTATAATAAATCGGCATCACTAAGCCTAAAACAACATAAAGTAGACACCATTTTAATTGTCGTCTTTTGAGCGACCATCGGATTTGCCCATCGTCACAGAGACATTTGGACAGATTGCACCTGGTTTCTCTCCTGGTGACTCCGCGCCGCCATCCATCCCAGACGCTTTCGTTCCGCTGCGGGCTTCGGAAATCCCCAAGCGAGCCGGGAATAATTTAACGCTCTTGTCATGCCTCACCTCCTTCTGGGCGGAGGAAATCTCATGCACGCAATATCCGCGGCATGAACCGCGATGGCGGGGGGAACCCCGCCGTGGCGCAGTGCGATGGTTGATGATCCAAAGCGAGCGCTTCAATGAGGTGGCCCGGCAAGCCCCACAGTGCCAACAATACACCTGCCCACTTCATGCCGATATGGCGTCAAGGACTGACGTGGAAGGAGTTCATGAAAGCTCACCGGATGTGTCGGCAGCAGCCGATTTCTTCACCGTGGAGCTTTGTACCGCGAGGGATTGATTCGTTCCTGCGCGCTGGGTCCGTGGATCACCCTCAGGACGCCCGAAGCTGCCGTGCGCGCGTGGAAAATCAAAATTGAAATCCAGCGGGGCGGGCAGCCGGTGTTTGCGGGTGAAACTTCTGCCGGCCAGATCAAATGCGGTTTCGAAGAGCTGGCCGGTTATCTCTTTCGCAGTCAGATTTTCCCCCACGGCGCCGTTTTGCCGACCGGCACGGGCGGCGTTCCGCCGGATCATTTCTCACTTCACGAGGGGACCTGGTGACCATTGAAATCAACGGGATCGGTGTACTCCAGAACCCGGTGGTGGTCTGATTTCCGGGCCAAACACGGAACGGTAACAACGAAAGTCACAACTTGAGATGGTGGATAATCGCGCTGATCATGGTGGGAGCGATGGTCAATTATTTGACGCGCAGTTCGCTGGGGGTAGCCGCTCCCGCGTTGCTCAAGGACCTAAACATCACACCGCGCGAATATTCCTGGATCACCGGCGCGTTCCGGGGTGCCGTCATGCTGCATCCTTTCTGTGGTTATGTGCTGGGATTGAAATATGGCTTCGCGATTTTACAACGGCTTGGTCGCTTATCAGTATGGCACATGGGTAGGCCCATAACTGGCAAGCCTTCGCCTGGTTGAGCGGCTTGCTCGGTCTGGCGGACGGTTCTGCCAATCCGGCCCGGATGAAGGCCACGTCGGAGTGGTTTCCGGCACCGGAACGCGGGCTGGCGGCTGGCGGCTATAACAATCCGGTCTGTGGCTGTTTTCCGGAAGCAGCTTAAAATGGTATAGCGCATTCAGGGTTGCCTGACGGAATTTGTGCCATCTTTCGTCCATCCGCCGCCAAGTGCACGATATAGTTGTACTACTGCCAAAAGTTGGTTGAGTTGCGTTTGCACCAGAGTGTCTTCCGCAGGAAAGAGCTGTTGTTGCTGTTGCAACACCTCGTAATAGCTGGAGGTCCCCATTCGATAGCGTTCCATGGCAATTTTAAATGCTTCCTGAAAGGCGACGACGGCGTGACGGCGTTCATCGCGCGCGATGGCCAGTTTCTGTTGCGCAATGAGTTCGCTGGAAATCTCCTCAAAGGCGTTTAGCACCGTGGACTGAAAATGCAGCGCGGCAGTCTCGCGTGCGGCCAGCGCCTGATCATATTGAGCCCGTAGTTGACCGCCATGGAAAATCGGTCCAGCGAGACTGGCTGCGGCAGCCCAGGCGACCGCTTGGCCAGAAGTGATGGTGGCCAGTTCCGGACTGACCCGACCAAACATTCCGGTCAGGTCCAGCTGTGGGAAAAAATTGGCCTTGGCCACGCCGACTTCGGCATTGGCCGCGCGCAATTGTTGTTCCGCTTCGCGGATGTCTGGGCGTTGCTCCAGCAGTGCTGATGGCAACCCTGCGGGCACCTCCGGCGGCAATTCCATATCAAGTGAAATGTTGGTTCGGACAACCGGGCCGGGATTCCGGCCCAGGAGAACGTCAAGCTGGTTTTCCTGTGACGCAATCTGTTGTTCCAGATCCTGCACTGTCGCTGCGGCAGCGTCCAGCAATGCTTCTGCCGAGGTAGTTTCCAACTTGGACGCCACACCGCCTTGCAGCCGCTGGTTAAAAATCTTCAAGCTTTGACCAAAGGAGTTTGTACTTTCGCAAGCGATTTGCAATTGCTGGTCCAATGCCAGCAGTTGAAAATAATCCTGGGCCATCTGCGCAATCAGTGAAATCATTACATCACGCCTCGCCTCCCGGCTGGCAAAATATTGGGCTCTGGCGGCCTCCGTCTGCCGGCGTATACGGCCCCATAAATCAATTTCCCAAGCCGCCTGCACGTCTCCCGCAAATACAGTGCCCTCCGTGCCCGTGGGCGACGGCTGGTTGTTTGCGCCGGCATTTTTGCCGCCCCCGGCCGCCGCGCCATAGTCAACTTGCGGGAAGAGTTGCGAGCGGGCCTCAGCCACCTGGGCCCGCGCCTGTTCCATGCGGGAAACGGCCATCCTTAAATCATAATTATTTGTCAGGGCTTCGCGGATAAACGACTGCAACTGTTCATCATGAAAGACCTGCCACCACGGAAGCTCGGCGAAAGAATTCGTGGAAATACTGGCTTCGCCGCGGAATGTTTCAGGCGCGTTGACGGCCGGACGCTTGTAATCTGGACCCACAGCGCAGCCGAAGAACAAAGTCCCAATTCCCAAGCACAGTATCCAAAGGGCAGCCGCGCCAGCAGGAGCCAGGCTTTGAACTTTGCACCTGAGATCGTGGAGTGAATTTTTCATCCGTTCGGTTCTGGCGATTGCGGCGCCTCGGCTTCCCTTTCTTTTTTGCTGAAGCGGGCAATGGTTTTTTCGACGATGGAAAAGGTCACCGGCACAATGAAAATATCCACAAAGGTTGCGCCCAACATGCCGCCGATGACCACGGTGCCCAGCGTCTGGCGTGAAGCAGCTCCCGACCCCGACGCGAGCCATAGCGGCGTGCAGCCGAGGATGAAAGCAAACGAAGTCATCAGAATGGGCCGCAGCCGGATGCGCGCGCCGCTCAGCGCAGCATCTGAAATTTTTTTACCTTTTTCGTATTCCGCTTTCGCAAAGGCGATGATGAGGATGGCATTTTTGGCAGCCAGGCCGATCAGCATGATCAATCCGATTTGCACATAAACATTGTTTTGAAATCCGCGCAGGGTGAGTGCGAGAAAAGCGCCCAAGATGGCCGTGGGCGTGCCGAGCAAAACGCTCATGGGCAACGACCAGCTTTCAAATTGCGCCGCGAGAATCAAAAAGACGCACAGGACTGAAAGGGAGAAAACCAGCACGGGCGACACTCCGGCCGCCGCCTGCTGTTCCTGAAACGACATGCCGAAGTAATCATGGCCCATTCCCGGCGGCATGATTTGCGCGAAGACTTCTTCCAACGCCTTGTTGGCCTGGCCGGAACTGTAGCCGGCCGCCGCCGTGCCGTTGATTTGCGCACACGGATATTCGTTGTAGTGCATGACAAATTCAGGACCGGTGCGGTATTGAATTTCTGTGAACGCCGACAACGGCACGGCCTGTCCCCGGTTGTTGCGCACATAAAACTGCAGGAGGTTTTCCGCCTTGGTGCGATACTTGTCCTCGGCTTCCACATAGACCTGCCATACCCGCCCGAAGCGGTTGAAATAATTGACAAAATATCCGCCCATGAACGTCTGCAGCGTCGTGTAAACATCGTTGAGCGGAACGCCGAGTTTCAAAACCTTATCCCGATCCACTTTGACGAAGATCTGCGGCACGCTTGGCAGATACGTTGTGATGGCGCCGGCGATTTCAGGCCGCTTCTTGATGGCGTCCATAAACTTGTCCAAATTTTGCGTCAGAAATGAGGTGTCCTGTTTGCCAGAGCGGTCTTCCAGCATGAAAGTGAAGCCGCCGGACGTGCCGACACCGGGAATGCTCGGTGGCGGGAAGGCTGACACCTGTGCTTCGGGGAGTTTGGACAGCTCGGCATTGAGGTGCGCGCGAATGGCCAGAATCTGCTCCTGAGGCTTTGTCCGTTGACCCCACGGCTTGAGCGTCACGAAAAAGAAGGCATTGTAAGTCGCCTGCACCTGGCTCAACAGGCTGAAGCCTTCGACCGTGGTGCAATATTGCACGCCCGGCGTTTTTTGTATGATGTCTTCGATTTTCTTGGCGGCGGCATCGGTGCGTTCCAGCGACGAGGCATAGGGCAGTTGAGCGACCACGAAAACGTAACCTTGATCTTCCTCCGGCAAAAAAGCGGTTGGCAGGCGCGCGCCGAGTAAAAGCGCGATGGTCAGAATCGTCATGAGCAGGATCAGGGTGAAAACGCTTTTGCGAATGAGGGTGCCGGCCACCTTCATGTAACCGTCACGGGTCCGATCAAACACACGATTGAACCAGGCGTAAAATTTTCCCAATGGCCCACGCGATTGATCCTTATCTTTTGGTTTCAGGAGCATGGCCGCCAGCGCGGGGCTTAATGACAGGGCGTTGAATGCGGACAGCATGACTGAGATGACAATCGTCAGCGCGAATTGTTGATAAAGCCGCCCGGTGATTCCGGCAATGAAAACAGTCGGAATAAAAACTGCCGCGAGAATGAGGGCGAGTGAAACGACCGGACCGGCGACCTCTTGCATCGCCTTGAGCGCGGCGTCTTTGGGTTTCATGCCCTCATCAATGTGACGTTCGGTGGCCTCAACCACGACAATGGCATCATCAACCACCAGGCCAATCGCCAGCACCAACCCCAAAAGCGAAAGCGTGTTCAGGGAAAATCCGAAGATGGGAAAAAACGCGAAGGTGCCGATAAGCGCAACCGGAACAGCGAGCAGGGGAATGAGCGATGCGCGCCAGCCTTGTAGAAAAATAAAAACGACAATAATTACGAGAACCAGGGCAATCACCAAGGTGCGCATGATGTCGTGCATTCCCTCGGAGATGGCAAGCGTGGTGTCGAGCGAAACGACATAATCCAGGTCAGCGGGAAAATCGTGTTTAGCTTTCGCCATGAGCTGAACCACTTCCTTTTCGTCATCCAGCGCATTGGAATCCGGCAGTTGATAAATGGCGAGAATTGCCGACGGCTTGCCGTTCAGCTTGCCGACAATGTTATAGAGCTGGGCCCCAAGCTCCACGCGCGCGACATCTCTCAAACGCACCACCGAGCCATCCGGGTTTTCGCGGATGACGATTTCGCCGAATTCCTTCTCCGATACGAGCCGGCCTTGCGCGGTAATGGCGTAGGTGAATTCCTGGCCTTGCGGCGTGGGCGGTCCACCCACCAACCCGGACGGATTGACAGTGTTCTGCGCATTGATTGCGGCGAGGATGTCATTGACGGTCAAGTTAAGGGCCGCCAGTTGGTCGGGCTTGACCCAAAAACGCATCGCATATTGGCCGGCCCCGAAAACATTTACGTTGGAAATACCCTTCAACTGGGTGATCTGGTCCACCAGATTGATGTAGGCATAATTTGCCAAAAACGTCGCGTCGTGCGTTCCGTTGGGTGATGAGAGCGCAACGAGCATCATCGGGCTGGATGGCGATTTCAAAATGGTGACGCCATATTGTTGAACGGACTGCGGGAGCTGCGACACCGCCTGGCTCTCGCGAAGCTGCGTAAGCACTTGGTCAATGTTAGGGTCCGTCTTTACGTTGAAATTTACGGCCATGCGCATGACCCCGTTGTTGGCGCTGACGGAATACATGTAATTCATGTTGTCAACGCCGCTCATTTGTTCCTCGATCGGGGTCGCCACGGCTTGCGCGAGCGATTGCGCGTCGCCGCCCAGGAACGTGGTCTGAATGCGGATCTCAGGCGGGACGATATTCGGAAATTGAGCGACCGGCAGGCTGAGCATAGAGACCGCTCCAATAATCACGGTCAAAATGGCGATGACCATTGCGACGATGGGCCGGTTGATAAAAAATCTATACATGGATGAACTGGTAATGCATTCCTGAATTATTGTGGGCCCGAGCGCCCCGCGGCAGCGGGGCTGTTTGAATTGGTTGTATAGGGTTTTGGCGTGACCACTGTCCCCTCCTTTGCCTTCTGGGTTCCTTCCACCACCACCCGGTCGCCCGCCTTCAAGCCGCTTTTAATGATCCAGCCGTTGCCCACCTGGTCGCCCACGTTGACTGATTGGACGCGAATCTGGTTTGTCTCGCCAATCACCGACACTTGATATGTGCCCTGTAATTCGGCCACTGCCCGCTGGGGCACCACCAGTGCATTGGTTTCCACATGTGTTTGCGCCCGCACCCGGCCATATTGGCCTGGACGCAAAACAAAATCGGCGTTGGAAAAAAGTCCAAAAATTTGCAGCGTGCCCGTGTTCGGATTCACCTGCCGGTCAGCATAGAAAAATCTGCCGTTTTCGTGATAAATGGAGCCGTCGCTGAGAAGGAGCTGCAAGGGGAAATCGTTGGTCTCTCCGCCACTGACAAAGCGGCGCCAAAATGTCAGGTAAGATTGCTCGCTGACTTGAAAATACACTTTGATGGGGTTGAGCGTGGAAACTGTGGTCAAAACATTTCCGGATTGTCCCACCAAGTCGCCGATTTGGGCCAAAGCTGTCCCCGCAATTCCGTCCACGGGTGACTTGATTTTGGTGAATCCCAAATTCAACAGTGCATTCGTAACGTTGGCTTCATCGGCTTGGACCTGCGCGGCGGCCGCGAGATTTGCCTGGACGGCATTGTCGAGTTCCTGCTCGCTGATGGCTTGTTCCTTGGCGAGCGGAATATAGCGTTTCACATCCAGTTCGGTCCGGCCGGCCTGGGCTTGGTCCATGGCCAGTTTCGCCTGGGCTTGTTCCAATACCGCCTGAAAAGGGCGTGGATCAATCTCGAACATGAGATCATCCTTCATTACCTCGCTGCCCTCGCGGTAATCCTGTTTCTGCAAGTAGCCGGTGACCTGCGCGCGAATTTGCGCGTTTACAAAACCGTCGAGAGTGCCAATCCATTCCTCAAATATGGGAACATTTGTCGGAGCGATGGTAATAAATTGAGCCTCTGGAGGGGAAGATGGTGGGGTCTTCTTTTGGCATCCGAAAGAAAGCAGAGTAAGGCTAAGCCAAATCAAACAATGAATTCGCTCCTTTTGCATGGTAACAAGTGCTTGCACCCGTAGTTTAAAGCAATTTCCTTTCGCTCAAGAATATGCTCATGTTTGCCCCAAATGCAAAAAACATTTTGCTTCAACCTCATTTGAACCTTGTTGCAAAATGTTTGGACAGCCCAAAACAGATTATGGCAGCATTGCTGGCCCTCCACAATATATGGGGCCGCGCGAGCCCTAAAACCGACCGAAATCTGGGATGCTGCCAAGCAGCAAAATCACGATGAAACACAAGTGAACAAAGAAGGTTTTGGAATCAGGGGGTATCAACGCCGTGAGGACAGGTAAAAGACGCCTCAATGGTGGGGGGTTGGTCAAAAAGAGTTTTAACTTTGTCTAAGAGGCATCGCCAGTTTTCATATTCCCCACGCTTCATCAGCGCCTTGGTTCGTAAAGCCGCACTCAAGTGCGGCGCACACCTTCCGACAAGCATGCATGGACAACGAAAGCTTGGACATCCTCGAAAACGACGGCTTCTGGCCTTAAAGGTTTCATCAGCCGTCATCGCCGCATGTCCCACCGGAACGAGCTGAGACCGGCGATTGCTTCATCAGCAGGAATAAGTGGTCCAGCCGCGCGACCATAAATTATCTTTTTCCTTTCATTTGCGAAACTGTTGCCGCGTGGCTAGCATGACCCGTAAATCTGACCGTCAGCAAGCCGCCACATTCCATGGGCCTGCCCGAATTCAAATGACCAATCGAAGTCTCATCACCACCATTTTAAGGCGACCGAAGCTAACGCTAACCGGATTGGTATTGATCGTGGCAGCGTTCCTCGGCTATTCGTTCTGGTTGCAGGCCGATCTCCCGGTCCAGATGCCCGTGATCATCGGTCAGCGATTGAAGGACGAACTAACGACCGAAGCGGCGGATCAGTTTTTGCATGTTTCACAGCCCAACGGCCAGGCGACGGCTGAAGAATCAAAGCAATTTGACGAGATAAAACAGGCGATTGACCAGTTGCAAATTGTTTCCCTGAACAAACGCGGTTTGGGGGGCAGAGTGGTTGTAAAAGTGAAGTTTCACCTGGATGGCAACTGGCGGCCGGAAGGGGAAGACACTCGTTACTATATTCTGCGATATAGCTGGATCAATGGCTGGCGATTTCCCTTCCGGGTTGACGAGCAGTCATACCAAAGTGCCTGGTTTTATCTTTATTATTAAGATGATTCCAAGCCAACCGCACATTTTACCGCGCACCCGCCGAAGCATGTGAATCGAGCGATTGCCTCTCCAGCATGAACAAATGGTCCGGCCGCACCACCGCAAATTTATCCTTGTCCAATCCCGCAGCGATCGCCTGAAAATCCGCCGGGCCGATGTTCCATGCGTTGGCCTGCACCATCAGGAAATCCGGCGCGCTCCCATTCCACTTCTTGGCGTCGGCGGCGATGGCATCTTCCATCTGCGAAACATTATCCGCATAATTAACACGCCCGGCAAAGCCGGTGGTGAGCAAGCCGCCGTGAATGGCCGCATGGTCGGGGTTATCCTGGCCTGTCACTCCCAAGAGCGTGGGACAATTGGCCCCGAAGGAATCGGCGATGACATCGGTCACCTTGTTCCAAACCGTGATGACGCGAATGCCGCTGCGGCGAAGATAACGGTCGGAATTTTTAGTGAAAGCAGGCACGAAGTCCGTGTTCCAGAAATTCAGCCGCGCGTAGCCCGCGCCCGACGGGCCGGAAACCAGGCAGTCGTTGGTCGTGGCCGTTTGATAATAAAAATTCAGCATCGC
>Ga0206970_10188_pt1 | contig 15530 bp, 16 predicted proteins | sample Alteio_BWOrgHeat_88_FD_152964 | JGI IMG/M metagenome (GOLD analysis project Ga0206970, IMG submission 152964) | Enriched cells from forest soil in Barre Woods Harvard Forest LTER site, Petersham, Massachusetts, United States -... | ecosystem: Environmental > Terrestrial > Soil > Temperate forest >... | reverse complement strand
GGTGAAGGTCCAGGACATCGGGGCTTGGTTGAGAATGTAGGGATCAACGTGATTCAGTCCATCAAGGATGGCGAGATGCACTTCTCCTTTGTGGGCTTCATCGAACAGCGTCTTTACGTAATCATCGAAGTCCATGGACTGGAGCTTTCTACCTGTCCGGGTGATGGTTCACGCATGATTCTAATATGTCACACATTTGACCCTGGGCTGGAGTAACATCGGCTGCGCCCGCTCAATTCGCTTGAATATCTGAAGGAAGTCGGAGGTGTGTTCAAATTCGGTAGCGGGATTCTGGGCAAATCGGCCATCGTGCTAGGCGTGCTGCTCATCGGCGTTCCGGTGGCGATCTATCGGCTGCACTCCGATTGGGCGATCATCGGAGTCCTTGGTATTGGCGCCGTAATCTTTTTTACTTGGCTGCTGAAGGTTCTGAAATTTTCAGTTCAGCATCCCGATTTGGCCATGCTCGACGGAGCGGAGTGGACTGGTTACAAACGTTTCGAGGCGGCCGCTAAGGAAACTGTACCGACTCCCGAACAGCGAAAACCAGCACTGGGTCCGGACAGTTCCTACCCGATCGATATAGAACCGGAACCCAAGAGGGAATTGGGGCAGTGACAAATTGTTACATATCGGTTTTACGTGGCATAGCGCCCCAAGATCGAAGAACTCGAACCGGTTTTCCGTTTGGCTGACGACTGGTTACGATACGCGCCGAACAGTTGGATTATCTGGACATCGGAAAGCCCCAGGGTTTGGTATAAGCGAATCCTGCCATTCATAGTCAATACGGACAGAGTTTTTATAGTAGAGATAAACGCTGCTAGATCGTGGGGATGGGAAGAAAAGTTATTTTGGGACTGGCTTAATAAACACAGAAGCTAAGGATAACATGGCAAGAAGCCCATCCTCAGCGTGCAAGCTGACCACCGCTGAGCGGATAGTGGAGGCAAGGGTCATATGCACGGATCTAAAGAAGCCCCGCACGGCTTCGCGGCCTGTGTCACTGCGTTCCTAGGAGAAGATTTCTGGTGCCCAAGTTCCGGAAAACGATCGCCTCTCATATTGGCTCCTATTGAGATGTGTAAAGTAATTTGATTTTCGACTAGTTAACATAGTCAGTTTTTCTTACGGCATGATGTGGCACGAATTTGCGGCCGCGAAAACTTTTTAAATATTTTGATATTCAATGATTTGCGCCCTCTCATGAGGGCGCGGACAACGCAAATTCATGCCACAAAGTCATTTAGACCGTTCAACCTTTTAAGTTCTTCATAACAAAATAAATACTTCCGTCGATTCGCTCAGAAATCGATTTTAAGGACCCCTATAAGTGGAGGGGTACACTTTCAAGAAGCCTTCGCAGCCGAGAAACGCCTGCAACGCTCCAGAAGTTCGGCAGCACATCGAATTTCGCAATACGGAGCGCGTGGACGAACGAACGGCTTGCGTCGATCTAGGCATGTTAAAGGTCTCGTCCAGACCCGAAATCGTTCGAGATTCCGACTGGCAATGTTTAGTACTATTAGAATGTAACTTGCCTTTGATATTACATTATGGTACAATTCCGCCCTCGAGTCGAATCAGGACTCGGTTTCACCCGTCCCGCCGCCAACGTGCGGCCTCCAAAAGGACGGCGGCAAGTGCCCACCTCGGTTCCGGCACTCCTCGCGCATACGGTATGAAGCGATGAACCATGCGCGTAGGAATTCGGCCCAATCAGCCAAATCCTAAAGCACCAAACGCATGACCTTCGGTCGTGCGGATTATTTTTTGCACTCGGCGAAAACGCAATATTTCGTTGCGGCTCGCTGCGAAGGCACAGCCGTTAGCGCGGCCGGAGGATTGGAGAATGAAAGAAAAGATTATTACGGAACTTTGTTCCGCCTCGACTGAGGATCTGGTCGAGATAGTTCGTCACTCATTCGTGAAAATCAAGGATGTGATCCCAACAATTTTAGAATTGCGGTCCAGATTTAGGAAACTCCCCCGTGGCTCGAAAATCGCCGACTGCCAAACTTGGGGAGAATTTTGCGTGCGACTTTTGAATCGCACCGATCGAGCGATTCGGAAAGCTTTGGCCGAGGACCGTGAGCCCGAAGAGAAAAACACAACCGCACGACCAGCAAAGAAAAAGTTTGAGTGTCCCGAGAACTCATTCCTCATCATCCCCCCGTCACGCCCTCTTGATACCGAGAGCATTCAGCGAGTTGGATTAGCGGTTCAACGTTACCTGGGGGCGACGATATGAAACCGCAGCATCGGGTGTTCACCCAGAATCAAATGTTATTACATGCCGTTCACGAGGCCGGCCACGCGATCGTGGCTGTATACCTTAAAATAGGTTTTCAGAAAACGTTTATCGCACGAAAGCCCTTCCGACTGGGTCGCAATTGGATCGCTGGGTTGTGTGAAACTAACGAAGGTTTTTCCTACCGTAGCTATAAACAAACGATCGACAAAAACGGCGCCGAGATTTTTGTCGAGACCGATGTTGCGGCCCTAAAGCGTGATTTTTATCGGAAGCACATCATCATTTGCTACGCCGGCCGCGTCGCCGAGGAAATGCTTTTTAACGCAGAACCAAACGGTGGCGATCGCATCGACCTTCAAATTATTAAAAGTCTGAAGAGGGCGGGGAAGTTTTCTACAGAAGACTTGAAGTCTTTCCGACAACGAGCACAGCAAATACTCAGAAAGTCATTCGTATTTAAAGGCCTGTTGTTCACGGCTCATGAGTTAACTGAAACGTTGATATTAACATCTAGTGCAGTGCGGGGACATCTTCGGGTCGGCCGGAATACCTCGCCCGAAACGTTCGAAACGTGGAAGGCCGGGTTCGAAGCGATAAGTAGCTAGAGTTAAACCGATTTAATAGAGATTCGAACGCACGGATGCACCCCGTCCTTTCGTCGTCTCAAAATGAGACAAGCTCGCAGTGGCGGACCGTTTAGCGACGGTCGAGATATACAGTGGAGATTCGAAATGGTTCCCAGGGGAAAAGCAATTCGGCTATTCAATGGCTTAGCCGGCAGCGGGTTGGTTTCGATAAACGACGCCGCAGCTGGTCAAGTATCAGCCGGTCGGCCACGTATTCACAGTGACGCGGCCGCAAAGCAAAAAGCATTTCGTGAACGAGAAGCGCAAAAGAAACAGGAAGAGCTACGACAAGCCGATGTTCGGGCGATCGCTGATGGCAAGAAGCTCCCGATGAGCCAAGGCCGCTTCATGGCCGGCGCCCCTCAAGGGAAAGGCAAGCTCATCACCGGTGGATACGGCGGCGAAAAGCTTGAGGCAGTCGAGCGTGCCCAAGAACGTAAGAAGAGAATCCCTAAGAAAAACTTCGGTCACAGCTTGCACGATCATGAGAATTCGAAGGAGGCCAACGAAAGTGTTTTCACATTCGCCAGAAAAATCAGATTTCCAAAAACTTGGGAACTAGCCGATTCGGAAAAAGACGCAATCATATTGGATTTCGTTCTCCACAATAGCACCTCTGAAGATCGGTCGACCGGCTCGTATGATCCAGCGACTAAGACTTTTCCATTCATTCCCGAGACGCACACATGCGGGCTTTGTAAGACGGACAACCGGTTTAACTTCCGCGGCGAATTGGTCCGTCATTTCGAAGAGCAGCATGGTCGGGAGCTTCGCCGTGAGATCCGGTGGCGTCAGCCGCGGTGCAACCCATGAATGGGTTTCGTAACGCACCGATTGTCCAACAAGTCTTAATCGGCTCAATCATTTACGTTTTTGAACCTATTAGTGGGAAGCAGCTACAACCCACCGCAGCTCACCGACACAGGGAGATCAGCCTGTGTCCATTTTTTCGGTATCAACGATATCGCAGGAGAAAATAAATGTGGCGCCAGATTATAAGTCTGAAAATGTCCAGACTCGATGTCAGTCAAATCCAACTGGCGAGCTATAGCGGTGTCGGCCTCGCAAAAATCAACACGTTCTGCGGAGGCACCCGGGAACTCGCCGGCGTTGACCTTGAACAACTGAACGCCACGCTATCGGCGCTGGAAAAGATTGCGCTGATCTTCCATCCGGCGCCCATCGATTTCCGCAAAGTGCCAGAGGTCAAGATCCTCCTAAAGAATTTGGCCAACCACGAGTACACCGAAGAGATTGTGCGCAAAGCTCTCCGAACCAAGCCAGAGTTATCCACGATCGATGCCGCATCGCTCAAGTCTCGCTACGAGCGCGATCCTGAATTTCAGCGAGAGATCGATTCGATGATCTCTCAATCGATCGGTGCGCTATGACCGACCCAGTGTTAGCTGAAAACATCGTTGTTCGGCCGTACGGGACCAACATGCAGAAATACAAATTCACGTACTCCTGTACCAATTGTCACGCAACGCATGAAGGCGTGGAGATATGCGATCGCCCATTTCAAACGACTGGATACCAACTCAAGTGCGGTTTTGTGAGGATTCGTTTCCCTTGGTCTGCGGAGAGTACGGCGGTGCGCCCATGAGATCCGCCCTATTGGAAGGACTCAGCAGCAGCACGACGCCAAAGTTCCAAGTCAAAGAAGTTGTTTCGCCCGGAGTGATGACCATGCAAGTTGTCGAGGAAAAGACGCAGGCTTCGAATCCGCAAGCGCCTGCGCAAGATAAACATGTTGTTCAGAAGCCCGCACTCACCTTCGCCGAGCGAGCCCTTCCGATGGCTGCGAAAAACTTGCCTGTGATTAGATTGAAGCCTAAATCGAAAGAGCCCATCGATACGGGTTGGCAGAATCGGGCCACGACGAATGTAGAGCAAATTCAAAAGTGGTCGCAGGAAAGTCCTGAATCGAACGTTGGAATCGTAGCCAAAGTCGATGGCTTTCTTTTCTTCGAGGCCGATGAAAAAGGAATCCTACGTCAATTCGAGATGGAAACCGGCGAACACTTTGAAACGTTCGCCGTACAGAGCCGTCCTGGACGAATCCACCACTACTTCAAGCAGACTCCATTGTCCAAGACAATAGGATCGATTGCGCAAGCGAAGCTGAAGTTTGGATCGCTGCGTCAGCACAACGCCTTTGTCGTTGGCCCGAACAGCATTCATCCAGTTACCGGTGAACTGTACAAAATTGTCCGGGACGTTGAAATCATCCCGATCCCAGATAACTTTTTAAATTGGCTGGTGAAGAAAAGCGGAGCGGATGAGAATTCGGCCACCGCGGTTGCATCCGAACAGAAGATTGAACAGGGCGGCCGCAACACATCTTTAGCGAAACAGGCCGGCAAACTTCGTGATGCTGGAGCAACTTCCGACGAAATAGAGTCAATTCTTTTGAGACTCAACGATGAAAAGTGTGTACCACCGCTTAGCTCGGAAGAAGTGAAGCGAATCGCAAACTCAATTGGAAATTATCCGGTCGGACATATCGGCTCGGAGTTGTTGTTCAACGGCCGAGAGACCGGCGCTCCTGTGATTCCGACAGAGGAAGAGGCCGCACAACAGACGGCGCTCCAAGCAATCGTTGATAGCACGCCCAACACAAGGGAAGAAGCAGCCGATACCGTTGCGGATTCGTTATATCCCTATTGGGCTTACAACAAGACGCTGTACGAAGAGTTCGCCACGTTTTGCGGCCAAGGCAATCTGATTCCGAAAGAACTGTTTATCGAAAGCATGAAGACGGTTGTCGGTGCGATTTGTGGACATCGGTTCTCACCGCAGGAAGGAAGATTTTACACATCCATTCTCACCAAAATCGGCGGCGTCGGAAAAGGCACAGCGTTTAGTGCGGTGCGAGAGTTGTTTGCTGGCACCGGTTTGCTTTACGGGCTCGGTCAAGATGGAACGGGCGCCTTTGTAAATGTCGGAACCGCCCAAGCCAATTTTGGATCGTCAGCAGGTTTGCAGAACGGAGTAGCCAAACACACACGCATCATCCAAATCTTTGATGAGCTAACCAAGGTTTTAGAAAAGTTTTCGATTCCGGGATCGGGCGATGCTTATCTTGACGACTTGAATTCATTGTACGAAACAGGTGGCTATACGCCGTCACTGACAAAGGAAAGCAAAGTAGTTGGTGGTGTCGAAAGCGGTGACACACACCACAGCATGCTCGGCGGCACTGTTTTTGATAAATGGAATTCAGCATTTTCAAAGACAACGGCAGAAGGCTCGGGATTTTTTCAACGACTCAATTTGATTTCAACTGAAGAAACCGAAACGGTTGCTGAAGTTGAGAAGCTTAATTTTAACGAGGGCGAAGGCTTGAAACTTCGTCAGAAGTTCCTCGCTAAGATAATGCCGTTGGAATTCCAGCAAATCGTGTTTGAGAAAACACCCGAGGCTACGAAAAGGTTCGACGAGTGGTATGCCGCTTTCAAAGCCCAACATCGGGACGAACCGGCCGATGTAAAAGGCCGATTGAACGTCCTCGTTAGTCGAAACTATGAACATCTCGCTTGGATGTTGGCTCCGGATATTAAACCAGCCCCGGAAAACTCCGCGGAGCCGATTCGAATTACATGCAATCTAGACGTGATGGAAAAGGCGATCGCTCTTTCCGAATATCAATATCAGGTTCGGTCAAAACATCGCCCAGCCCAAGGAGCAAACGAGAGCGCGTTGATCGAAGATCTGATTCGTCTAACGCTCCTTTCATCCGAACGCAACAGTTTGTCTCGGAGCGATTTATACAAGAAGAGCGGAAGTCGTAAATATGGACTCGTAATGTTCGACAAGGTTCTCAACAGCATGTGCGCTGAGGGCTTAGTCGAGGTTGGGGACAAAACCGGAAGCAAGATCAGAGGCCGCAAAGGCAAGATCATCGTTTGGGCAGGGGAATAATAATGTCAACAGAAACAAACGCATTAGCAGCCGTAGAAAAGGAACCGTCAGAGCGACAGCTAACGCAATGCAGAAAAATTATCTGCGCCGTCGAGAAAGGTGATGTTCATCTGGCCGCCCGACTTTTCGAAGCTCTCCGAAAGATGCTGCGGGGAATTGAAAAGAGTAGGGCGAGGTCGGCTGACGAAAAATTGGATGCGATCGCACTCCTCGCTCGGTTGAAGAAAGCCAATCGAGATCCAGAGCGAGACGATGACGCATCAAGCGCACCAGGCGGAGCGACCGGCGATATAAATAATTCTGAGCGCCATCCACTCGACTGGAGCGACATCACGAGAGTTTTAGGCTGGCAGTACGATCGATTCCGAGAGCCTGTTAAAAGAATAGATCGCGATCAAATGCTGGCCGAACTTATCGGCGCCGATCTAACCGTGTCCGCTGTCCAACAACTAATTTTGGACTTGCGTAGGCCGGAACCGGGTGGATGTCGGCTGTTAAGTTTTACGATAGTTTTCAACGCCGCTAAACAATATTTGGACGATAACGGCGCTCAAGAACTACCACGGGAAGCAGTCGATTTGGAATACGAAAAATCCGACAAAAGCTTTGAACAACGAATGCGCGAACGCGGCGTAGAGGAAAAACTGGTATGACTCAAGAGATCGCCGAGAAAATCCGAGCTTTTGAATCCGGAAAAATAACCACCTACCAAATGCGCCTCGAATGCAAACGCAATCGAGTACGTCGAGACGCTTACGAGCAACACGCGGGAGTAGCCTTGTTGGCTTCTCCGCGACAGAGTACGATTACTAGGAGTGATGTAATGAACGCCCTTGACGAAGAAACACAGGACCTGAACCGTGAAATTAATCCGCCTCTGATCTTCACTTCCCAATTACCTCCCAGCATTCACTCAAGACCCCGTCCTCAGCAGCCTAGGGCTAACATACTGAGACCCACCCTCAGCTGGAACCGTTTCCTGGTCCCACGGTCGTTGGTTCCCTAGCGGTTGTGCCAAGCGCCTCGCCCACCTGTGACGTCTTCTGGAGATTTTTGTGAGCGGCTCACCGATCTCTCCAGCTTCAGCTCCTCGGACAGTTTCCTTGTGGATCCCATGTTTTTCAGCAACAAACCAAGTCCGAACTTGAAAAGCTACACAGGCTTTGCATCTGGTGGCGGATTGCGCAAAGACTGAAGCGTAATCAGCTTTCCGAACATCCCTCGGATGTGAGGCGGAACGTCCCGGATGATAATGTAGACGGGGACACGCTCCTGCAGCGGAATACCGGCATACTTTCCGACCAGTACACAACGCCGCTGAGACCTGAAGCCTCATTCCATGAGGCATGGCGCATCTGTTTGATGGGCCTTTTCGGATCGGGACCGGAAGCGCCAGCTTGTATCGTGAAAAGAAACGTGCCGCTGGCAACCATTTCTCAACTTCCGCTCGACAATCTCATGCGATCCCATCCGACGTTCGCCGAAGAACAAAGTCTGTACGATGGCTCCTTGACCTCCCGTGTGCGGATGGACGATTTTTCGGGTGGTACCCGGCTAATTAATGCTGATGCGATTCTTTCGGAGACTTTGAACAGACTTCGTATGTCTGGTTCCGTTTCGAAACGCTCCGACCAGATCAGAAAACCGTCGGCGTTGACAACCCCAGCCGTGATATGCAGCTGATTGTTATCCACGCGTACGATTCCTTCAAAGACGATCTGAGCATCGAGCTTGCGAGCTGCAGAAGGAAGGTCAATAGCTTCCGCGACAAGTGGAGCTATCGAACTGGCGGCGTTCACGCGAAAGCCTTCGGCGCGGCCTAACTCGTGAATCAACTCGTTGGTGATAGTTTGGGCGCAGGCTCTGGACAGTTCACTGCCCGATGCATCCACAAAAGGTAATACTGCCGTGCGGATGCCCCGTCCTTCAACGAGAAGCTCCCTCCTACTAAAATCTTTCAGAGTGCCATTGTGATCGTGTCGATCGTTGGGCCGAAAGATAGGCACATAGCTGCCCAGCCGATAGTTGATAAGAATTCTATCGTCCACCCCAACGGATTCGTAGTATTCCTTTAGCTTGCTGCGCAGCCTCCGGGCCTCGCTCCGAACAATGGAGTCCACACTAGGGTGGTAGGGCGGTTTACGTTCGTATACCTCCGTGCCGATCGAATACTCCTTCAATGTTTCGGCAGCGCCCGCCAGAGTCGTTTCTACCGTATAACGAAGAAATTTGCTAAGCCGGCCCGATTGCACAAAGATGGAACTCTTCAGAATGCGCGAGAGTTCGTCATGTATCGCCTCTTGAGCAATCTCACCTACACTCGCAGGCTCACTGATAACAGCGTATTCCCTCATAACTCACGCATCCTATTCGTTAGTTTTGATTTCATTTCCGTTCATTAATCTATCGAACCTGACTAATCAGGACCCTGCGGTGATGTGCGGACAACTATTGGCTTCGGCGCGTTCTCCGGTCTTTACCTCCGTCAATCCATATCCGAATATAGCTAGGACAATTTTGGAGGCTGATGCCGTCTTGCTCGCAACTGATTAGAAATGTGACCGCGTCCTGACTGACGAGCGTGACGTCTTTCAAATCCAAAACCAATGGTTGTCCCGTCGTTTCCCGAGCGAAAAGCTCTCGTAATTCCTTCACGTCTTCGGCTTCAAGTCGACCGCTAAGTGTGAACAGGACGTGGCCGTTCGTCGATCGTTGAAGTCTAAACATCCAAAGCGCCTCCGCATGGCCCGAACTCGATAGATCGGACTGCGTCACAACCCAGCTGCGGGGCTAGAAGCGAAATCGAATTTGAGTCGGTGAGCAGCACGTATGCACGACTCGGCGATCGTTATGTCCACGTCTCTCCTTTGCAAAGAGGGCTTACGATGCCACCCCGCTGGTCAGCATCATGAAAGTGCGCGCTCCTCGATCCAATCCACATACAGCAGGCGCTCCGCAAACAGCCATGCGCCATCGACCTTCACGAATGTGTCGTAGTAGCGGAGCGCGGCAATCATGAGTTGTCGCTTTTCATCCGCGATGGTGAGGTGATGCGCCACGCAATATGCCTCGCCCGACCCACGATCTGACGTCAGGGTCAAGATCGTGCTCTGTCCAACGAAGTGCATGGTCGCGGCGTACTTATTCAGATCTGCGAAGACGGGAGCCAGCGCCTCACGCGAGTGCAGTTCCAGTGAAGGCTTAGGATCCTTCGCGTGCATGTAGACGGCAAAGTGAGCATCAGCGGTAAAAAGCGACATCTGGCTCTTAGCCTCCCGACGATCCGCGCAATGTGCGTAAGCTTCGATGAGTTCCCTAATGGCGAGCCGGTCCGCAGCCTCTGCTGGCGAGATGCTTATGTGTTCGCTCATCGTTGATTTCCTTTCGTGTATTCATTCGAGCGCCACCGCAACCTATCTCCGATTCGGAATTTGGACTCATTGTTCAAAAACTGGAGGAGGTCCGCCGATTTGCTTCCATTTCAGTCTGACATTTACTTCGACACGGTCGGCGATTCTGATGAAAGGGATGCCGCTCGTCATGCCGTACTCTTTGCGATCAAAAGCCATGGTGCCGTCGAGAGTTCCCGTGGGCGTTCCTTTGCTGTCGCTCGCGAGGGTGAGTTTCTCCGTCTTGGTGACACCACGAATGGTGAAGTTACCTTCGACGTTAAAAGTGTAAGGTCCTGCCTGAACGATTTTTGTCGACTTGAAAGTGATCAGGGGAGATTCCCTTACATTGAAGAAATCTTTACTCTTCAACTTGTTGTCTTTCACATGGCTTCCCGTGTTGACGCTATCGGCTTCGATCTCGATGTCTATCGCGGCGCTCCTCACATCTCTCGACGAAAACGTAACGACGGCATTCCACTTATCAAAGACGCCTTTGATTGAGGCGGAGGAATCGACGCCAAACTTGATAGTGCTTTCCTCGGATGTAACTTCGTAGGCTGGAACCTGTGCACTACTTGGTTGCGCTGCGGCAAGACAACTAATCAGCCATGCCGTGAGCGCAAGCCCGAAGCGAATTCGTGTGCTCAGGCAACCTATCGTCGTCGACGATGACTTGAGTCTTGGGCCTTGCTGTCTGCTCATGTGGGGAGCGTAGCGGTATTCGCAGCGTCCCCACAATCGGCTATTAGTCGTGCGGATTACGACTTTGGTGGTATTGGACTATATCCTTGCCCGGAGCTATCAAACTATTCCACCGCAGCAGTCATAGGCTCAATCAATGACTCGATAAGCTCGCACTGGTGTGCGCCCGGTAATGGAGGTGTCAAATCTTTGTTTTGTTCTTGGGACTGCTTGAAGACAGAACAACGCACTCTGAGCAACTCAATCATGCAGGAGTAAAGCGCAGATCTTTGCGGAAGACATGGCTTACGCCAGGAAGCTCGCAATCAACAACATCACTTCCCGTGATGGGCCTATTCCTTGATTGAAAGCCGAGTGATACCTAACGCCGCTCGACGGCCGAAAATCTACCGTCGCAGGGTCCATCGATGTTGTTCTCTGCCGGCCGGTAAATCCCATGCTTTTTCATGCGGGCGATCAAGGTCGTCCGCTTCATTCCCAACATTGCAGCGGCACCGTATGGTCCGCCAACCATCCATCCAGTGGCCTCCAGTGCTCTCAGGATTAGAATGCGCTCGGATTCCTTCAGCGTTGTGCTCGGGGGAAATGAAAGAGGCAACGGTGTGCGAGCTGGACGAAGAAAATTAGGAAGCGAGCCGTCATTCGAAAGGATTACCGCGCGTTCGATGACATTTTGAAGCTCTCTAATATTCCCAGGCCAAGCATAGGACTTGCAGGCATCAACAAACTCCTCGGGAATGTTGTCTATCGACTTCCCGATTCGACAACAGAAGACCTCAACATAGTGTTCGATGAGTGGAGCAATATCCTCGCGTCGATCCCGCAAAGGTGGGAGCGTGACGGGGAATACGTTCAGGCGATAGTACAGGTCGCTTCGAAATTCACCGCGCTTGACCTTGCGTTCGAGGTCTTGGTGAGTTGCGGCCACAAGGCGCACGTCGACCCGATGAGTGCGTCCGCTTCCGAGGCGCTCAAACTCCTGCTCCTGCAAAACACGGAGGAGTTTTGGCTGCAACGCAAGAGGGATATCCCCTATCTCATCAAGAAATAGTGTTCCTTTGTCCGCCGATTCGAAGCGGCCGATTTTTTGCGCGATCGCGCCTGTAAAGGCGCCTCGCTCGTGACCAAAGAGTTCGCTCTCGAGCAAGTCGAATGGAATCGCAGCGCAGTTGAGCTTGACCAAGGGCTGGCCACTGCGGCGACTCGCATTGTGGATCGCGTGAGCGACGAGTTCCTTTCCAGTGCCAGTCTCTCCCAGAATGAGAACGGTCGTGTCAGTCGTGGCGACGCGCGCGGCTTGATCGAGAACTACTCTGAGAGCTGAGCTGTTGCCGACGATCTGCTCGAACCTGCGGACCCTTCGATCTTGATCTGCAACTGTCATCTATTTGAAGTCCGAAACCCTCATGTCTTTAAGTAGTCCTCAGCCGCGGAGTGGACCGTTTCGAGCAAGACGGCGTCGTCGAATGGTTTCGTCAAGAATTCCACCGCGCCATCACGCATAGCTCGGATCCGCATCTTGGCGTCTCCGTGGGCTGTAATAAAGATGATCGGTATGCGACATCTGTCCGCCTTCAGCCTGGCTTGCAGGTCAATGCCTGATATTCCCGGCATCCGAACATCGGCGATGAGACACGCGGCAGAATTCTGGACCCCGGACTCGAGGAATTCCTCCGCAGAACCGAAGCAGACCGTAGGTAACCCCTCTGATTCGATGAGGTCTTGCAAGGCTCTCTGAACTGACTGGTCGTCGTCGACGATCGCTATCAGCGCTGAGCATTGATCTCCTGTCATGCGCGAAGCCTAACCGTATTTCCTGGTAGGGAGCAATTAGATCTTAGTTGGGCGGACGTACCTCTTTAGTCGTAGTCGGCTTAGGAGTAAGGAATGAAGCATTGTGAGGTCGCTGGACGGCCTACTACTTGAGAGGGACAAGTTTGAGTTTGTCTGACATGCGTACGAGGTCGACGATCGAACCTGCCTGCATCTTATGCATGACGTTGCCTCGATGAATTTTCACCGTGGCTTCACTCGCTCCAATCTCCGAGGCAATTTGTTTGTTGAGAAGTCCGGAAACAACGAGGGTCATCACTTCCCGCTCCCGCACAGTTAAGGCACGAAAACGCGCCTGCAGATCTTGAATGTTTGCGTGCTCCTCTTGCGCGATTCGATCGCGCTCGATTGCCTGCTGAATCGCGTCGATCAAATCCTGGTCTCTGAACGGCTTTGTCAGGAATTCTACTGCTCCCGATTTCAGTGCCCTGACAGACATCGGAACGTCTCCGTGCCCTGTGACAAAAATAATCGGGATTCCTAAGCCTTTTTCGGCGAGCTTAAGTTGAAAGTCGAGCCCGCTCATTTGAGGCAACCTTACATCGAGAACCAAACAGCTCGGCCGAACAATCTGTTTGACGGCGAGAAACTCTTCGCCACTTGCGAATGATCTAGCGCGGAGTCCAACGGACTCGACCAGGTCGTGGATTGCCCGACGCATGCTGCTGTCATCGTCAATGATGAAAACCGTCGCAACGGTTACGGGACTCATGTGTCTGCCTCAGGCCCAGTGGGAAGAGTGAAATGGAAAATCGCGCCCCCTTCCAGATTGGTAGTTGCCCAGACTCGGCCTCCGTGACCCTCCACAATTGACCGAGTTATTGCCAAACCCATTCCGGTGCCTTGTGGCTTCGTGGTGTGGAATGCGTCAAAGATCCACTCTGCATTCTCTGGCGACAGACCGACACCGGTGTCTTTGATGGACACCATGACCTGACCTTCAGAAGTCACTCGAGAACTAATCGTCAGCCTTCCTCCACTACCTTTCATGGCTTCGATCGCATTCAGCATCAGGTTCATGAATACCTGCTGAAGTTGCACTCTATCAGCGAGCACGTCCGGTGTATCTTCAGCAAGTTCGGAGCAGATTTTTATCGAATGTTGCACCGTCTCCCTTCTAAACAGAGCGGTCATTTCCTGAACTACTTCCTTGATGTCAACCTCCTCGCGCTCGGGAGCCACACCTTTCTTGTAGAAAGACCGCAAGCGACTGATTACATCGGCCGCCCGGTTTCCATCTTGTTCGATTCTGGCAGCCGCCGCACGCGCTCTTTCCAGATCAGGCGGGTTTCGCGCGAGCCACCGCAAGCACGCATTGGCGCTGGTGATGGAGGCGGCTATTGGTTGCCTGATTTCGTGAGCCAATGCAGCGGCGAGTTCGCCCATCATATTTACGCGATTGGTGTGTGCGAGATTTGCCTCCAATTGCCGCAGTTTTTCGCGTTCCTGTTCGGCCTGCTTACGTTCAGTTATGTCCATTGTGATGCCGACGTAATAGCCCGTTCCGCCAGAAGGCTCGTGATGTCCAATGGTGCGCAGAAATCGAATGCTACCGTCGGGAAGAACCACTCGAAACTCTCGAATCTCGTAGTCCGTTCCTGCTCGAATGGCATTCTCAAGAGTCTCCGTCACTCCGGATCGATCTTCGTGATGAATGCGGTCAAAGAAACGCTCGAGTGGAATCGAACCATCCTTTGGATCGAAGCCATGTAGACGAAAAGTTTCATCCGATATGTGAAATATCTGTTTTGTATGGAAGTTGGTCGCCCAACTGCCGATATGCGTCAAGCCTTGTGCTTCCGCAAGATATGCTTGGTCTCTGCGTAATTCCTGCGTAAGCAACTCCTGCTCGGTGACATCCATTGTCGTGCCGATAAAGCCTTTGAAGACTCCTCGCTCGATATCGGGAACTGCTACTGCGCGCACGTAGCGCAATTGACCGTCAGGCCTGATGATTCGTTCTAATTGGTCGAAGCCACATTTTTCTTCCTGCATGCGTCTGATGGTCTCGGCCATGGAAGCTTGGTCTTCTGGATGGATGAGGGCCAGGTACTGTTCAACCGTGGGAGCTCCGTTATGCGGATCAAGACCGTAAATCTTGAACAACTCATCAGACCAATAATGGCCTGAATCGTTAAATGCCCAGCTCCCTGTATGAGCGATTCGCTGGCCCTCGCTCAAATAAAACTGATTTCGCTTCAGAACCTCCTCAAACCTCTTTCGGTCCGTGATGTCTTGGGCCGTGCCGAACATCTCGCATGGTCGGCCGGAAGCATCCCGTTTGACCGTACCCACACTATGGATTGTCCTCACTTCGCCGTTTGGACGAACGAGACGATGTTCAATGTCGGCAGGATTTCCAGTCCGAAGTGCCTCCTCAGCCGCGTGGAAGACAAGTTCTCGATCTTCCGGGTGAATCATTTCGCTGACCTTCGCTAGATCGATGGTGTCCTGCCGCGAATCCAACCCATAGATGCGGTACACTTCGTCGGACCAGACCACCTGATTCTCGATAACGTTCCAAGAATAATGGCCAACATTGGAAATACGTTGGGCTTCTTCAAGCATTGCGTTGCTTTCCTGCAGCTTGCGTGAAGCCTCGCAAAGGGCTTCCTCCGACCGTTTTTGTTCTGTGATGTCCTGAATGGTTCCAAACAATTTGTCGTGGCGGCTAGAAGCGTCCCTTTTCGCGCCACCCGGCAGAGAACTCCAGCGCTCTGAGGTCACGCTCGAAACTGTCCGCACTTCGCCGCTGGGCCGAATGATCCGAAATTCGGCGCTTGGACGTTCTCCGGCAAC
>Ga0206970_10209_pt1 | contig 15581 bp, 14 predicted proteins | sample Alteio_BWOrgHeat_88_FD_152964 | JGI IMG/M metagenome (GOLD analysis project Ga0206970, IMG submission 152964) | Enriched cells from forest soil in Barre Woods Harvard Forest LTER site, Petersham, Massachusetts, United States -... | ecosystem: Environmental > Terrestrial > Soil > Temperate forest >... | reverse complement strand
TCTGACTGCGCGATCTTCAGCGCGCGCACTCCGTTCGTCGCGACCTTCACCCGGTATTGGTCTTTTAGGAGATCGCTGATCAGCGCAATGTCGTCGCTGGAATCGTCAACGATCAGTAGAGTTCTCCTCGACGCGTCGGGATGCGTTTCCATGCGTACCTTCTTAGGATTTTCGTTGCGCCGCAGGCCGCTGTAGAGAGCCCATGGTCACCGCGTGAACTTATGCTCTGGATTCACGCCGGAACACTGGGAGTTCTGCCAGTGACCGCCTCGATGATGCCCTCATGCCGCTCAGCACAACCTGGCAGCGTCGTGAGGACCTGCATAACTTCGCTCTCGCGATGGGTGCCTTCCTCACGACTCTCCGGACCCGCACTCCGATTGGGTTTCTCAGCACCGCGCGCCAGCGTCGTGAAAACCGCCCCCTGGAAGACAAAGCCCCTTCCGGGGGCGACGCGGCTCTTCCCGCGAGGCGCCAGCCTTGCGGCGGGGCCGACCGGTTCCGCGATTTCCCCTATGCGGCATAGCAGCTCGTGCCTTGCTTTGGTCGGCCTCAAATCTCAAGCCGTTTCCGCCAGACTCATTCGCGAGGTATGCCCATCGCAGCGATCAGTCTGGATGCGAGCTGCCCAATCAATTTCTCCTGGACATCGTCGGATTCATGGGCAAATCCGCAATTTCCTGGCTCTGGGCAGTCGATACTCGTCGAACGATGATCTTCAGTTCGGACGCTTTGCCTCCCTCCTCCAAGAATGTTGCTTCAGGGGGCGACTGCACGACTTCGTAGTCAAAACTGGTGAAAAATTCTTCGACAGGGACAGCAACCATCTCGGTTTGCTGCTTGTGATTTCGCAATTCGAATTTGCCCTCCCTGTCTGTGAACACCTCATGTTTGCCTACTCGTACCACTGCGCCTTCCACCGGCCTGCCGGCATCATCAGTCACCACCCCCGCAATTAGAAATTTCCCGATGTCGAAACGGGGCCTGGTGTCCGGCTCCAAGCCCTCGAATCGATAGAAAGTAGTGCCTCCCGCGGCTGTGTATTCGACTTTCCCATCTGGATCGATGTTGGCGTGGAACTCTGCAGTTGAGTTGTGTAAGAAGGGGAAGGACAGGGAGGCGGAGTAAAAGCTCTGGAAACCCGCTTCGTGTCCGCTCCGTTCAAAGGGACTGTAGTCGATATTGTTGTTTAAGCTGAGGGAGAAATAGCGGCCGATATAGGTGCCTCCCACCAGAAGACTGTTTCGCCCACTCGAGCGCGTAAAGTACTCCGTTATCGTCAGAGCCTGCGTGATCTTCTCGGTCATGCGAATGTCCTCGATCTGTGAACCTTCGCTTCCCGCCGAACGGGACCGGTATAAATCGCCGTCCACCTCCAGCCATCGCGTCACGGGTCTGCCGGCGGCGACGCTGAACCCGTTAGTCACAATCCCCGCCGACTTCGAGTTGTAGGCATTCGCCGAAACGTGCGCCTTCCACAAGAACGCGCCGGCGCCGACCGTGTTGATCGTGGCCGTTTGCGGAACCTCCGCATACGGATCGACAGAATTCTGATGGCTGCCGGTCAGGTATAGCCAGCGATACGGCCGATATCGCCCCAGCACATTCAAACCGTGGGGCTCGGTGAAACGCGGTGTCTGCAAAAACATGCGGCTGAAGTTCAGGCTCGCGGCAACGTATTGCGCCTGCAGATCGTAGGTGCGGGTGTTGCGCAAGAATGAGACCGCCCCGTACGGTTTGTTGGCGCCGATCCCGCCTCCCATCGAGAACTGGGTGTTCGGTTTAAGGAAGTACGACAACCCCGCAATCGCGGTATGGAGATCGCTGAAAAACAACCTGCCGTAGTAGTGAAGTTTCTCCGAGGCTTTCAGGTCAAGCTGCAGCGACCCGAAAGCATTGTCCTTGCGGGCAGTCTGGAAAAAGTTCGTCCCCTCCGTGGAGGTTGTGAGCCCGGCGCCAATCTGCAATTTGTAGCGGCTGGTTTCGCGTTCCACCGCCATGCCACGCATGGAGTAGTAACCGGAACCCGCAAACAGATCGGTTGGCAACTGGAACGACACGAACTGATCGCCCGCCGTTACGGTATTGTCCGCGATCCGCTTGCGAATGGCGGCGCCATACAGCCAGCCGCCGTTGCCGGTTTGCCCAACGCTGAACACAGAGTCGAAGTACGGGCCGCTGACCGTAAGCCGCGCGCCTTCGCTTTCGAGCATGGTGGAGGTCCCACCCTCGAACTTGAAGATCTGCGAATAGACAGCTGTCGCCGAGAGCAAAAGGAACAGCAACAATCCGCGGATTCGCCTCCGCGCCGCCATGAATTTAGCCTCGTTCAGAGGCGATTCACGTCGGCATCCAACTCGAACTTTCCGAATTGCAGGGTGACTTTTTGCGGCACCTTGTCGCCGGCCACCTGGATCTCAATGCGTCGTGTCGATTTCGGAAATACCGGGAAACCTCGCGCTTCCAGTGTCCCATCGTTAGTCTTCACCTGGGTCAGTTCTACCCGTGCGAAGTTCGCGCTGCCAGACGTTACCTTCAACGCAAGCGTCTTCGTTGCAGGGTCGAAGGTCGCAGAAGCGATTGTGAGTTCTTGTCTGTCTGCATCTTTGTCGGGAAGGATATAAACGGTGTGCGGAAGCATGACTTGCACGCTTAACCCAGAGGTCTTCTTCACCGGTGCGCCGGCCACATCGGCATAGATCACAAACCAAGCCGGCATCTGGGCGGCCGTGGCGCTGTAGGTAATCGTCCGCTTGGCCTTTGGTGCCAGGCGGAAGGACTTATCGGATAGCTTGAGCTTGATCTCAGGGGGCAGGGGAACATACTTGATCGCGCCTCCTTCATCCACCGTGAATCCCTTCGCCTCCAGCACCACATTCGTCGCGGTGAACATGTCATTCACGACTTCGAATCGGCCTTCCGCTTTGTTGCGGTATTCGCTAAGGACGGGCCGGATCGTTTGCGCTGCACACGCCGACACCACCATCAACCAGAGCAAAATCCATTTCATTGTTTTCGCCATATCGCCTTTCAAAATCCTCATATCGTCGCCTCGGCCTGAAGGATCAGGGAACCGGTGTAGCTGTCGGCCGGTAGTTGCGGGAGGGAACTCAGGTCGATGTTGAAAGTCAAATCGCTGGTCATGGTACCGGTACGGTTGGTATCGGTAATCACCTGTTTTTGCAGTTCAAGCGCCGCGGCGCCATAGCCGGGAATCGCTTCATTGACCCCTCGCATCGGGCCGGCATTGGTGGAGATTTGGAATTGTGCCGCCGGGATCGAGAACCCTCCCGAACTCGACAGCGCATCGCTCGTGTTGAAGTAGGCGTACAGTTGCACCGCCGCGATGCGCGGGTTCGTGACCCAGTTCGTGGTTACCGTCACACCGGCAGAACCAGGGTTTGCAGGTTGTCCCGGACGCAGCGGATTTCCCGTGCCGGTACTCCATACCACCTGCGCATTGTTTACCGAGATCGTCAAAGCGCTCTCCACGGTCGCATCGAGCTTTACCGTCGAGGTATTCGACTTTTGAGAAATCGCTGCCTGGGATAGCACGAGCACAAATATCAACAGCGCCATGGACTTGATGCGGGTCATCATAAAACTCCATTCCGGCAGCGCCGCTAAATCACAGCTTCTGCCTGTAGGTACAACTTCCCGGAGTAATCTCCGGCTGGTAAGGGCCGAGACGAAAGATTGATGTTGAACTGAAGCTGATAGCTTTGCGATCCGGTGCGGTTGGTATCCGTGATTGGAACCTCGATGCACCGATAGCCGATCGCTCCGCCTGTCGGAAGCACCGGCTGGTAGGCCCCTGCATCTACTCTCATCAAAAAAATCGATGCCGGAATCGTCGCTTCTCCCTGGATCGAGGCAAGAGCCGTCTGGGGATCGGAAAAGAATGCGTAGACCGGGAGCGCCGTAACGTTTCCCGCCACTTGCCAGGTGAGCGTCAGTGTTATAACTGGCGTGCCGACATTATTCTCTCCGCCCGGAACGAGCGAGTTCCCATGGCCTGAATTCCAGTACACCGCCTCTGGACTCACCGCTACCGTCAACGAAGTTGCGCTGTTCACCACCAGGTTGATCGAAACGACGTTCGACTCCGCCTTTACCACGCCGCCCGGATTTACGATCCGTCCCCGCAGGAACAGCGTTCCGAGGTAGGTTCCCGCCGCAACCGATTGCACTCCCGTTAGGTTCAAGTTGAAAGACTCGCTGAACGTCGAGAAATGGACGCCTTTTAATCCGTTCGTGCGAGCGAGAAGCAGGCTGCCTCCCGGACTTCCATAAGGCCCCGTCTGGTTTACGGGTGTCCAACCGAAAGAACTCATCCACGCAGCGCTGTCCTGCTCGATCTGGAAGTTTGTACTTGGCAACGACGCGCAAGTGAGGCAAACCGCCGGTGGCGAGATGGCCCCATTCGCATCTTCGAAGTACGCCCAAAGTTCCACCGAGTCGTTCTGATTGGGAGTATTACTGCTGAGCAGGACGCGCACCGTCACCGGTGAGATGTTCCACGGGTTCCCAGGGGTCACCGTCTGCCACGTGACTAGATTCTCGTCCAGCATCACGTGAATATCGCGGGGTTGCGCCGTAAGTGAACCGGGACATGCCCCCATCACCATCGCAATCAGAACAACGGCGAGTCGGGCACCCACTTCGACCTCCTTTTGCGCATTTTCCGAAACTGGATTAGGCCATCATCTCGGGCCTCGGTGGAATGCGAGTCTAAAAAATTCATCGTTCCGGATGTTCGCGAATGGAACGGTGCGTAGCCTAATACAGCGGTGTCGTTTTTCTACTGCCACATCTGCCAGCAGCCGGGATTCATGCACGCCGCCCGATTGTCGCGATTTTCTGGATAAATAAGGGCACCGCACGGATTCATCACACCAAAGAGCCGCCCAGTGGCGCCAGCTCGTAGTCGAGCGAGTCATTGGGTACGGATCGCCGAAACAGTAGAGCCCCTTCAGGGGCGACACCCTTATAACTATTTAGTAAACAAACTCCACTCAAATCCCCACCGGCAAATTCACCGTGACCTATCGAACGTGATCATTTTCACCAGCGGCGACCGCAAAACGCATCATTTCACCGTGAGGAAACCCGCCCAAATTCCGCACGCCAAAAAGGGCTCGCTCTTCGCAAGCCCTTTATTTTCAACAATCGTAAGGATTTTGTTGACTGATCGATAAACTTCGGGTTTTACCGTGAGTTTTTCCCCTTATCTTCCCGTTTTCTTCCGCTCCAGAAGCCCCAAAGTAGCTGCATAATCCAGGTCATCCAAACCAGCCTCATGCGCGTCCTCATAAACCGAAAGCACAGAATCGAGTCCTTGCAAATGCAATCCAAGTTCGTTCGCGGCATCGCGCATCAACAGCAGATCCTTGCGCATCAAGCGCAGCGGAAAGTTCGGCGAGTAGTCGCGCTTCAACACGAAAGGCGCCTTGTAATCCACCACTCCCGATCGCACCATCGTGCTCTGCACCAGTTCAACAAACTTTTCTGGGTTCACGCCAAGTTCCGTTGCGACTTTGAAGCCCTCGATGAAACCCTCATAAATACAGGCGATTTGCAGGTTCAGCGAAATCTTCGACGCTTGCCCCTTCCCGACATCCCCCATGTGCACGATCTTTTTCCCCATCTGCAGGAAGAGCGGCTCGAGCTTTTTCAGCGTGTCGTCTTTCGCGCCAACCATGAAGATCAACTGTGCCGACTCCGCTCCGATCTTCGATCCGGTGATCGGCGCATCCACGTAATCCGCGCCTTTCGCGCGCACCCGCTCCGCGAATTTCAACGTCTCCACCGGCGAGATCGTGCTCGAATCCACCACAATCATCCCCGCCCGCAGCGCCCCTTCCACGCCACCCTCGCCAAACAAAACCCGCTCCACCGCCTTCGTATCTGACACGCACATCCACACCACAGCCGCATTTTTAGCGGCTTCCGCGGGGCTCGGCGCCTGCTGCGCACCTTCCACTTCTTTCGGAGTGCGGTTCCATACCGTGACTTCGTTGCCGGCCTTGGCGAGGTTCGCCGCCATCGGACGTCCCATGATTCCCAACCCTAAGAATGCGACCTTCATTGCTTCTCCTTCGAAGAACTCATGATTAGAAACCGCCTCGCGCGCACGGTCAAACGCGTCGCCTTGGTCGTCAGCAGAGCCTTTGTTATAATCACTTTGCCTCACGTGTTCTTTGGAAAACTCTGCGGAAGTGGTGAAATTGGCAGACACACCATCTTGAGGGGGTGGCGCCGAAAGGCATGGGGGTTCAAGTCCCCCCTTCCGCACCATAAGTTTCCCTGTCTGTTCCGGCCGGGTTTGAGATTCCAAAAGCCTTTGAGAGACCAGGCGCTGTGACTTCACCTGCGCGCGATTGAGATTGCAATGACTTACCTGATTACGGCGCTTCACGTTCTTGTTTGTTTCTTCCTGATCGCAGTTGTACTGCTACAGAGCGGCAAGAGTGCCGACTGGCCGCGGCATTTGGCGGCAGCGGCAGCCAGACGGCATTTGGTCCGCGCGGCACCGCGAACGCGCTTTCCCGGGCGACGACGTGGTCGGCAATCATCTTCATGCTGACCTCGATCATCCTGAGCGTGATGGCGGCGCGCCACACCGGCAGCGCCGGTTCGGTGTTGAACGGCACCAAGGCGGCCCCGGTCCAACAGGCGCCGAAGAAGTAGTACTCGAGTTTTCGCTGGAGGCCTCCCACGCGGAGGCCTTCACTTTTTTCCGAAGAATTCGCGTGAGAAAAGAACCCTAGCCCGGAACAAAGCATCCGATAGCGGGTTGAGATGTGGAGAGACACACCCACTCCCCTGCCTCGCGCCACTCGTCCCGAAGGAGAGCATGATCCACGAAATTTTCCCTGTAGGACCTCTACAGTGCAACTGTTCTGTGATTGGAGATGAAACGACCCGCGAAGCCATCGTGATCGATCCGGGGCGACGAGATTGACGCGGTTGTGGCCATACTCACGAAGCACAAGTTGCGGGTTACGCAAATCGTGGTAACTCATGCGCACATTGATCATGTGGGCGGTGCCATGAAGTTGAAGGCGCTCACCGGCGCTCCGCTCCTCCTGAACCAGAATGATGACCAGTTGCTGAAGTTGCTGGATGTGCAGGCTTCGTGGCTCGGCATGAAGGACCCCGGGAAGGTACTCGTGGATGCGAACCTCTCGGATGGCGACACCGTGAAGTTCGGCACCCTGCAAGGCTCGGTGATCCACACTCCCGGCCACACGCAAGGAAGCATCTGCCTTCTGCTTTCCAGCGAGAAAACTCTCATCGCGGGCGATACGCTTTTTCAAGGGAGCATCGGACGCACGGACCTTCCGGGGCGGATCGTACGAAAAGATCATGCAGTCCATTCATAGCAAGCTGCTGGTACTTCCGGGTGAGACCATCGTGATCCCCGGCCACGGTCCCACGACGACGATCCAGGAAGAGCGCGAGCGCAACCCGTTCCTGCAAGACTAGCTCGCAATCCAATCAATTCGCTCGACATGAAGGTTAGAATGTCACGCATTCGAACATGCGTGGACGACTCGCGGTTCTCTTCTTAGCGGTGCTGAGCGTTGCCTCGCCATCTGTCTCGGCGGAGCGTGCTGTGCTTCCGGAGCGGACCTATGGCGGCATCACCATCCGTGAACAATTCATTCCGATGCGCGACGGCGTGAAGCTCGCCGCGAACCTGTTCTTCCCTGCCGATCTCAAGCCGAACGAAAAGGTGCCCGTGGTGCTCGAGTACCTTCCCTACCGCAAAGACGATTGGTCGCTGGGGCGGGATTATTCGCTGCACGGATACCTGGTGCGCAAACGGTACGTCGTAGCGCGGGTGGATGTGCGCGGAACGGGACGTAGCGAAGGACGCACGCCGGACCGCGAATATTCCGAGCAGGAGTTGCAGGATGGCGAAGAAGTAATCGCCTGGCTGGCGCGGCAGCCGTGGTCGAACGGTAATGTTGGGATGATGGGGATTTCGTGGGGTGGATTCAATTCCATCCAGATGGCGATGCGGCGTCCGCCTGCACTGAAGGCGATCATCGCCGCCGATGCGTCGGACGATCTCTTCCACGACGACATTCACTACATTGACGGCATGATGCACGTGGACGAGTTCGAGATCTCGATGGACCTGACGAATTCGCTCTCACCTGCGCCGGATTTCCCGATCGACGAAAAGACGCTAGGTGAGCGATTCGATACGCCGCCGTGGTTCCTGCTGTATCTCAAACACCAGCGCGATTCGGAGTTCTGGCGGAGGGCGTCGCTCTCGACCGATTACAGCCGGATTGAGATTCCGGTATTTCTGATCGGTGGATTTCTGGATGGATATCGCGATAGCGTGCCGCGGATGCTGACCAATTTGAAAGGGCCGCGTTACGCGATCGTTGGGCCGTGGCCACACTCGTTTCCGCATGACGCCGAGCCGGGGCCTGCCGTGGAGTGGCGCGACCTTGAGACCGATTATTTCGACCACTGGCTCAAAGGGAAATCAAACGATGTCGAGAAGTGGCCGATGCTGCGCGTGTTCATGCGCGAGTACTACAAGCCTGGGCTGGAGACAAAAGAGATTCCGGGGGAGTGGAAGGCGACGACGTGGCCGGCAAAGAATACAACGATAGAGCTCTATCCGCACATGAACCTGCAGCTGTATCTGCTGCACTCTGAGCAAGAGGTTCTCGCATTCAAGCACCAGCCTGGACCACCCGGCTACACATGGTCTGGTCGAGACTATACGGAACAGAAGATTCTGTATCAGCCGGATGGCGGCATCGAAGCAGGGCTCTGGTGGGGAGACCTGGCCCCGGACCAACGTCCGAGTGACGAGAAAAGCGTGCCTTTCCAGACCTCAGCGCTGGAGAAGGACATTGCGGTTCTCGGCATGCCGGAGGTTCGGCTTCATGCGTCTCCTGGATCTCCATTGACGAACTGGTTCGTTCGGCTCGAAGATTTGGCTCCCGATGGATCGACGACGCTGGTTACAGGGGGAGGCTTGAGTGGAGCGCAGAGGGGATCGCGTACCGCACCTTCGCCCACGGTTGTCGGCCAGAGCTATGACCTCATAATTCCCCTGCACTTCACTTCGTGGGTCTTCCCGGTTGGCCACCGGCTACGAATTTCGGTCTCGAACTCTCTCTGGCCGATGATCTGGCCCACGCCCTATTCGATGACGAGCCATCTCCGAATCCCTCTTCCAGGACAGACGAACCTGTCGCTTCCAGTCGTTGAAAGAGCAAAGCTGGAATCAATTGCGTTCGCAAAATCGGAGGAGAGCGACTCCCTGCCGGAGTTGCACTCTGAAGGCGATCTGTTGCCAGGCACTTTGACAGTGACGCGTGATGCTGCGAAGCACACGACCACTGTGGACTGGCACGGTGAAGAGCGCGACTTCTATCCCTTCGGTGAAGAGGAAACGAAAGAGCGATTGGTGCACACGGTGAATGTGAAACGTCCCGCGGAGGCATCGGTGCACGGCGAGGCCTCGATGGCCGTGAAACTGAAGGACGGCACGCTGCTCTGGAGCACGACGCTCGATCTGCGCAGCGACGAGAAGAATTTCTATTACGAGTACACGCGAGAGCTACGGCAAGACGGCAAGCTGATCCGCACGAAGACGTGGCGCGAGACGGTGCCACGCGATTTCCAATAGCTACGGATACGGGTAGCCCTTCGACAGCGCGGCTTTGAGTTCGGCGTCGTGGCCATAGATGTCTTTAAAGAACTGAATCGTGCCATTGGTCTGAGCGCGGGCAGTTACGTACAGGATGAGGATTGGAATCGGCTTGGTCAGGGTGACGCTCGAGTTGTCGCGGCCGTGCTGCATGGCTTCTTTTACTTTGTCGAGCGACCAGTCCGGCTTATCGCGGAGCAGCCAGTAGGCGAGGTCAGCAGGCTTCTCAAGATGGATACAGCCGTGGCTGAGCGCGCGCGGAGCCTTGGAGAACATCGTCTTGAATTCAGGCGTGTCGTGCAGGTAGACGTTGTGAGAGTTGGGAAAGATGATCTTCACCAGGCCGAGCGCGTTGTCGGGTCCGGGACGCTGGCGAATGGAATACGAGCCGTTTTTGAGATGCTTCAGTACCGCATCTGAAATGGCGCCTGAAGTGATCACCTTACCATCCTTATCGATGACCTCCATTTCATTTTGTTCGAGGTAGCTGCGATCTTCCTCGACCGAGGGGACCATCTCGTCGCGTTGAATGGTGGGCGTGACGTACCAGTAGGGCCGGAAGACGACATTACGGATGTCTCCTTCGAAGATGGGCGTTTGAAAGTCATAGGCATCGCCAACATTGACGCCCATGGAAAAGGCCTGTGTGCCGGTCTGATCGTAGCCGAAGAGTTTGAACTCAGGCAGGTTGACGAGGATAGGAGGCGTGGTGAACTGGAAACGAATCCAGCGATAACGCTCGAGCGCGAGCTTGAGTTGCTCAAGGCGATCGGCGAGGGGAATGTTGAGGGCGTCAATGGTGTCGGAGGTGAGATTGCCGTCGGTGGGCAGACCGTGGCGCGACTGGAAGTGCGCGACCCCAGCCATCAGTGGGTCGTCGTACTTGAGGGCATCGGGCAGGATGATGACCGCGGGATCAAGGTCGCCCAGTTGCTGGAGGCGCTTGGCAAGAGCGGGCATGTGATCGTAGTAGCCGCCGCGGTAAACCACGCCAACAGGCGCGGGAAGCTTTTCGCCGTCGGGCTGCTTGGCCAGCTGTGTGTATTGCAGCATGGCGCGGCGTGTGGCTTCATATCCGGCAAAGGGTGGTCCGACCTTGGCGATGGACGGAGTAAGGTCGTCCGGCGAGTTGAGCAGATCGCGTACGAAGCTTGGGAGATTGAGCTTCTTGTGTTCCACGTCGAGGCCGAACTGGAAGTGGGTGGGATTGATGCGGCCGATGTGCGTGTCGGAGATGTAGCGCATGGTGCAGACGGTGAGCGCAAGATCGAAAACCGTTTCATCTTCTGGCGCGTGCGGTCCGGCAAGCCTGGCGATGCGGTTGGGCCAGCGCAGGCCGTCATAGTCTTCCGCGTTGAGACCCTGCGAGTCGGCATCGTTGAAGATCGCGATCATCTGGCGGGCGTGGTCGGTGGGGGCCCCGTTTTCAATCCAGGCGAGTGCGTAGTTTGCGGACTTATAGAAGACGTCCACGTGAATGCGGTAGTCGGAAAAGTTGGGCCAGCGGAGATCGGGGAGTTGTCCGGCGCGAATGGTGGACTGAAGGCCAGGGACGCCTGCGGGCTTGCTGGGAGCGGCTTTCTTCTGGGCGTTAGCGGAAGGAGGGATTGTTGTCAGCACAAATATCAAGAGGTACGTGCAGGCCATCAGTCGGCGACGTAGTAGCAAGTTTTGCTCCCAACCCCGTGAAGTGCGACTGACTCGATTGTGTGCTGTGGGGATGCCGGTCGTCTAATGAAAATACTGACAGGGGAGGATGAGGAAATCAACGCTTACCGACGCACTGCTAAAATGGAAGCGCCCGCCGAAAAGGCCCTGTAGCTCAGATGGATAGAGCAGCGGTTTCCTAAACCGTTGGTCGGCAGTTCGACTCTGCCCAGGGCCTCCATTTCATCTTCTATCTCACCGGAAATCATCCTGACGCCTTCGATCCGTCGCGCTTCGTGCGACAGCGGGTAGGATGAAGGGAATTTTGAGAAGTGAGGCCGGAGCCCTCCGATGAATTCCGGCCCCCCTTCGCTGCGGCTACTCGGTGTTGCCGCGCTGTTCGGTAGCGACGGCGCTAATTTTGCCGAGGATACCGTCAGCTTCATCGTTGGGGCCGGCGCTGAAGTAGAGATCATTAAAGTTGCCGGCTTTAGCTGCGTTGCCAAAGCTCAGAGCCCAGAGACCGTCCACCGAAATGGGCGCACCAGAGACATCGAGCAGTTGACCTTCGAACGCTCCGGAAATCGGGTTAAAGACGTTGATCTTGCCGTCGCCGAAGTTCCCGATGAGAAGGCGATGGCTGAAGGCGCCGAAGTCGCCAGGTGTTTCCGCGATCCCCCACGGGGCGTTCAAGAATTTGCCGTGTTGGAGGCGCTGAATGAGGTTGCCGCGGAGATCGAAGATGTCCACGTAGCCGACGCCGGGACCGTGGTCTTCATCGGTGCTTCCCTCTTCGCGATGCGCGAAAGTGACAACGAGATTGCCGCCGACGTTCTGAATGTTGAACGGAACGAAGTCATCGCGCAGGCGCTCATCGCGGAAGGCGTGGTGTTCGGTCGCGAGACGATGGAAGCTGCCGTCGAACACTTCAATACGGCCGCTCTTGAAGTTGGTTGCGTAGAAGCGTGGGCCCCAGGCGGTCTGGGCGATAGCGCATCCTTTGTAGATGGCGCGCTTCGAGCGATCCACGGCGATCACGGCATTAGTCGGACTCACTCCAGGATTCCATCCGGAGATGGTGCCGTCTTCGGTGACGAAGAGGAAGATCGCGGGCTTGCCGCCGACGGCGAAAGACGTGGTGTAGTTGTAGACCGTCCCGGTGGGTGTTGCTGTACTCGTCGATCCCGCGGGCGGCGGGATGGTGACCTTGAGCGCCTGAGGAACGCCAGAGCCGTCGTAGAGCGTGGAGAGGCCGGTGCCGTTATCTGAGACCCACCATGGGCTGCCGGAGGAGCGGGAGAGGCCCCAGGCATTGACCAGGCTGGCGTCGATGTTGGGTGCCGAGGTGACACTGGCGGAGTCGGTGGTGAGATCGGTGCGGGTGTAGTGTTGCGCGTTTGCCGGCAGGGCGAGCAGGGTAAAAGCCGCTGCGGCCCAGAGGAGTTGCCTGCTTGGAGAATGCATAACTTTCACCTCGTGCTCGCCGATTGGGACAATCTGGGGCGAGCAGTGCGGTGATGACGTTACGAACTCTGGCTGGACACGTTGTCATTAGGAGGTGAACAGTGGGTCACTTTGTGGTAACGGGACGTTGAATGGAGGGTTTCAATTGGGATTTTGCCCTGCGTTTTTGCGAGCGGAAGAGCGGCGCACACCATAGAATGCTGCTTTCCATGGAGGTGTTGGCATGAGTTCGGGCTCCTGGCGGTGGTGCGGTCTCGTCGTTTTTCTGTTGCTGTGTGTCTCTTTCGTGGCATCGCAAGCCGCGGACGCAAACAAGACATTCACGTTAACCATTGTGGTCGACGGCATGAACAGCGATGAGGGCAATCTTGGAGTGCTCATCTTTACGAGCGCGAAGGGCTGGGCGGAGGATCGCACGGCGGCGTTCAAGGACATAGCCGTGCCGGCAGTGAAAGGCACGCAGACACTTAAGGTGCCGGACATGCCGCCGGGAACGTATGCCGTAGCTCTCATTCATGACGTGAACAAGAACCACAAGCTGGACAAGAATTTTGTGGGCTATCCGAAAGAGCAATGGGGAATGTCAAACGATCCGCACGCCACCCTGCACGCACCGCCGATTGAAAAAGCGCAATTCAAGCTCGACAAGGACATGGAGATCCATATCAAGCTGCAGCAATAGCGCGGCTAGTGCGCTGCTCCGCCCGAGGGGGTGTCCGCCGCCGGCTTGATCTGCTCGGCCTTGGCGGGGATATGCGGTTTGTCCACTGCGTCCGTGGAGAAGAGCATGAAGTGATCGAAACTTTCCTGGCGCCGGAAATGTCGTTTGCCAAAATGAACGTAGAGATCCGCGCTCTTTGGCAGCCAGAGATCGATATTGCTTCGCTTGAACTCAACTGGACCGTAATCAACCGCGGTGTGTTCCGCAACCAGGTGGATTTCAGGAACCGGCGCAGCCAAGTCGGTTTCGAGATGCAATATCTGGTAGGAATCGGCGGCAAACCATGCTCTGCCCTTTAAGTGGATGGGGTAATTGGCGCCGTTCACGACGTACGTTTGCAGTCTGGCCGGCTTGTCGGCACGTTGGCGAAAATGAACTAGCCACGCAGGAGTTCCACGCCAGTCTCCTAGCCCTTCGCAGGACATGTCGAAATCGTCACTGAACTTGGGATGGAAAACGATAGCGAGGACGGCGAGTCCCGTGGTCGTAATCTGATCGGGCATGTCGAGCACACTGCCGGCAGCGTCACGGTATTCGGTGACAATCAGCGCGCCCTGCGGATGCTCGGTGATGGAAGCGATGTAATTGTATCGGCGTGACTCTCGATTACGAGGAATTCCCTGCGGCGTCAGGCTCTCGTGGATCATGTCCTCAATCGCCGAAAATTGCGCGACGTTGTTGACCAGTTCTTTGGATCGGTCCGCCACCATCTCCAATACATTTGCAGGGCACTGCACCGAAGGCGCTACCGAGGGTTTGTGCGCGTCCACGTCGATGAACATTGCAACCGGGGTGGCATCGCGGTCCGAAGCGAGCGACTGATCGGCCAAAAGATTCGGAGATGCGACGTTGTTCTGCTTCGCGGTTTGCAGGTCAGAGATCAGCTTGCGCACATCAGCGGAGGAGGCGGTACTGGGACCGGAATCCAGATACGATTGCAACATTTCGCGAGCGCGATCGTAATTGCCCTGTCCGGCCAGTGCCTGGCCTAAAACCAGACGCGCAGCTCTCGACTCAGTGCTGCCGCTATCCACGATCCGCTGCGCCTGCTCGACTGACTTGTCGTACTGCTTCAGTCCCAGGTAGGCGTTGGCGAGCAGCAGGCGCGGGTGTTCGGACTCCGGACTGAGTTTTACGACAAGTTCCTCAGACTGCGCGGCGAGCTGGTACTCTTTTCGGTCGTAGTAGAGCTGCCCCAACGCGCTGTGGGCCTGCACATTGTTGGGGTCCTGTTCGACCGATCGCTTCAGGTAATCGAGGGCACGATCAAACTGTTGTTGCTGGAAGAAGACATAGCCGAGCAGGAAGTCGATCTCTGCACTGGATCCATACGACTTTTGGGCGTTCTCGAGATGGATGCGGGCCTCTTGAAAATTACCGAGTTCGAGTGCCTGAACGCCTTTCTCTGCTTCTTTGCGCGCCTTGGATGGAAGCTTTCCGGCGTCTTTCAGGGTAAGGTCGACAGCGCTGGGATCGCGATGCAGCATGATTGTCTCGACGCGATCCAAGCCGACATCTGAAATGGTGAACTGCTCGCGCACGGCGAGATAACCTGCAGCACCAGCCTCGAGGAGATACTTACCAAGCGCTACGTTCTTAAACTCGGCTTCCGATAAATGCGTGGACTCAAACATCACGGCGCCATTCTGGACGCTGGTGAGCCGCGCTAAAGCTTGTTTTTTCAGCGGCTGCTTATTCTCATCCACAATTTTCAATCGCAGCGTGGCCCCATCGCGCGTGGCTATAGGAGTGCCTGTGATTCCCGGACCGAGGCTCACGCCTACGCCCTGCGCCTGAGAAGGAATACTTACCAGCAGAAGAATGAGGGACACAATCGAGAAGATAAAAAGCGAGAGCCCGGAGCAGTGCGAGCGCGACACAATACGGCACATCTGACACCCTTTTCGCTGCGAAATCTATCCTCAGGGACTTAATCAGCAGCTTACCACTTTGATGTTACTCCTGTCGCCAGGCGAGACCACGAACGCGGACACATGGAAATTCCTTCTTCTGGCTCCGGTTCGACTACCAGGGAAGTCGTGTCGTTTCAAACTTCCGGACATT
>Ga0206970_10208_pt1 | contig 15666 bp, 18 predicted proteins | sample Alteio_BWOrgHeat_88_FD_152964 | JGI IMG/M metagenome (GOLD analysis project Ga0206970, IMG submission 152964) | Enriched cells from forest soil in Barre Woods Harvard Forest LTER site, Petersham, Massachusetts, United States -... | ecosystem: Environmental > Terrestrial > Soil > Temperate forest >... | reverse complement strand
ATCGGCAACCGGGCGGCCAACGCCTGCGCCGCATCGCGGTCATGCTCGGACAAAGAAACATCGGTCAGCGCCTGTGGCGCGACTTTCACGCGGGTAATAAGATGGGTGATTTCCAGCGCATCCTGCACGATCAATAACGGATCGGCGCCGGCGCCATATTGCTTGCGGATTTCGGAAAGCGCCCCGGCAATGTCGCCTTTCAGCAGGGTTTCGAGCAGGCGGAACGTCGCCGTATTGTCGGCGCTGCCGATCATCTGGCGTACCGAGGCGGTAGTCACCTGCGTTTTTCCTTCGGCCTCGCTGGCGCGGGCGATGGCCTGGTCGAGCAGCGACAGCGCGTCGCGCACCGAGCCTTCGGCGGCCACCGCAATCAGCTTCAGCGCTTCGTCTTCGACGTCGATCTGCTCCTTGAGCGCGATGCCGCCGAGATGTTTGGCCAGCATGTCCATATCGATGCGCTTCAAGTCGAAACGCTGGCAGCGCGACAGGATGGTAACGGGAATCTTGCGCGCTTCGGTGGTGGCGAAAATAAATTTGACGTGCGGCGGCGGTTCTTCCAGCGTCTTGAGCAGCGCGTTGAAGGCTTTGTCCGAGAGCATGTGCACTTCATCGATGATGTATATTTTAGTGCGCGCCGAGGCGGGCAGGTAGCGCACCGTGTCGATCAGTTCGCGTATGTTATCCACGCCGGTATGGCTGGCGGCATCCATTTCGATGACATCGACATGGCGGTCCTCGCCGATCATTTTGCAATGGGCGCAAGTACCGCAGGGGTTTATCGCCGGGCCGCCGTTGCCGTCGGCGCCGATGCAGTTGAGGGCACGGGCGATGATGCGCGCCGCTGTCGTTTTACCCACCCCGCGGATGCCGGTCAGCAGGAAGGCATGGGCGATGCGCCCGCTCTTGATGGCGTTGGACAGCGTGCGCACCAGCACCTCCTGCCCGATGAGATCATCGAAGCGGGCGGGGCGGTATTTGCGGGCGAGAACGCGATATTCCATAGGGGTCATTGGTCATGGGTTGTTGGTCATGAGTCTAGAAAATTCCCATGACCAGGGACTCATGACCCATGACTAAAATGACTGGCGGCGACCCGACGCAGAACCGCTACGGCTGCTTCCTTTCGGACCTGACCGGGTTTGCAGGCGCGCCGCCCGCCACCAGCCTCGGCGGATTATGGGATAAGAGCGCGGGGGGTGCAAGCATAAAACCGCATAGCGCTTGCTATTTTTTGCCGGGCATGTTATCCTAGCTATATAATCTAGCTAAGTATGAATCCTGTGAGCCAACGGCTGCACAGGATCATGCGGGAACAGTAAACGTGATCATGCGCAATCGCTTCGCGCTTCGCAGGATTTATAGGAGAGCCATTATGTTGCAGATCGGTATGCACGAAGCGAAAACCCGCTTGTCCGAATTGGTAAAACTGGCGCGGCAAGGCGAACAAATCTGCCTGACCAACCGCGGCGAAGTGGTGGCTGAAATCATCCTGCCGCGCAAGATGCGCAAGCAGAATGCTGCCGCCATCATGCGCAAGCTGCATAAGTTGGTCAAGGAGCATCCGCTCGGCACGTTCGACGAAATGATGGCATGGCGGCGCGAGGGGCTGGAATGATCGTGCTCGATGCCAGCATGATTATATCCGCTCTGTTTCCCGACGAAAGGCAACCTGTAGCACTGGCAGTATACCAGATGGTACTCGACCGGGAAGAAGAAGCAATAGCACCGCCTATTTTTCCTTATGAAGCGTGCAATGTGGTGATGCAGTCCCTGCGCCGGCAACGTATTGACGTGAAAACCGGCAACGACTATCTGGAAATAATTTACGGTATTCCTTTGCGGGTGGATTTGCAGCAGGCGATGCCGAACATCGTTAAACTTTGCGCAAAACATGCGCTTACCATCTACGATGCCGCTTATCTTGAATTGGCCAAGCGCCTCGGCCTACCTCTGGCGACGCTGGACGGCGCATTGGCAGCGGCGGCGAGAAGAGAAAAAGTGCCGCTGCTTGCCTGACCGGGTTTGCAGGCGCGCCGCCCGCCACCAGCCTCGGCGGATTATAGGAGAAGAGTTCAGAGTGTGCAAGGGGAAATGTCAATAGCGTCTGCCGGATTCCACTTCAAGCGCTCTATGCATTACCTCTTCTGGTACAATAATGTATTTTCTTCCCAAATTATACATTCTAATTTGGTCTTTATTCCCATTTTCTCCAACAAAGGAAGACCGCGAGGTAGCCTGTTCATCACCGCGCACATCCATCACCACATGCCCCTCTTCATGTGAGCGCATGTTATGAACTTTTGTGTTTTTATGTCCCGGGATTTTTTTATTACGAATTGCTTCGGTAAGTTGTTTAGGAGACATTTCCATCGCGCCGGGAACCACCTCTTCCATAACTTCAGGCGGCACCCTCCATTGTATTACCCGGTAAGCATCAAGCCTGTCTGCATTTGGAATCCCAATTCCACTTAAAGTCCTTCTGGAAACAGTAGAGAAAGTTTCAATTACATATCTCCCCTTACCATTAACAGTACCAGCTATAAATTCTATCCCCGCTTCAGGCCAAACTGCTTTAAATTTTGCTATTGCTTGATCGCTTGGTTTTTGTGAACGGCCAGCAGATTCAGTAGGTTTTTTAGGTTCTGTATGTTCTCTTTTAAATTCTTCGGAACTCATAAAATTCCCTCTCTTGCTAGTTAATAATAAGTAATCATATAATACAACAAAAATTGTCTTATTTTTATGAAAGTTTTATGACAATCGAAAAAAATATAATAAATAACTATTTAACAATCTATTTTTCGCTACGAAATCCTTTAACAATCTTCTGTTTCCTGCTAATCGTAAGGCCATGTCCTCCGTACGCACCATCGCCAAAGCCTTACCCGCTGACCGTCTCGGCCATCCGCTGAAGACGCTGGCTGGGCTGGCGTTGTGCGTGCTGGCGTTTTACTTGCTGCTCTGCCTTGTCACTTACAATCGGGCTGACCCGTCATGGGGAAGCGCCACCAGCAATGCGGTAACTAATGCGGGCGGCAAGCTGGGCGCGATTGTAGCAGACCTGATCCTCCCGGCGCTAGGGATGGCAAGCGCTCTGCTGGTACTGGTGCCGATGGCGTGGGGAGTCAAAATGCTGCGTGGGCAATCCATTCATTATCTATGGTTGCGATTTACCCTGCTGCTGGTATCACTGGTGTTAGCGACTTCGTTGCTGGAAATACCTGATGCACCTCTATCTTGGCGTATTGATAAAGGTTTGGGTGGTTATATCGGTTACATGCTGCACGGCGATGTACCCGGGCCATTCCACGATTTATTGCATCCATTGTTTCATAATAGCCGCTTATTCGTCTTCATGCTCAGCATCATCACGCTGGTCATGATTTCGCTGGCGTTCGGAGTCAGCTGGCCGGAATGGAAAACGCTGGCGCGCATCGTCAAACATATTTTCCTGTTCGTCACTGGCTTATTCCTGTCCCTGATTTCCCGCCGCCGTAACGAGGACGCGGACGAGGAAGACCAACTCCCGTGGCGCGAGCGTTTGACGATGTTCTGGCGACAGGATGACGATGATGACGAAGACGAAGCCATCGGCGTCAAGCCGCAACCGCGCGTCAGCAAGAAAGGCGAAAAAACGGCCGAAAAAACCGCCCGCAGCGCGCCCAAGGTGCAATCGGCGCTGGCACTGCCGCAGGGCGATTACGAGCTTCCCCCCACCAAATTGCTAACGGCAGCGCCCAAAAGCCGCAAGAACCAGGTCAGTGAAACGGCACTGACGCAGAACGCCAAGCTGCTGGAGAGCGTGTTGCAGGATTTCGGCGTCAACGGCGACATTATCGAAATCCGCCCCGGCCCCGTCGTCACGCTCTATGAGCTGGAGCCGTCGCCGGGCACCAAATCCAGCCGCGTCGTCGGCCTTTCCGACGACATCGCCCGCTCGATGAGCGCCATTTCCACCCGCATCGCCGTCATCCCCGGCCGCAACGCCATCGGCATCGAGCTGCCCAACACGACGCGCGAAACGGTGTATCTGCGCGAAATGCTGGAGAACGAAACCTACGAAGCCGCCGACGCCAAGCTGCCGCTGGCGCTGGGCAAAGACATCGCCGGGGCGCCGGTGATCGTCGATTTGTCGCGCATGCCGCATTTGCTGGTGGCGGGCACTACCGGCTCGGGCAAATCGGTCGCCATCAACACCATGATCATGTCGCTGGTCTATAAGCTGACGCCGGACGAATGCAAATTCATCATGATCGATCCTAAGATGCTCGAACTGTCGGTCTATGAAAATATTCCGCATCTGCTGGCGCCGGTCGTGACCGAGCCGGGCAAGGCGGTGGTGGCGCTGAAATGGACGGTCAAGGAAATGGAAAACCGCTACCGGCTGATGAGCAATCTCGGCGTGCGCAATATCGAGGGCTACAACAAGAAAATCCGCGAGGCCAAGGCCAAGGGCAATACGCTGTCGCGCACGGTGCAAACAGGCTTCAATCCCGACACCGGCGAGCCGATCATCGAGGAGGTGCCGCTGGACATGAACGATCTGCCGTTCATCGTCGTCGTCGTCGATGAAATGGCCGACCTCATGATCGTCGCCGGCAAGGACATCGAATCGTCGATCCAGCGCCTCGCTCAAATGGCGCGCGCCGCCGGCATCCACATCATCATGGCGACGCAACGCCCGTCGGTCGACGTCATCACCGGCGTCATCAAGGCCAACTTCCCGACGCGCATTTCCTTCCAGGTCACGTCGCGCATCGACAGCCGCACCATCCTCGGCGACCAGGGCGCCGAACAATTATTAGGCCAGGGCGACATGCTGTACATGGCCGGCGGCGGGCGCATCACGCGCATCCACGGCCCGTTCGTCTCCGACAAGGAAGTCGAGCAGGTCGCCAACCATCTGCGCGCGCAGGGCCAGCCCACCTATCTCGAAGACGTCACCCGCGACGACGAAGAGGAAGGCCTGTTCGAGGGCGGCGAGCAAGACGAGATGTACGACCAGGCCGTCACCATCGTCACCCGCGACCGCAAAGCCTCGACCAGCTACATCCAGCGCTGCCTCAAGGTCGGCTATAACCGCGCCGCCAGCATCATCGAGCAGATGGAACGCGCAGGGATCGTCGGCCCGGCGAATCATGTGGGGAAGAGAGAGGTGTTGGTGCGGGAGGATTCGTGACACCGTACATTACGCTTGCGTTATGGTATCATATATGTTACCTTTATGATTGAGATTAGGGAATACGAAAATGAGGACGGTAAAAGTCCATTCACACGGTGGTTTGATGACCTCAACGTTTCTGCCGCCGCTAAAGTGAGGGCTTATCTCATTCGCATCAGGAACGGAAATTTTTCCCGGGTGGAAGGCGTGGGCAGCGGTGTGTTTGAGTGCCGGATAGATTTTGGCCCCGGCTACCGGATATATTTCGGTAAAGATGGTGAAGCATTGATTATTCTGCTCGGCGGTGGAACTAAAAAACGGCAACAGCATGATATCAGAAATGCTCAGACCTTATGGCAAGATTATAAACGGCGAAAAGGAGGAACAAGAACATGGCATTGACACGGAGCTTTGAAGAAACAGTAAGAAAACGGGCATTACGCGACCGGCCATTCCGGGAAGCCTTATTTAAGGAGGGCATCGAATGCCTGCTTTCCGGCGAGGTGGACGTCGGAAAATCGCTGCTGCGCGACTATATCAACGCCACGCTCGGCTTTGAAAAACTGGGATCGCTTACCGATAAATCCCCGAAAAGCCTGATGCGCATGTTCAGCCCCAACGGCAATCCCCGCGCCGATAATCTCTTTGGCGTCATCAGCGCTTTGCAACAAAAAGAAGGCGTGACGTTTCATGTCCGCGCTGAGCATTGAAACGTCGGCTAGGCGAATCATGTGGGGAAACGAGAAGTGTTGGTACGGGAGGATTCGTAACCGTCATCCCGGCGGAGGCCGGGAACCATGTTTATTATTTTTATTCCCGCGAAGGTGGGAATCCAGAATCAGTTATAACGAAAGGCATCGATATTTATGAAGAAAGTGATTTTAATTATAATAGTTATCGGAGCAAGTTGGTTCTTTCGCTATTCTTTATTAAGCCCATTCCTGAAATTGTCCCAAGAAAAAATACTAGTAAATAATTTTATGGAGAGTTGCGCAAACAATGTCCCTAATCTTCAAAAAATTGATTTATTAGCAACCTCTAATGGAGGAAAGCCGTTGCCAGATGACCAATTGGCCAAATTTAAGCCTACTCATGAAGGTTCCGCAAAAGGTTGGGAAATGCCTTACGGAGCGGTATTAGTGATTTCTACTGATATGATTTCTCCGCAGGGAAAAACAGCGGGTTGTTCTATATCGATGCTTAATCTTTCCAGTGAATTTGCTTTAGCTTTGCTTTCAAAAAAAATCCATTTAGGAGCTTCTTTCCAAAATAAAGAAGTATCGCCCGGTATAAGCGCTCGAAGCTGGTATACTGATAACCAAGGAAATGAAATGGTCATTGGTCTTATTGTAGTTAGTTCAAAAAGTTTTTCCCTGAATGATTACGCCGTTACTTTAGCGGCGGCAAAAAAAATTAATTGAGTATAATTATGTCAGTCTTTTGTAGAAATGATAAAAAGGAATATATAAAAAAATTATTGGCTGTTTTATATTTACTGACATGGTTCCCGGCCTTTGCCGGGATGACGTTTGCCGCCGACCAGCCACAAGCCGTTGTCTTTCTTTCCCAGGATGAACTCACCCCGCACCAGAAAACCATCTCCCGCATTCAGGATTATCTCACCGACCTCACCACCATCGTCTCCGATTTCACGCAGGTCGCGCCGGACGGGTCGCTGACCAACGGCAAGTTTTTTCTGGAACGTCCGGGGCGGATGCGCTGGCAATATAACCCGCCGACGCCGATCCTGATGGTTTCCAACGGCAGCGAACTGGTCTATTATGATTACGAACTGGAGCAGGTCAGCCACATCCCGCTTGATTCAACGCTGATTGGCTTCCTGGCGCAAAATCCCATCCGTTTCGCGGGGACGGTCGGCATTACCGAATTTTCGCAAGGTGCGGGCGTCATCCGCATCAGCCTGGCGCAACTCGACAAACCGGGCGACGGCGAGCTGACGCTGGAATTTTCCGACCACCCGCTGCTGATCCGCAACATGGTCATCCGCGACGCTACCCAGCAGGTCACGACCGTTTCGCTCAACAACGCCCGCTTCGGCGTCAAGCTCGATCCGCAATTGTTCGACTTCCGCGATCCGCGGCAGGGGAGGAGAAGGTAGATGTCAGTTATCAAAGGGCAAAGTGCAAATATATAACCGTATGAATTGTATAATTTTTCTTTTGACCTTTGACCTTTGGCATTTGACATCTGTTGGCCTATCGGCCAACTGTCATTGAAACTTCACATTTCTCCCCCATATTCTGTGCTATAACTAATCATCAACCCAAAAAAGGCATGAACATTTTATGGATACCTCCGACAATGCTAAGACAGACGCGGATGTATTCTCCGTCATATTGCACTCGCTACCAGTGGCTTACGTGCGGCCGGTCATCACCGACAAGGGAAAAAATTACGCCGTATGCAGCGCCGACGGCACGCAACTCGCCCTCTTCGCCACGGAAGACGCCGCCTTCTTCGCCGCCAAACAGCACGACCTCGACCCGGTGCTGATTCATTAATGCGGCGTCAGCAGATGCTCGAATCGGCTGAGCAACCCCAGAATAAAAAATAACGCCAGCAGCCATTTCCATTTGGCAAAACGGTTATAGCTGTGCGGCAGCTTGTCGCGGATGGCGACGCGCGCTTCAGGATCGGTGATCTCCCGCATCTTCTCGCCGCGCTCGTCGAATAATGCTTTATGTTTACCGAAGCCATGCAATTTCACGCGCCGAGCGTACCATTTAACTCCCACCTGATGCATATCCGCGCCCGAGTCTACCCGGTAGCGGTATCTTTCCGTCACTTCCGCCAGCGCGATTTCTTTGCGGCTTTTAAGAGGTACGGCAATGATGTCCTCGAGCTGCAACCCGGCATAGAGTTTCCACACGCGCTCGGTTTTACGCGTAATGGACTCCGGCGGATCGTCGGGATGCAGCGTACCCAGCAGATGACGGCATTCGACCTGGCTGGTAATCAGCGACAGGTCGGGCAGATCGTCAAACGGCAACGCCAGATGCGTGCGCTCCTGAAGTTGCTCCTCTTCCTGCGGCGTAAACGATGGATGCAATACCCAGATGGTCATTTTTTATCCTGTGGGAGCCGAAGGCGAGGCACAGGATCCTGCGCAGTCGCTTCGCGCCCCGCAGGATCCGAGATCCCATTCTCCTCAAACCCCTTGCGCCGCAGCTGGCAGGCATCGCAGCGGCCGCACGCCCTGCCCTGCTGGGGATCGTAGCAGCTCGTCGTCAGCGCATAATCGACGCCAAGCTCCAGCCCCTTGCGGATAATCTCGGCTTTGCTGAGATTGATCAGCGGCGTGTGAATGGTAATGCGCCGGCCATTCCCCCCTCCTTCTCCCCCCGCTTGCGGGGGGAGTGTAGAGGGGGGAAGTGCGTAGGCCGTTGCCACATTAGCCATATTCTCGAAGGCGCGGATGAATTCGGGGCGGCAGTCGGGATAGCCGCTGTAATCAAGCGCATTGACGCCGATGAAAATATCGTAGGCTTTCAGCACTTCCGCCCAGGCCAGCGCGAAGGACAGAAAAATGGTATTGCGCGCCGGAACGTAGGTAACGGGTATACCCCCTGGTTTATCCATATCGCGGTCCTTGGGCACAGCGATGCCATTTTCGGTCAGCGCCGAGCCGCCGAAAGCGCCGAGATCGAAAGTCAACACGCGATGCTCTTTGACATGGTAACGCGCCGCGATATTCTGCGCCGCCGATAATTCATGAAAATGCCGCTGGCCATAGGCAAACGACAGCGCATAGACCTCAAATCCTTGCGCTTCGGCGATGGCCAGCGCCGTCGCCGAATCGAGCCCGCCGGAGAGGAGGAGCACTGCTTTTTTAGTCATTACTCAATCCCCAGAATCTTATGCATCTGCAACGACAGGCGGTAGCCATGACGCTGCGCCAGCGCTGCGGCGTAGGCAAGATTTTCGGCATTGCGCTGCGCGTCGTATTCATCCATCGGCTGCACATATACCGGTATGGGGTATAGCTGCTGCCCGACCTCGCCAACGTGATTATATTTCTCATCATGTTTTGAAATGAGAAATTTAAGGGCAGATAAGCGCGGCAACAAATCCCCGCGTATGGGAAAATACCCCCCGCCGGTATTCTTGGGCGAGCAGACGATATCGACATTTTCCGGTAATGGCCTGAATAATGTCCCGTTGGTTTCGATCTGCACCTTGAAACCCGCAGCCAATAGCGCCTCACACAACGGCGTGATATTCTGCCGCAGCGGCTCGCCGCCGGTGATGACCACCAGATGGCGCATGCGTTCTCCGCGCTCACACGAAACCGAGCCTACATTTTCGACAATAGCATGGAGCGGCAGCGCCCGGAAGCCCTCAAAATCCGTGTCGCAGAAGGAACAGGCCAGGTTGCAGCCGCCGAGGCGCACGAATACCGCCGGATGGCCGCTAAAGGGCCCCTCGCCCTGCAAGGTCGGAAAGATGCTTTTGACCTCAAGCCGGCTGCCGTCACCCTGGATGGGCTTGCGTATGGGGTTTTTTCCACGCATAGAATATCCTTGAATTATGCTATGTATCACGCAATGATGCGCAATACCTATCAAAACTTGATATTCCAGATTGGAATATCAAGTCATTTTGAGGTGCCAATTTGGCACCTCAAATTAAATATTATAAATTAGTCGCTTATGTCTAAAAAACAACCTCCCTCCGTGTTCGCGCCAGAGTATATCGCCCGGCAGATTTACTTTATTCGCGGCCAGAAAGTCATGCTGGATGCCGATTTGGCAGTATTGTACGGCGTGCCAACCAAACAGCTTAATCTAGCGGTGCAACGCAATAGCAAGCGATTCCCTGAAGATTTTATGTTTAAGCTTACTCTTCAAGAGGTTAAAAACTTGAGGTTTCAAATTGAAACCTCAAGTTGGGGTGGCAGCAGGTATACGCCTTACGCCTTCACCGAACAGGGCGTTGCCATGCTTTCCTCGGTATTGCGCAGCGAACGCGCGGTGCAGATGAACATCATGATTATCCGCGCTTTCGTGCAATTGCGCAACCTGCTGGCATCGAATAAAGACCTCGCCGCACGCATGGAAAAGCTGGAAGCCCGGCAAGAACGTCATGGCTCCATTATCGAAATACTGGCGGAGGAAATCAGCGCGCTGAAAGCGCCGCCGCTGCCTGCCAAACGCCGCATCGGATACTTATGAAAAAAAATCCCAAAAACTGGCGCCCGGCCACCCATCTGGTGCGCGGCGGCAGGTTGACCAGTCAGTTCGGCGAAACGTCTGAGGCGCTATTCCTCAACTCGGCCTATAGTTACGCCAGCGCCGAGGAAGCCGAAGCCTTGTTCGCCGGGAAAAAGCCGGGCTTCAAATACGGCCGCTATTCGCATCCCAACCTCGCCATGCTGGAGGAACGCCTGAGCCTGATGGAAGGCGCCGAGGCCTGCGTCGTCACCGCGTCGGGCATGGCCGCCGTATTCGCCGGGTTGATGTGCCAGCTCAGGACGGGCGATCACGTCGCCGCCAGCTCGGTGCTGTTTTCCTCATGCCATTACATCATCACGCAAATCCTGCCGCGCTTCGGCATCGGCTACACGCTGGTCGAAGGCGATGATATGGCAGGCTGGCGCAAGGCGATCACGCGCAAGACGCGCTGCGTATTCATCGAAACGCCAGCCAACCCGACGCTGGAGCTGGTCGATATTACCGCCGTCGCCGCCTTATGCAAAAAAACCGGCACGCAACTGATCATCGACAACGTGTTTGCGACGCCATTGCTGCAACACCCGCTGGAACTCGGCGCCGATATGGTCATCTATTCGACGACCAAGCATATCGACGGCCAGGGGCGCACGCTGGGCGGCGCGATTCTCGGCAAGCGAAAATTTATTGACGACACGGTGATGCCGTTCGTGCGCCATACCGGGCCGCATATGAGCCCGTTCAACGCCTGGCTGCTGCTCAAAAGCCTGGAGACGCTGGAATTGCGCGTGGCAAAACATTGCGACAATGCCGAGGCGCTGGCGGCCATTCTGGATAAACATCCGAAAGTCAGCCGCCTGTCATATCCCGGCCTCAAAAGCCATCCGCACCACGCCGTTGCCAGGAAGCAGATGAAGCGCGGCGGCCCGATGATCGCGTTTGAACTGAAAGGCGGAAAGGCGGCAGCGTTTAAGTTCATGAACGCGCTGACGGTGTTCGACATCTCCAACAATCTCGGCAACGCCAAAAGCATCGTCACCCATCCGGCCTCGACCACCCACGCCAGCATGGGCGCGGCCGAACTGAAGCGCATCGGCATCGGCGACGGACTGATCCGCCTGTCGGTCGGCATCGAGGATGTGGAGGATTTGAGGAAGGATGTGATCGAGGAGTTGAAAATGGTTTAGTTTTTTATTGTCATTCCCGCGAAAGCGGGAATCCATCTTTTTATAAATGGTTCCTCGGGTCAAGCCCGAGGATGACAAACAAAACTCAAATACGTCGGCCTCCGTCCCGCTTTAATCGCCTTTTGCTCATAGCGCGTGGAAATCCAATCCGGCCAGGGGTTCAGCCAGTCATCGCAGGTTGTGGCCTGCCAGACATACCCCGGGTGGGTAAGCAGATGCTCCAGCATCCAGGTACAATAATCCTCATCGTCGGTCGCCAGTCGAAGTTCTGCGCCTTGCTTCATCACGCGCGCCAACCCACCCAAAAATTCCGTGGAGATTAAACGCCGTTTATGATGCCGCGCTTTCGGCCACGGATCGGGATAGAGAATGAAAACGCGATCCAGCGATGCGCTCGGCAGCCGTTCGATCAGCAGGCGGGCGTCGCCGTTGTAGATGCGGATGTTATCGAGCTTGTGGTCGCGTATGCGAGTGAGCAATCCGGCGATGCCGTTGATATATGGTTCGCAGCCGATAATGCCGCAACCGGGGTGCAGCGCTGCCTGATGTGCCAGGTGCTCGCCGCCGCCGAAGCCGATTTCGAGGAAGATGTGGGGATGTGAAAATGTGGAGATGTGAGGAAAAAGAGAAGCAAAAAACTTCTCCACATCTTCACATCCCCACATCTCCATATCCTCCGGCGCAAGCCGGAGCTTCGGCAGCAATCCATCCATCAGCCCCTGCTTGCCCGGCCGCAGCTTGCGCCCGCGCCGGCGGCCGTAGGAGGCTAAAAGCCTTTTTGAGTTAGTCTCAGGCAACCGACGATACTGCCGCTTTGGTTTTCACACCGAAATGATCGCGGAGCGCCTCGACCAGATCGAGTTTTTCCCAGGTGAACCCGCCGGTGGCATCCGGCTCGCGGCCGAAATGGCCATAAGCGGCGGTGCGCGCATAAATCGGGCGGTTGAGCTTCAGATACTCGCGGATGCCGCGCGGGGTTAGATCGATCATTTCCTGCAATTTCCGTTCGAGCTGAGCTTCATCGACGACTCCGGTGCCGGCCGTGCTGACATAAAAGGAAATCGGCTTGGAGACGCCGATGGCGTAGGACAATTGTATGGTGCAGCGCCCGGCCAGCCCGGCGGCGACGACGTTTTTCGCCAGGTAGCGCGCCATGTAGGCGGCCGAGCGGTCAACCTTGGTCGGGTCTTTGCCGGAGAACGCCCCGCCGCCATGCGGCGCGGCGCCCCCATAGGTATCGACGATAATCTTGCGCCCGGTCAGGCCGCAATCGCCGTCCGGCCCGCCGATGACAAACTGGCCGGTCGGGTTGACGTACAGCTCGCTATCATCGCACATCCAGCTTTTGTCGGGCAGCGCCGCCATGACATACGGGCGCACGAGGTCGCGCACCTGTTTCTGCGACAGCCCCGCCGCATGTTGCGTCGAAACAACAATCGACGTGGCGCGCACCGGCCTGCCATCTTCATAAAGCAGCGACACCTGGCTCTTGGCATCCGGGCCCAGCTCCGGCGCTTCGCCGCTATGGCGCGCCCGCGACAGGCCCAGCAAAATGCGGTTGGCAAGCTGGATCGGCGCCGGCATCAGGGCCTTGGTTTCGTTGCAGGCAAAACCGAACATGATGCCCTGGTCGCCGGCGCCTTCGTCCTTATTTTCCCCGGCATCGACGCCCATGGCGATGTCGGCCGACTGCTGATGCAGATGCACATAGACGTCGAGGTTATCGGCGTGGAATCCTTCCTGCAAATAGCCGATCTCGCGCACTTTCTCGCGGGCGATGGTTTCGATCTGTGCCTTGGTGATATTATCAGCGCCGCGCGTTTCACCGGCGATAACGATGGTGTTGGTGGTTGCCAGCGTTTCGGCGGCGACGCGGGCATGGGGATTCGCTTCGAGAAACGCATCGACGATGGCGTCGGAAATCTGGTCGCAGACTTTGTCGGGATGCCCTTCGGCCACCGACTCGCTGGTGAAAACATAACTGCTTCTGCCGGAATGAAAACGATCGGACATGGCTATCCCCATTGATTAAATGACACGTTCGGGGATTTGCAATATCCGTAGCGCGAATACATCGCGCCGGGCGGACAGCTTAGACCATTTTTTTAGAAGGTGGCGGCAAGCATTCCAAATCCCCACCCGAAAAACGATGCTTCAAAAGCACCATAATCCGCAACGCAAGTCAAGTTATTCCATGATCGTCTTATTATCGGCGACGGCGCGCACGAGGTCGGCCAGGCGCTTGCGTATCACCTGTTCCTTGATGCGCTTGAACGCTTTCATGATTTCCAGCGATTCCCGATCCGAGACAACGCGGTTTTTATGGTCGAATTTTTCACTTTCTTCGGCAAAACCGGCGGCGCCCGACGCTGACGCGTCCAGCCCTTCGAAAAAATACGCCACCGGCACATGCATGAATTGGGCGAATTCATATAACCGATTAGCATTCATGGCGTTAGCGCCTTTCTCGTATTTTTGCACTTGCTGAAAGGTAATACCCACCGCCTTGGCAATCGCTTCCTGACTTAATCCCATCATGGTACGCCGTAACCGCAACCGTTTACCTACATAGGAATCAACATACTGTTTCTTCATAATTTTACTTAAACTCTATCCTCATTGGTTTATAGCACCATACACTTTCGCAATAATTTGCCTAATTCTTTACAACTTGCAAGCGATATTTATTAATTCTTTTGTCTTCTTTGTTGATTTAGGATTAATAGCAACGCCGCTAATAGTAAAAATTGTATAACTGTATTATTATACTTACTATAAATTGTATAGACGTTTTGTGTCCTCGGCAGTTTTCCATCAAGAACCCCCTGCGTTCCCAGCGGCAGCGACGCAATAACGCGGCCATAGCTATCGACAATGGCGGTAATGCCGGTATTGGCGACGCGCACCAGCGGAATTGCCTGCTCGGCCGCCCGCATGCGTGCCATGCTGAAATGCTGGTAAGGCCCGGAACTCATGCCAAACCAGGCGTCGTTGGTCACATTGAGCAGCCATTGCGGCCGCTGTTTCGAATCGACGACCGCTTCCGGAAAAATAACCTCGTAGCATATCAATGGAGATAGAGGCGGCAATCCCGGCCATTCAAGCGTCTGCGCGCCCGGCCCGCGCGAGAAATCCATCTCGCCCACGGGGGTCAGCCATGACGCGGGCAGGAAATTTCTGAACGGCAGGAATTCGCCGAAAGGCACCAGCTTTGCCTTGTCGTAGCTTCCGGCGATGACGCCGTCATGATCGATGGCCATCACGCTGTTCCACAGGCGCAGATCGTGGGCTTCACCCTCGGCGCGCAAGGCTCCCGTGATTAAAATTTTTCCCGGCAGAAGGCTGCCGCCAAGCTGGCGCACCAGCGGCGTCCCCACTGCGATGGCATAGGGCACGGCCGTTTCCGGCCAGATAATATGCGTCACCTTCTCAATCCCCGGCGATTGCATCAGGCGGATTTGCTCACGCACTCCTTCCCGTTGCAACGCCGGGTCCCATTTATGCGGCTGCGCTATATTGGCCTGCACCAGTCGCAGCCTGACGCCCGGCACGTAGCGTTCGCTTTCGGGAATCAGATCGGCTTCATGCAGCCGCCATTGCCCCCAGCCCAGGCCGACGGCGAATATTCCCCACAGGATGACGATAAGAAGCATGCCGCGTTTTTTGCCAAATGCGGCAAACGACGTACCCAGCAACACGGCAAACCATGTCAGGCCATAGACGCCGACGAGCGACGCCAGTTGCAGCGAGGCGTCGGAAAAGCCGAAACTGTAACCGGGCAGGTTCCAGGGAAAGCCGGTAAATAAATGCCCGCGCCCGTATTCGACGCAGGTCCAGATGACACTGAACATAAAAATCTTAGTCACCCCGCTACCTCGAATCCACGAGGTCAGCCAGCAAGCAAGTGCCGAGTAGATGGCGATGACGCCGGTAAGGCCGAATAACGCAAACGGAATCAGCCAAGCGAATTTATCGGGATCGGTCAGCAGCGCGATGCAGAACCAGTACAGCCCGCTGATGTAAAATCCCCACCCCCACCACCAGCCGTCCCAGAAAATGCGACGGCGCGACGGCGCGGCATTTATCAGCCAGAACAGCCCGGTAAAAGCGGGAATCAGTAGTGGAAAAA
>Ga0206970_10207_pt1 | contig 15694 bp, 14 predicted proteins | sample Alteio_BWOrgHeat_88_FD_152964 | JGI IMG/M metagenome (GOLD analysis project Ga0206970, IMG submission 152964) | Enriched cells from forest soil in Barre Woods Harvard Forest LTER site, Petersham, Massachusetts, United States -... | ecosystem: Environmental > Terrestrial > Soil > Temperate forest >... | reverse complement strand
ATATTAAAGCCACATTAGCCCCTGTGCTGAAATTAGCCCCGCCATTTGCAATTACCAGTCCTTTATATTTTTCCTCAGCAATAGCAACACTTTTAATAACCCCTTCCAGCACTTCTCCTCCTATAATATTCATCTTTGTGTTCCAGCGAAGCGCTACAACATCATCACCTATATCATATAGTTTACAGGCACTGTTCTGCCAAACTGTTTTTTCATCAAGATGTTCCAGCAGAATAAATGAACTTGAGCCGGGTATGGGTAAATAGGACTGCGTGCGCAGATCAAAATATTTGCGCTGCCCCTTCTCTGTTTTATAGAAAGTTGAAAAACCTTTGCTGAGCATCTGTTGCACCCAAGTAGCTACCTGAAATCCTCCAGTCGTCATTTGCTCCACTGTTTTTGCCACCCCTAGAGCATCCCAGGTCTCAAAAGCCCCTATCTCCCAGCCAAAGCCTGCTTTTAGGGCATCATCTATTTTATAAAGTTCGTCAGCTATTTCGGGTATGCGGTGTGACACGTAAGCAAAGAGAAGGTGGTGAAACAAACGGTAAAATTCACCCGCTTTGTCCTGGCCGGCATAAAGTGTTTTTAACCTTGTGACAAGGTCGTCAATTTGTTTAGCGGCCTCGATAGTTGCAAATTTTGTTTTCTGCTTTGGCCCGTACTCCATTGTTTGCAGGTTCAATGTAAGTATATCAGATTTGCCATTTTCTCCTTTTACCTTTTTATAAAAGCCCTGGCCTGTTTTATCGCCCAGCCATTTATTCCCTATCATCTTTTCCAGAAAGGGAGGCAGTTTGAAAATTTCTTTTGCTTCATCATCCGGCACGTTTTCGGGTAGTGCCTTTGCCACGTGTACCAAAGTATCAAGGCCCACAACATCCCCCGTACGAAAGGTGGCAGATTTGGGGCGGCCTAATACAGGACCCGTAAGTGTATCAACCTCGTCAACATTTAAGTCCAATTGCTGCATGGCTTTAAAAACTGCCATGAACCCGAAAACACCTACCCTGTTCGCAATGAAGGCAGGAGTATCCTTGCATAAAACAGTGGTTTTGCCCAGGAAACGATCTCCGTAGTCGAGGAGGAAACTAATTACTTCCGGTTTGGTTTCAGGAGCCGGGATGATTTCTAATAGCCTGAGATAACGTGGCGGATTGAAAAAATGGGTGCCGCAAAAATGTTGTTTAAAATCGTCGGTGCGTCCTTCCGTCATCAGGTGTATAGGTATCCCCGAAGTATTGGTAGTGATAAGTGTGCCGGGCTTGCGATATTTTTCTATTTCAGCAAATACATTCTGTTTTATATCCAGGCGCTCAATAACCACTTCTATTATCCAATCGCAATCAGCAATAAGCTTCAGATCATCCTGTGTATTGCCGGTTTGGATGAGTGCTATTGCCTTTTTGGAATAAATGGGTGAGGGATTGCCTTTAAGAGTAGCCTGAAGCGCGTCGTTTACAATACGGTTACGTACGGCCTTATGGTCCAAACTGAGGCCTTTGGCTTTTTCTGCATCGGTAAGTTCCCGGGGTGCTATATCCAGCAAAAGGACCTGTACCCCGATACCTGCAAAATGGCAGGCAATCCTGGATCCCATTACCCCACTACCTACTACAGCCACTTTACGGATAGCCCTGTTCATGAAATGATTTTTAAGACCTCACAATTTATTGAAAAAAGGGGGTTTGTGGAGATATAAGATTAAATCTTAACAAAACTCAATGCAATAAATAGAAGTAGTTTAAAAAAGTCTAAATTTCTAAGGAAGATTCGGAAGCGGGGCAATTTGAGGCGTACATTATTAAAAAGTAAGATAATGTATTTAAAAATTGACAAATAAAATGTTCCAATTCCTAAGGAAGACCTTATGAAAGGGTTTTACGATGTGGGGATAATAATTTTTTTTGATTGCGTTGTGTGGTCATATTAGGGTTTTATTTGTGGTTTGTAAATATGGGTCAAAGGTAAGAAAAAGGGATGGGAGGGGCAAAAAAACATATCCACAAAAACGATTGTTAGAAAATTAAAATGCACAGTTGCAACAAAAAAAAGCCCTGTGAAAACGGGGCCTGTAATCTTAATTTATAAATGGAACATCATGAATTTTATCGTTGCACTACCTGGCTTTTTACGGAATTTACGACAACGCCTACCTGTCCGATCAACTGATTGGAAAGGCCGCACTTTTGTGCACCTACAACAAGATCTGAGACGAAATGGTTAAAGGCAGTACTGTCGGCTTTCATGCCCATGCGAGAATTCTGGGAGGGATCGTGGGCGGCGCTCATGCTTTTGCCGGAATAGGTGAAATTCTTAGCACCGGTGGCTACGCAAAAGAAATCGGTCAGGTTTTTGCTTAGTGCAGTGAAACCACTAAGGTTTTGAGGGCTGGCGCTGACTTCAGAAAGTAAAGTGGCGAAGTAAACACTTAAAGAGGTATCGGCGGCAATAACGAAAATGGTACTGTCGACAACCGAGCGCAAACCTAAGCGGCCTTTTTCTATCATTGTGCCGGTGGCAGTTGGATCCGACACCATGGTTGTGCCACCAAGGGAATCATACAGCGTCATTGTTGCAGTAGTCGAATCACTTTTTTTACAAGAGGAAACGGAAGATGCAGCGATGACGAGGCCACATAGGCATGTTAGTAGAAATGCTTTTTTCATTTTTTTCTGATTTTTGTTTAAAAAATGTGTTTGAAAAAACTGTAAACTTTATATGTAAGGGAATGATTTGACATGGCAGGGCAGCCTTTTGCAAGGTCTGCGGCACTCGGTATGAACCTCGTTATCTTGTAATCAGATTGAGATTTGAAAGCGTTAATGATGAGATCGGCAGTAGTTTTTGCGGGATAATAAGTAAATACAGCAACACCGGTTTGAGGATTACACAACACGTGATCTATGCCATTTTGTTGGTAAAGGCAGGCTGTTATCTTATCAGCATCGGCCTGGGTTATTACTTGTTTTACATCAATGCGCGCCATTGCGACTGCATCAGGATCCGGGGCATGGGGCCGGGTGGCCATATAAACATGCACACAAAGAATAGTCAGCAGTAACAAGAGGGTAAATCCTGATATGACCAGGGATCTTTTGATGAATTTTTTTGTAGTCATAGTCCCATTTTTCTATCATATACGACAGAACTATGACAATGGATTTAGCTTTTAAAAGAAATCTGAAAAAGGATCAGCGGAGGTATAGATAAGCTCCTAACTGAACGAGGATGCCAACTATATAACCCAGCCATATTTCCGCGGGAGTATGTGCACGAAGAATGAGCCTGATAGTGCCCATAATGCCGGCAATGAAAAGTGCTAAAAAGAAAGGCAGTATGATATTTACCGGGCTTATCATCATTAAAACGAGCAATACGCCTATCATCCCACCGGCGGCGGCGGTATGCAGGCTTATTTTTACGAAGATGTTTATCATAAACAATACGATAATGCCCCAAAAGCTGCCCAAAAGCAATACTTTAATAATAAGCGGCGATGGTATGCTATTAAAAACATGGCTTGCCCAGAAATAAAATATCATTGTGGCAATGAGTGGAATGATACGCTCGCGTGTCGTTTCCATGTGAAAGTTTTTGGCAAAGCCTAAGCCTTTCATCAATAGCAAAGTGAAGAGGGGAAAAAACAATGTTGTTATACCAATACTTAAAAGCCACATCTTAAGCTGGGAAACGGTAACCCCGGCAAAACTCACAGGTGACAATTCATACAGGACCAAGGTCATGACCAGGGGCATAAACACAGGATGCAGGATATAGGACAATATAGATGCTACTACCTGTAGGGCTTTGGGTTGCTGTGTTTGTTTTGTTTCAGTCATTATCTATTGGTCATCTGTTTATTGTCATTCCAATATAGGGCTTAACCACTTTGTCATATCGTCCAGACTCATTTCCTTGCGTTTGGTATAATCTTCCAGCTGGTCTTTTAAAATATGGCCAACACCAAAATAAACGCTTTGCGGATGGCTGAAATACCAACCGCAAACAGAAGAAGCAGGATACATGGCAAGCGATTCCGTAAGCTCAATGCCTGCGTTTTCAGTAGCCTTGAGTAAGTTAAACAACTTGATCTTCTCTGTATGATCCGGGCAGGCAGGATAGCCGGGTGCCGGACGAATGCCGCGGTAAGATTCCTTAATTAATTCTTCCACGGGCAGAGATTCATCTTTGGCATAGCCCCAGAATTCTTTACGAACTCTTGTATGTAAAACCTCGGCAAAAGCTTCTGCAAGCCTGTCTGCCAGGGCCTGCAAAGTTATTTTGCTGTAATCGTCATTCTGTTTTATGAATTCCTGCAAGTAAGGTTCTATGCCATGTATGCTAACTGCAAATGCCCCCATATAGTCTGTCCCGTCAGGACTGATAAAATCTGAGAGGGAATTGTTTGGTTGCCCTTCTGCTTTCTTAATTTGCTGCCTGAGGAATTGGAGTTGAGTAAGTTCTTTACCTGAGTCATCTTTCAGAATAACTGTATCGGGTGCGGTTTTATTTGCTTCCCAAAAACCTATTACGCCCTCGGCGGTAAGCCATTTTTCTTTTACAATCTTATCTAACATTGCATTGGCATCGTTAAATAATTTTGTTGCTTCTACACCCACAACCGGGTCTTTTAGTATTTCGGGATATTTGCCGCGCATTTCCCATGCTATAAAAAACGGCGTCCAGTCTATATTTTTTCGCAGCTCATTCAAGTCATAATCCTCAAAAACCCTGATGCCGGTAAATGAAGGTTTTGGGGGTTCATAACCTGTCCAGATTATTTTTGCACCGTTTTTCTGCGCTTCAGAAAAAGTAAGGTATTGTTTTGAACTCTTTTTATTGGTAAAGTCTTCCCTGAGTTTATTATATTCTGCATTTATTTTTTCCAGCATCAGGGGCTTCTGCTCTTTGTTCAGCAGGTTGCCTGCTATGGTTACACTGCGGCTGGCGTCTAAAACGTGCACCACGCCATCATGGTATTCGGGTGCAATTTTTACAGCGGTATGCATACGTGATGTAGTGGCGCCGCCTATCATCAAGGGCTGTTTCATGCCCCTGCGTTTCATCTCTTTGGCCACATGCACCATCTCGTCAAGTGAGGGGGTGATGAGGCCGCTAAGGCCAATGATATCAACATTTTCTTTCTGCGCGGTTTCCAGTATTTTATCTGCGGGCACCATCACGCCCAGGTCTATCACATCATAACCGTTGCATCCCAATACTACCCCCACAATGTTTTTACCAATATCATGGACGTCGCCTTTAACGGTCGCCATTAATATTTTAGCGGCACCGGCAGTTTCTTCGTTTTTTGTGCCTGCTTTTTCGTGTGCCAACCTGCGTAGCTCTTTTTCCGCCTCGATATAGGGCAACAAAACAGCTACGCTTTTTTTCATTACGCGGGCGCTTTTTACTACTTGCGGCAGGAACATTTTTCCGCTGCCAAAGAGGTCGCCTACTACATTCATCCCAGCCATCAAGGGGCCTTCAATTACATCCAGTGGCTTGGGATATTTCTGCCTTGCTTCTTCTGTGTCTGCATCTATATAATCAGTAATGCCATTTACCAGAGCATGTTTCAGACGTTCTTCCACGGGAGTGCCACGCCATGCGTCATCTTTCTTTTCTTCTTTGCCTTTGGCTTTTACAGTTTCCGCAAATGTCACTAAACATTCGGTGGCATCTTCGCTCCGGTTCAAAATAACATCCTCACACAGTTCACGCAATTTGGGTTCTATTTCATCATATACCTGCAAAGCGCCAGCATTTACAATGCCCATGTCCATGCCTGCTTTGATAGCATAGTACAGGAATACGGTATGCATAGCTTCGCGTACGGTATCATTACCACGAAAAGAAAAAGAAACGTTACTTACCCCGCCACTAATTTTCACCAGGGGCATTTTTTGTTTTATTACACGGGTAGCTTCAATAAAGTCTACACCATAATTATTATGCTCTTCAATGCCGGTAGCTATGGCAAAAATATTGGGGTCAAAAATTATGTCTTCGGGGTGAAAGCCTACTTGTTCTGTTAGAATTTTATAAGCCCTTTCGCAAATTGTTACCCTGCGCTCAAAAGTATCGGCCTGGCCTTTTTCATCAAACGCCATTACCACCACGGCCGCACCAAAACTCCTGCAAATAAATGCTTGCTCTATAAATTTCTCTTCTCCCTCTTTCATAGAGATGGAGTTGACAATGCATTTGCCTTGTATGCATTTCAAACCCGCCTCTATTATTGCAAACTTAGAAGAATCCAGCATGATGGGGATCTTGGCAATATCCGGTTCTGCCTGCAAAAGGTTAATAAAAGTGGTCATTGCCAATACACCATCCAGCAGGGCATCGTCCATATTCACATCCAAAACCTGGGCGCCACTTTCCACCTGTTGCCTTGCTACAGACAGGGCTTCTTCGTATTTATTTTCCCTTATGAGTCTCGCAAATTTCTTAGAACCGGTAACATTAGTACGCTCACCCACATTCACGAAATTGGTTTCGGGTCGCACGATGAGTGGCTCAAGTCCGCTTAGCCTCAGGAATGGTTGAATTTCGGGCATTATGAAAGAAAAATGTTATAAAACGAGTGCAAAGGTAGAAAGATTGGCCTATATAATGCGCGTTGTATGGTTTTTAGGGAGGTTTGAGCCGAATAAATGATATAATCGGCTCGAAATGTTTTAAAATTTGAGCCGATTAGTTTTGTAATTGGCTCAAAATATGTGTAAATTTGAGCCGATTAGGTATTATAATCGGCTCATGGGATACAATTGGCAACAGGAAGATTGGCCTGAATTCAGGTATGAACTCCAGGGAGTGAATGACATGCTTTTTGCCATTGCTGAGGAAACAGGGCTTATCAGCGGCATGTTAAATGCGGTGGCGGAGGGAATGAAAACAGACACCATTATAAACACAATGGTGGCGGAAGCTATCAAAACATCAGAGATAGAAGGAGAGTATTATAACCGGCAGGATGTTATGTCGTCTATCCGCAATAATCTTGGGCTGAACGCAAAGCCCGAGATCATAAAGGATAAAAAAGCGCAGGGTATCGGTAAGCTGATGGTTGAGGTGCGCAACACTTACGCAGAACCTCTTACAAAAGAAAAACTGTTTGAATGGCATATTATGCTTATGGCAGACAGCAAGAATGTTACAATAGGCAAATGGCGTACGCATAAAGAGCCTATGCAGGTCGTATCTGGTGCATCGGGCAGAGAAAAAGTTCATTTTGAGGCCCCGCCATCTGTGCAAGTACCCAAAGAAATGGACAGGTTCATCAAGTGGTTTAATGATACGGCCCCCGGTGGAAAAAAAGAAATTACGAAGGCACCTGTAAGAGCAGCTATTGCGCACCTATATTTTGAAACCATCCATCCTTTTGAAGATGGCAATGGCAGGATAGGCAGGGCCATAGCAGAAAAGGCATTGTCCCAGACAATAAGAGGCCCTATATTATTCAGCCTATCGAGGACCATTGAGGCCAATAGGAAATTATATTATAACGCCCTGGGCAGGGGACAAATAAGTAATGAGATAACAAAATGGATAAAATATTTTATTGACACTGTGTTACAGGCCCAAAAAGAAGCAGGCCAGCTGATAGATTTTAGCCTGAAGAAGACCAATTTTTTTGATCATTATAAAGCTGTATTGAATGAGCGGCAATTGAAAGTTGTGAAAAAAATGCTGGATACCGGGCCGGAAGGGTTTGAGGGAGGTATGAGCGCAAAAAAATATGAGGCTATTGCCAAAACCTCTAAAGCTACCGCAACAAGAGACCTGCAAATACTTGCAGAGATAGGGGCTTTTAAAATAGAAGGAGCCGGGCGGAGCACGAGGTATGTGCTGAATTTGTGAAAAATAAAGAGTTAAATGTTGGTCAAAGAGCGCAAAATGAGCTCTATTCCTAAACAAAAAACGGCCTACGTTTAACCGTAAGCCGTTGATTTTGCTGGTGGTGTGAGCCGGGATCGAACCGGCGACACAAGGATTTTCAGTCCTTTGCTCTACCGACTGAGCTACCGCACCAACTTGTTTTGGGATTGCAAAAATAGGACTTATCCCCGATTATCCAAAAACAATGATATTTTTGGTGATTACACTAATAAATAGCCTAATATATTGCCAGCAAGAATCTATAAGAATCTTTTTGTAATGGTACTTATTGCATTGATAAGCATTAAGACTAAAGCCCAGGAAATAGAGTGGTTAAAAGCCATAAACGGAGCACGGAGTAAAACCGGGGATGTGATAATGAATGGCTTTACCAACAGCGTTTACCCGGTCTCCGCCATTGTGCCGCTGGGGCAATTAATTTATGGCTATAAGCAGCATGATGAAAAAACCATTGCCAATGCCTGGGAAACAGTTGGGGGTATTGGTTTAAATGCGGTCCTCACACTCGGCCTTAAATATGGTATAAACAGGGAGCGGCCCTATAATACTTATACCTACATCAATCCTTACCAACATCTCAATGACCCATCCTTTCCCTCGGGACATACTTCTTATTCATTTTGTGTTGCAACGTCATTAAGTATAGAATACCCTAAATGGTATATTGTCCTCCCATCCTATTTATGGGCAGGAACGGTTGGATATTCGCGTATGTACCTGGGTATGCATTACCCGAGTGATGTATTGGGTGGAGCGATCGTGGGCGCAGGCTCATCCTGGCTAAGTTATAAAGGTTCACGGTGGCTAAGGGATAGGAGCAATAAAAAAGTAAGCGCAAAAATTGAATAGATTGAGAAAGGCAACAAGGACCTCCTGTTGAAATACGTAACTTTATAAAAAAATATTCAATGCTTCTTCGAATTCATCCTGATGACCCGCAGCCCAGAAACATAAAAACCGTTGTGGAATGCCTGCAAAAAGGTGGCGTGATCATTTATCCTACTGATACAATATATGGGATAGGCTGCGATATTTTTAACCAGGAAGCAATCAAACGCATTTGCCGCATTAAGGATATAGATATTAAAAAAGCACAGTTTTCTTTTGTCTGTTACGATCTCAGTCATATCAGTGATTATACCAAGAGTATAGACACCCCGGTTTTTCGTTTATTGAAAAAAGCTTTGCCCGGCCCTTATACTTTTATACTGGAAGCTAATAAACAAGTGCCTAAAGGCCTGAAAACAAAAAAGGACACTGTTGGTATCCGTGTGCCCGCGAATAATATTTGCAGCGCCATAGTGAGAGAATTGGGTCACCCCATCATGAGCGCATCGTTGCCAATGGACACGGACGTGGAATATTATACAGACCCCGAAGAAATATATGAGCATTTTGAAAAACTGGTAGATATTGTAATTGATGGCGGGCCGGGTGAAATACAGCCATCTACTGTTATTGATTGCACTGATGCCGAGCCACAGCTGATAAGGGAAGGGGCCGGCGATTGGGAAAATTTATTACATAAATAATAAGGAATCATTTTCTTTGCATTATGTACACAGCGGATGATGAAAAACACCTCTATAAGCAGGCGAAATCCTTAATAGAGAGATCGAACGACAAGAATTTCGAGCAGGAAATTCAGCAATTGCGTGAAGTGATCAATTATGCCGACTGGAAATATTATGTGCAGGATGAACCTGTATTATCTGATTTTGAATACGACACGCTTTTTAAAAAATTAAAGCATCTTGAAGATAGCTATCCTGAACTGGTAACAAGCGATTCGCCCACACAAAGGGTTGCAAAAGGAATCAGTGAAAAGTTTCCACCTGTAAGCCACCTGGTGCCGATGCTTAGCCTTGATAATACCTATAATGCTGAAGACCTGCGTGATTGGGACAGGCGATGTAAGGAGCTTGCCGAAACTGAGGAGATAGAATATTGTGTAGAGCCTAAGTATGATGGTGCGGGTATATCACTGATTTATGAAGATGGTAAATTGACACGCGGCGCTACAAGGGGTGATGGCGTGATGGGCGAGGAAATAACCATTAACATTAAGCAAATAAAAGCAATACCACTCTCAGCTGCCTTTACCAAAAAGCATGTGGAGCAGATAGAGATACGCGGCGAAGTGGTGATACATAAAAAAGTATTTGACGCTTTTAATAAACAACGTGTAGCTGATGGGCTTGCTCCTTTGGCCAACCCGCGCAATGCTGCATCCGGAACTTTAAGAATACTTGACCCTACAGAAGTGCGCAAACGCGGGCTTACTGCTATCCTCTACCATATCAGCTACTACACCCTTGGCAAAGGTGCACAAAGGCCTAAGGAATTAGAAACGCACTATGATGCCATACAGTGGTTATATCAATTAGGTTTTCCATCGCCTGCAAAAGAAATGCGGGTTTATAATAAGATAGATGATGTAATAGAGCATTGCCACGCTTTTGAAAAGCGCAGGGATGAATTGCCTTTTGAAGTGGACGGACTTGTTATTAAAGTGAACCATTTCAATCTGCAGGACAGAATGGGGCAAACCACACATCACCCGAGATGGGCCGTGGCGTTTAAGTTTAAGGCAAGACAAGCCACCAGCGTATTGCGTAAGGTAGAGTTCCAGGTTGGGCGCACAGGCGCTGTTACACCTGTTGCGAAAATAGACCCTGTGCCAATTGGCGGAGTTACTGTATCATCCATTTCGCTTTTTAATGAAGATGTGGTGCGCGAAAAAGACCTGCATATTGGCGATACGGTTTTGGTGGAAAGAGCAGGAGACGTAATACCGTATATTGTAAAACCACTGACCGAGCTTAGAACAGGCGAAGAGAAAAAAATACATTTCCCGACCCATTGCCCGGTATGTGGAGAATTGCTGGAGAAAGCACAGGACGAAGCTGCTTGGCGTTGCATCAATATTAATTGCCCTGTGCAGGTCGTAGAGCGAATGATGCACTTTGCAAGCAAGGATGCAATGGATATTCGAAACCTGGGCGAAGCCAATGTGAACAAATTCTACGAATTGGGAATACTAAAAAGTATCCCGGATATCTATCACCTTGACTGGGACAAGATACAAGCACTCGAAGGCTTTGGAGAGAAGTCGGTAACGAAATTGCAGCAGGCTATTGAGAATTCCAAACAACAACCTTTAAACAGGGTAATATATGGATTGGGGATCCGGTATGTAGGAGAGGCAACTGCAAAGACACTTGCCAGCGCGGTTGGCCATATCAGGGAACTTTACGATTGGGATGTTGAAAAACTGTGCACGCTGGATGATGTAGGCCCTAAAGTAGCAGCTTCTGTTTCTCATTTTTTTAAGGCGCACGAGAACAGACACATCATTGATCTGCTTGAAAAAGAAGGTCTGAACCTGGCTAATGTGCATAAAGAGCATAAGCAGCACAGTGGCCCTCTGGAGGCCAAGACCTTTTTATTTACGGGGACACTTAACCAATTGAAGCGCAGCGAAGCTGAGAAGATGGTGGAGGATAAAGGCGGCTCTATATTGGGGGGAGTTAGTTCTAAACTTAGCTACCTTGTTGTGGGTGAAGATGCAGGCTCTAAGCTGGAAAAGGCAAAAAAGCTGGGTACGGTAACTATTTTGACTGAGCAGGAATTTTTAGACATGATAAATAAAGCAGGATGAAGTATGCAAACATAGTGATCTTGTCTTCCTTTTTGCTTGCATCCTGCAATTTTGCATCCAATAATTCTTCTGTACCGAGTAGCGCAACTATAACTAACCTGGGCGATATAGAAAGGCTTAGTCCTCTTAAATACTTGTCGTTAAAATGTGAGCCCGTTATAGTGAATAATAATAAGATCATTGTTGATGGAGAGTTGATTAATTCTGCATCATTGGCCAGATATGCAGATGTCGTTATACAGGTCTTCTGCCTGAACGATGAAGGTCAAATCATTAAGAGAGAGAAAGTTGTAGCCGTTGACAATATATTCCCCAATTCCAGGTTGAGTTTTAAATCAATTGTTTTGGCAGCGGATGGCACCGGAAAAGTAATTGTTAAATTGTTTGATGCAAGCGGCGAGAAGTAGTTTTATAATTCGCACTGTGGAAATTTTAGGGTAAATTTATAGCTACTCATTTTTGTCGTTTATGCGTAGGCTGATGTGCATATTGCTTTTAATGCCGGTATTTGCACAATTGCAGGCGCAAGTTGCATGGGACCTGAAGAAAGATAAAAACGGCATTAAAGTATATACCGCAAAGCAAGGCAATTCAAATTTCAAGTCAGTAAAAGTAGAGTGTACTGTTAATGCAAAGTTCCCGCAACTTATAGCTGCACTATTTGATATTGATAAACATCACGAATGGGTATATAATACTAAATCTGCAAAATTGCTCAAAAAGATTAGCGATAGCGAGTTGGTGTACTATTCTGAAGTTACCGCGCCATGGCCATGCAGCAACCGCGATTTTGTAGCTCATTTAAAAGTAAGTGAAAGATCACCGGGTATTCTCATTATTGAATCTCATGCCGAACCGGGTAATGTGGAATACAAAAAAAACTGTGTAAGAATATTAGTTTCGGATTCTTATTGGACAATTACTGCAGTGAGTAATAATACCCTCAAGTTAGATTATGTTATACGTTTTGACCCGGGGGGCTCTGTTCCGGCATGGCTGATTAATTTATTCATTACAGAAGGCCCATATGAAACTTTTAAAAACCTGCAAGAGCGTGTGCATCTATCGGAGTACCAAAATGCGCATTATTCTTTTATAAGAGAATAGGACCTTGATTATTACGCTTCGCTCCATGAGAGAAATGCGCTTGATTAAAGGATTAACCTGAACCAGGTTCGCCGAATTAAAGGATTGTCCAAGTTTTATGCACGTGGCGTCTTGAAAAGGCTATGTCGTTTATCGTGGAAATTTTTTATCCATGAGCTTAAGGCATTGGCTTACGACTTTTTTTAGAACAGCCGTATCAACATCACTGAGTTTATTTATATGGAGGCATGAACCTGAGACTTTATGCTTACCAAGTTTGGCGAGTAAAGTTTCATAATCCTCCTTTGGGCCGCCCATAACATATAAAGTGATGTTCTGTTTGCGGGGCGAGAACCCGATCCTGCACATATCGCCTTCATGGCCGCTGTCAAATTTATAATGATAAGCCCCAAAACCTACAATTGCCGTACCCCACATTTTAGGCTCCAGCTTTGTAACAGATCTCATTATTTCTACAATTTCAAAACAGTCTTTACTTTTTTGTTCGGGTGTGACTGCGGATAAAAATTCCTTCACACTCTTTTCGTTAAGTTTTGTTTTTAACTCAGCCATTGTTTTTATTATTTCCTATAAACAATATTAAGAATTTTGTCAATCATTTTTCATCTTGCTCCATCAATGCTTTTTCTATCGCCTTGCTTGGTATAATCCACATAACAGATACTATAACGAATAGTAGCGCTGAAAGCAAAGGATTCACAAATAAAGAGATAGGAATAGAGGCGATGTAAAACAAGGTAGAGAGAATGCTTTTAGGTTTGCTTTTATTGAGTGCATCAGTAATTGATGTATCCTGCGAATATGTTTTTTTTATTACAGCGGCAAGAATTGTAAAGGACAAGCCACAAATCAATAATAATGCCCCATAAATAGCAACAGTAATTTTATCGAAACGGGTAGCACCCATCCAACCGGTAGCAAAGGGCACTAATGAAAGCGAGAATAACAACAGCATATTGGCCCACATGATCGCGCCATTCACTTTTTTCACCGTGTGCAACAGATGATGGTGGTTTACCCAGTATATACCGATAAATACAAAACTTAGAATATAGGAGCAAAGAGCCGGCCATAAGGGCCTGACGGCTTGCAATGATGTGCCTTCGGGAATTTTCAACTCCAGTATCATAATGGTTATGATTATAGCCAGCACACCATCGCTAAAGGCTTCCAGGCGGGATTTGTTCATTCTGCGTTATATTTGTTAAGTAAATATACTTTTATACTTTGTAAATGGAAAGAATGGAGATAAAACGAAGACCATGAAAAAGATAATGTTTTTAATACTGCTGGCAGCTTTCCCGAATCTTGTATCAGCGCAAAAATATATTTTCTTCCTGCACAATAATTTTATTGAAATGGCCGGGCCTGATGCGGTGCATCCTGAATATGGAAGAGCAGAATACAAAGAAATAATAAGCGCTTTCACCAATGCGGGATTTAGGGTGATCAGTGAGCTAAGGCCTAAAAACACAGATGTAAAAGACTATGCGCGGAAAACCGTGAAGCAAATTGACAGCCTGCTTAAAAAAGGAGTGCCTGCAGATAAGATAACAGTTATCGGAACATCTAAAGGTGGATATATTGCAATGTATGTTTCCAGCTATTTGAAGAACAAGAATGTAAATTTTGTATTTATAGGTTGCTGTGGCGAAGAGGACAGTGCTGATGTGCCGGAAATAAATTTTTGCGGAAACATTTTATCTGTTCATGAAAAGAGTGACGCCACTGCGGGATCTTGCCTTAAGTTGAAAGATAAATCATTGAATAAAGTGAGCAGGTTTAAAGAGATAGAATTAAACACGGGTTTAAAGCATGGTTTTCTTTTTAAGGCATTGCAGGAATGGATACAGCCTTGTATAGCATGGGCTAACGGAAAATACGAATGAAAAGCACGCTAATTTTTAATAAAATGAAATTAAAAGCAATAGTAACGGGCGCGACAGGTATGGTAGGCGAAGGGGTTTTGCAGGAATGTTTGGAAAACCCAGCCGTAGAGGCGGTACTAGTCATAGGACGCAAATCTTGTGGCGTGAATCATCCTAAATTGAAAGAGATCCTTCATGGCGATTTTTATGACCTATCCGCAATTTCCGATAAATTAACAGGCTATAATGCCTGCTTTTTTTGTTTGGGAAAATCGTCTGTCGGGATGAAAGAAGCAGACTACTACAAAGTAACTTATACACTAACGCTGCATCTTGCTGAAACACTTGTAAAACGCAACCCCGACATGACTTTCTGTTATGTATCGGGTGCCGCTACGGATAGTACCGAAAAAGGAAAAAGTATGTGGGCAAGGGTGAAAGGCAAAACAGAAAATGATCTGATGAAATTACCTTTTAAGGGTGTATATAATTTCCGGCCCGGATTTATGAAAGCCTCAGCGGGTGCTAAGAACACACCTGGAATATACAAGGCCTTTGCGTGGATGTACCCATTTTTGAGGGCTTTATTTCCGAAGTTTGCATGCACCCTTAAGGAAGTAGGCCAGGCTATGATACATGTAGCGTCAAAGGGATATGAAAAACATATACTTGAGGTAAAAGACATTGTTGAGGCGGCAAAAAGCTAATGCATTGTCTGCTTGGTTTTTATATTTCAATTTAAAGTATCTCTATGCAAAAAGCGCTATGTCTCCTTTTTTATTTGTTAGCTGCAGGCTGCCTTCAGGCACAAGTGCAGCCGGCAGAAGGGGCCAGCCTTCATTACAGGATTATCGGGTTTTCATTTCCACTCCCTGACAAATCAAATAATTGCAAACTCGAAATTGCAAGGGGCAACTATTATAGCGAAGATTCGTTTAAAAAGAATGTAGTAATAACCCGGCCATGCAAGGGCAACAGGTTAATCGCTGAAGTCCCGTTTTTTGGTGAGCGATATACATGGCGCATAGTATATGCCGATAAGCGTATCCAAACAGATAAAAGCGAACTCCATCATTTCAGCACTGGCATTATTCCTGAAGTTGATACCGCTAATATTCATTTACGAATACTTAAATCTGCGAGTAAATAC
>Ga0206970_10206_pt1 | contig 15916 bp, 11 predicted proteins | sample Alteio_BWOrgHeat_88_FD_152964 | JGI IMG/M metagenome (GOLD analysis project Ga0206970, IMG submission 152964) | Enriched cells from forest soil in Barre Woods Harvard Forest LTER site, Petersham, Massachusetts, United States -... | ecosystem: Environmental > Terrestrial > Soil > Temperate forest >... | reverse complement strand
CGAAAATCTCCGAAGCAGCTTGATCTGGGACGTTTTCATGCGGAACCCGGAAGCGGTGAACGCGATGAAAAATGCCGGTTTTGTAGCAGACAGAATCTCAAGTTGGATGAATTCACCTGAGATAGAATTGCGCAAGACTTCAATCAAGTTCGGTTCGATTTACAGCAAGGTCGAGCGCATCCATTGATGAAACCTGCAAAGAAAACCCTTGAGACACGGCGCGTACGGGCCGTTCCACCAACGACAGGCGCGCATCCCGCTGCCCGGAGATCTATCGCGCTTAAGGAACTTTCAGAGTATCTTGGCCTATCGCCCTCTACTGTGTCGCGAGTGATCAACGGTGGGGCAACTGCGCATCGAATTGCTGAGAGCACACAGCGTCGCGTATTGGAGACAGCCGCTCTATTTGGATACGAGGCAAACATTATTGCGCGCAGTCTGCGCCAGAAACGCACCTTTACGGTAGGTGTGCTCGTTCCTGAAATCAGCGAAGGCTACTCAACAGCGGTGTTGGGTGGTATTGAGGATGGCCTGCTCAAAGAAGGCTTGTTTTATTTCGTCGCCAGTCATCGCCATCATGCAGAACTTCTTGAGGCCTATCCACGGCTAATGATTTCGCGTGCGGTCGATGGAATCATCGCTGTGGATACGAAGATCAGTGAGCATATTCCTGTGCCTGTTGTGGCAGTCTCAGGACATTGGCATAATCCCTACGCCATCAGTGTTGAACTGGATCATCGGCTGGCAGCGCACCAGGCACTTGAACACTTACAGAAGCTTGGCCATCGGAGGATCGCCTTCATCAAGGGGCAGGCTTTCAGTTCAGATACAAGCCGCCGATGGAAAGCAATTCGCGAGGCTGCTACGAAGCTTGCAATTCCACTGCATCCTGAACTGATGGTCCAGATGCGCAGCCCAGAACCTGGGCCCGAAGCCGGTCATCTGGCCGCTCAGGAATTATTGAGTCGAAAGCAACCATTCTCGGCCATATTCAGCTTTAACGATGTCTCGGCGATTGGCGCCATTACTGCGTTGCGCGAAGCCGGCCTGCAGGTACCGCGCGATGTCTCTGTCGTTGGCTTTGACGATGTAATGTTTGCTGCCACCAGCCACCCGCCACTCACCACGGTGCGGCAACCGTTACGGCAGATGGGGCAAATGGCGGCCGCGACGCTTTTGGGAATGATTCAGAAAGACGCTGCCTACAAACCAGGGACGGTCGTCACTGTCTATCCTGAGCTGGTGGTCCGCCGCTCGACGACGCGTTTTACCCATGACTCTGTCGAGTCATCGCACAAGTAGCGTGGCAGTACGTTTCGACAATAAAATGGCCCGGGGAACCCGGGCCACCTCTTACATTTCATCGGTATAGTTGACTCCCGTTCAGAAGCTGAAGCGTGCCTGCAGTTGGATCGTGCGGCTTCCAAATGCCCTGGCGGCCACACCAAAATTGCTGTTGATTCGAGTCAGGTTACCTGATGGGTCGACTGACCCGAGATTGTTGTCAATAGACGAGCCATTGATATTCAGCTTGTTGAAGAGATTGTAGGCATCGGCACGAAATTCGAGTTTCGCGCCTTCGCCCAGGCCCTTTATGCTTGGGAACCCGAACGCCTTGGTAAGACTGGCATCGAGGTCGTTGTAGCCTGGACCTGTAAGGCTGTTGCGTTGGATTCCAGGGACTGGTGGTGCCGCAGTGTCAGGAAAAGCAGGTCCATTTTCAAAGGTGGGCGGCAGAAGATATTGCGTTCCATTTCCTTGGTAGTTCGGATTGTGAGCCTGCATGAACGTTTCGTTGCTGGTTTTTGTACCCGCGCCAGGAACGATCGCGGACGGACGCAGTTGCCCATATCCACTGCCGTTGTAGTACAGCCCTCCGGATGTGTTGGCGTTGTAGGAAGGATTGAATGGGAAACCGGAATGCAGGTTGTAAATTCCGCTGATCGACCAGCCACCAGCTACTTTCTCCACCCAGCTATTCCCATGGAAGAAGACAGGCTGCCAGAGACCGAAGATCTTGAATGCGTTGGTAACGTTGTAATCGGATCGTCCGTAAGCCACGTGCGAGTTATAGGGGTATGGATCCTCCTGGTACGGGCCGGAGTTTTCATCCATCGATTTCGCAAATGCGTACTGAGCCTCAAGATTGAAGTGGTGTGAGAAGTTATGTTTGAGTGTTGTGATCAGTGCGTTATAGTTGCCGGTACCCGTATTGGCATACAAATCAACGAAGTTAGCAGCCGGGTTCAACGCGACACCGTTGGCTGCCGCAATCACGTTGTAGTTGGACTGCACCAGAAGGTGACGAGAACCGCTCCCCTGGTAGCCAAGCGAAAAGACCAGATCGTAGGGGAACTGATATTGCATGTCCAACGAGTAATGGTAGTTGGTGATCGTCTTGGGATTCGCCTCAAAGCCCGTCACGAAGATTGGGTTGCCATTCGACGGGAAATTATTCGCGTTGAATGAAGTGATGGTCGCCTGATTGGGCGCGTAACCAAAGAGAGAGTGGATGTCCGTCGCTGTCTCGTAGACTATGCCCGGAATGGTGGCAGTCGGCGTAGAGCAGCAAAAGCTTGCCTGCACGGCATTGGGCGGGTTGCCGTTGCCGTTTGCCGTAATAGCAATTTCATTCTGGTTGTAGTTGATGCCGAAGCCGCCGCGGACGACCATATTATTCCTTGACTGGATTGGCTGCCACGCAAAGCCAATCTGCGGTCCGAAATTGTTTTTCTGCGGTTGGTAGAGAGAGCCTCCAACGCGAACACGCAATGTGCTTAACGGATCCGACGCCGGTCCGAATTGCAACACGTCGAGATTGTTTTGCTTCGAATCAAAGGCGCCGAAATACGACCAGCGAAGGCCTAAGTTAATAGTGAGATTAGCGCGGATCTTGAAATCGTCCTGAACAAATGCTCCCCATATGTTGACGCGGTTATCCTGACGATTGGCAAACGGCTGCCCGGTCGCTGCATCGAATTGGCCGCTTTCACTGTAGGGTGCGTCGTTCGCAAAATCCCACAGATTGCGGAAGCCAAAAGATGGCCGCGCCGCGTAGACAGGATTGTTGAGGTAGTACAGACGGGTCAGGTCGCCGCCTACCTTAATGCTGTGACGGCCAAGGATCTTAGTGAGCACATCGTTATAGTCGTAGGTCCATTGATTCAGATTGCTTGGTCCAGGCGCTCCCAGGAAATTGAGCGAGGCACTGCCTGTCTGATCAAAGTTATCCTGAGGCAGGCCAAACGGCGCCTGCGGATTCGATGAGATTTCGTTCCAGCGATAGCCTGCGGCATTGGCGCGCGCTTCATTGAGCAGACTCGGCGAAAACGTGTGATTCCATATAACCGAAAAGGCGTCGTTAATCTGCGAGTGATGCCAGAAGTTGGCCGAGCGCGTGGGACCGTTGAAGTTTGTGGTGTCTACCGGTACCCAGTAGATTGCAAACGATGCGTGATCTCGATGAGTCACGTCTGCGTCAAGACGGCCATTGTACTGAGACTGCGAAACGCTGGTGGGATTTACGGTGTTGAAGAAGCCGATGTCGGGCACTCCATCAAGACCGCCTCCAATACCCGGTGTGCCAGAGGAGCCGCCATAACTCGGGTCCTGCGTTCCCAGCGGGGACGTTAGAGGTGATCCAACGTCGAGTCCAGAGGTGGTTGTGATGCAGTTCGTGCCTTCGGTCAACCCGATCTGTGCACAGGTGCGTTGGATCAATGCATTTGCGGCTACGCCTTCACCGGGATAGGAGAGATATTGCTGCCCGATGCTGTTGGGACGACCTGCCGACTGGGCAAATTGAGGAGTCTCGTACCATCCTTGACCAGTACTACTGGACGCAAGCGGGCTGGCCTCATAGTTGAAGAATGCGAATAGCCTGTTCTTCCAAATAGGGCCACCAAGACTTCCCCCATAGTTGTTGGCGCGGTTGGCATCTCTGTTCAAACCGCGAGAGGAAGGAGTGCCAGCGACAGCCGATCCAACACCATTCCATCGCTGATAGGCATTCAGTCCGGGTCGCGAAGCTTTGAAGAAGGCGCTTCCGTGAAGGTTATTGCTGCCGCTCTTGGAGGTGACCTGAATCTGGCCGCCGCTGAATCGACCCGACTCGGCGTCATAGCTGTTGGAAACCACTTTGACATTGGAAACAGAGTCTTCGCTGGGAGTGATGACGGTTGTTCCACCCCATACAGCGCTCACCGTGCTGATTCCGTCTACCGTGATGCCATTGGTTTCGTATTGGCCACCACGAGTTTGAATCTGCGGGCCATTTTCTGTCTGGAAGATGCCCTGTGCCGTATTGCTTGGTCCACCGGGCCCCTGGTTTCCTGGAGTGGTTGCGCCGCCACCACCGCCATTCTGCGATGCGTCTCCAAAAACGCCGGGAGCCAGTTGCGCGAACTGAAAGACATCGCGGTTATACGACGGCAGATGCTGAATCTGATTGCTGTTGATAGTCGCGCTAACGGTGGCCGTATCGGTATCCAGCAGAGGCTCCGTTGAACCATTCACTGTTACGGTCTGTTGAGCGTCGCCTATCTCCATTTGCAGATTCAACGCATTCGGCTGATCGGGAATGGGGACTACTTCTGATACTTCTTTCTTCTTGAAGCCTTCCCTTTCGACCGAGATTCGATAGTGGTTGGCCGCCAACGCGTTGAAGGTGTAGATTCCACTGTCATCGGAGACAGAAGTTCGAGTCTCGTTAGTCTCCTTATCGACAAGCGTTACCGTTGCGCCTGGGATTACTGCTCCAGACGGATCAGAAACTGTGCCACGAAGGGAGGCACGAAACTGTGCCTGCGCGACAGAGGTTAACAGCAACAGCGTGGCGGCAATCAGCCAGCATGTCTTGCTGAAACGTGGTGTCGCGGTTCGCGTGAGTCTGCCTGCACGGATGGTAACTTGAGTCGGTGCGAATACGCTTTGCATCGGTCCTCCCCTGAATGAAGCTTGCATTTCCTGACTTGTCGCTCGGTATGCGCTTGCTATCGATAAACAAACTCGTGCGATCCTAACTCGAAGTTTGCGCAAGCGATTGCGCAACGGCTTTAGAGATAGCACTCCCGACAAAGGACAGTCAAGATTGAATGGGATCAAATGCTTTCAACTTCCCGTTGAACTTAGATGCTGATTTATAGCTTCAGTGATGGCCAGGGTGTGATGATTCAACAGGAAGCGAGTCTAAATAATGCCGCCCATCTATTCGGTGTCCGGCGTACGGATGTTGGTGTCCCGCGAACCTGCCACAACGCGCAGACCGAGACCAAGCATGAGCGTTGAGGCAAAGACTGGAACCAACAGCCCCAGTCTTAGAGACGACGTCGTCGTGGATACTATCCCCGTCAGCCACGGAAGAAATGCTGAACCCAGGCCGGCAATAAAGAAGATGACCGTACCTTCGGAATATTGTAAAGCTCTGGCCAGGATCAACGGATATACAGGTCCGAGCCCGAACCCGACCATGAATACCCCAGGCAGAATTCCTAAACTAGCAGTGGTGGAGATCAATAACAGAGTCCCGATAACCACAGTCGCTAGACTCTGGACCAGGACAAATCGCTCCAAGCGACGCATGACCAGAAGAAAGGAGCTGAGTGTCCGGCTCAGCATCAAACCTATCCAGAAACAAGACCCCGCGGTAACCGTTGTAGAGATCATCTCGTGAGTGCGCTGCACATAAGCGGCAATCCACGCGCCCATCGACGCTTCAATTCCCGTCGGTAGAAAGATCACGATGAGCATGAAAAGCGGCCACGCGGCGACGGCCCACTTGTGCTGAGGGGCTCGCGGTGAAACCAGAGTTGGCACAGGATCACGTTCTGCGACGACCGCCCACAGGCAAAATAAGACGAAGAAGATACTGACAGCACAGAATAAGGCGCGCACGCTCGCCACGCGCAACGAATGAGCCGCAAGAGAAGGACCGACACATGCGCCTAACGCCCATATAAGGTTCAGGCGATTCAGTTCCAGTCCGCGATGCGATGGATTGCGCCCAAACTGCAATAGGCTGACCGATGTCATAGCCATGCCGAGCCCGACGCCGTAAACTGCCATGAACAGAAAGCAGCTCATGCGTGATCCAAATGCCATGCCAAGCGCACCGGCTGCAACGAGAAAATTCCCAAGAACCAGTGAACGGGCCCTTGACCGCAGCAACAGCAGAGCACCGAGAGAGGTGCCCATCCAGCCCATGAAAAAGAAGAAGCCTGCCTGATTGTCTTGAAGAGACCAACGCTGCAGCAATGCTGGAAGTACTGAGCCCGGAAGCGACATGCCCAGACCCGTACCGGCGAAACCGAAGTAGAGAATCGCTCTCGAAATCCATCGAGTAGCTTTCATAGAGTCCGTTCTGTTTGACTGTACATTGACTTGCAGTGAGGCTGTCGAACAGCTTCTAATAAACCTGCATCACAACAGTTTTATCCAATTGGAGAACATCATGTCTGCAATCTTAGCGCCCGGAACAAGTGCACCCGACTTCCAGTTGTCCGTTACGCCCGATCAGAAGCTTTCGCTCAGCGAGTTGCGTGGAAAGCCGGTAGTGCTGGCCTTCTATCCTGCGGACTGGAGCCCGGTTTGTGGCGATCAGATGGCCCTTTATAACGAAATTCTTTCCGAATTCCAGAGTCATGGTGCCGAACTGCTAGGCATTTCTGTCGATGGCAGCTGGTGCCATGCGGCATTTGTGAAGGATCGCAATCTGCACTTTCCTTTGCTTGCGGATTTTGAACCAAAGGGAGCCGTCGCTCGCTCCTACGGCGTGTATCACGATGAATGGGGAATCTCAGAGCGCGCGCTGTTTGTCATCGACAAGAATGGCATTATTCGTTGGAGTTATCTCTCGCCGATCGGCGTGAATCCCGGTGCGGATGGCATTCTCGAAGCATTGGAAGGCCTGGGCAAATAAGGCACCCGAGTAGGCGCGCGAGTAAGGAGAATCGATGAGCACGTTGAAGATTCCTGTGAGCGAACGAGATCATGTCCAAGGTGAAGAAAACGCCCCATGCACTCTCGTCGAATATGGAGACTACGAGTGCCCGCATTGCCGCGCAGCCCACCCGGTGATCCGTCGGCTCGAACGGCACTTTGGAGGGCGGCTTCGCTTTGTCTTCCGGAATTTTCCGTTAACGCAGATTCACCGCAATGCACAGTCAGCCGCCGAGACCGCTGAGTTTGCTGCAGCCGGCGGTAAATTCTGGGAGATGCACGACCTGCTCTTTCACAATCAGGAGCGCCTGGGCAGCGCGCTGTTTGAGGAATTAGTTTCTCAGCTCGGTCTTGACGCCGATGAACTGCGCAAGTCGCTTGAAGAAGGCACATATACAAGTCTCGTCCGTGAGGACTTTACAGGCGGTGTCCGCAGCGGCGTGAATGGAACTCCAACATTTTTCATCAATGGCGACCGCCACAACGGGCCACATGACTTTGAACACCTGTCCGCCAAGATCGAAGCCGCGCTCCAGGGTTAACTTAGGAATCAGTAGCTGTGTCCGAGAATCGGATGTGGCTCGTACGGCTCGTCAAGCCGGGCGATTTCATCCGTCGTCAACTGAATGTTTACCGCAGCCAAAGCGTCTTCCAGTTGATACATCTTGCTCGCGCCAATGATAGGCGCCGTTATTCCTGGACGCGATAGCATCCATGCCAGAGCAATTTGTGCGTTGTTCGCTCCACGTGCCTGGGCGATCTCGGTAAGCCTGTCGACAACGGTAAAGTCTGAGCTGCGATAGTAGAGATCGTGCGCGTAGGAGTCCGTTCTGGAGCGAACGGTTCCACCCTGCTTCTTCTCTTCATTTGCCTTGCGGTTGCCGGCCAGAAAGCCGCGTGCCAGTGGACTCCACGGAACGAGCCCAACACCCTCAGAGATGCACAGCGGAATCATCTCGCGCTCTTCTTCACGGTAAACAAGATTGTAGTGATTCTGCATGGTGACAAAACGCGCCAGACCAAGTTTGCGCTGGGTCTCCAGCATCTTAAGAAACTGCCACGCGTACATCGACGATGCACCTAGATAGAGCACCTTGCCGGCACGAACGAGGTCGCTCAGTGCCTCGACTGTCTCTTCAATCGGGGTGTGCGGATCAAACCTGTGAATCTGGTAGAGATCGATGTAGTCGACTCCCAGCCTCCGCAGGCTGTTATCCACCGCAGCATGAATATGCTTGCGTGAAAGACCGCGATCGTTTGGCGCATCCGACATCGGATTGAAGACTTTGGTCGCGATGACCACGTTTTCGCGCGAACCCCCGAACTCTTTAAGCACGCGCCCGGTAATCTCTTCACTCACGCCTAGGGAGTACATATCAGCGGTATCAAAGAAATTGATCCCCGCTTCAATCGCGCGCCGTATAAACGGCTTGGACGCGTCTTCGTCGAGCACCCATTCACGCCAGTTGGGTGAACCATAGGTCATCATTCCAAGACAGAGGCGAGATACCCTTGCACCAGTCGTACCCAGACGGACATACTCCATTCGCGACATCTCCTCTCGACAAAATCGAGCTGTAGGAATCACATGCTGTGTAGAAATGTTTGCAAATCTGAGGCGGATAGTAGGCGAGACAGGGCTTGAACCTGTAACCCCCGGCTTAGAAGTTCCTCCACCGAGGATGCTCTCGCTCTGCCCTATTGTGCCATAGATGCCGGAGGATCACACCGTACCCGCAAAGCCACGGCGTGTTCTTGTTCTTTTCTAGTCCGCCTGCAGTTTTTGGTCGGTCGTGCAGAGGCAAATTCACTGCATCGCAGGTCTAAACAGGAGGAATTCTCTTCGCCTTTCGACGCCGGGCATTCATCTTCGGGAGGCGGACCCGGCATAGCCGTGCTGGGCGAGGCTGGCGGCTCGTTGTCGATAAAAGTCGGGATCTTCCGGGGCCCAGGTAGCAAGGCCATCCACGTAGCGATTCATCATGCAGAAATTGGCCGCGATAAGCACGGTGTCGTGGATCTCGAGATCGGTCGCGCCCTGCTGGCGGGCCTCAGCTATATCTTCGGCGGTGACATGCTTGCCGCCCCGCTGAACGTGGCCGGCAATCTTCAACAGTGCTTTGAGCTTGAGTGAGATTGGAGCGGTGGATGGGTCGCACTTAATCTGGTTTACCAGATTCTCCTGCTCTTCTGTTGCTCCCATGTAGTGTGCGGCAACGGCTCCGTGGATTGTCTGACAATAGCGGCAGTCGTTTTGCGCCGATACGTAAGTGCCTATCAGTTCCCGCTCTGCCAGCGTGAGGGTGCTGGGACCACGCATGAGAATCTCCGCCATCTCGCTCATCGGCTCTGCAGTTTCGGGACGGAAGAGCATTGGCCCACGTGGACCTGGCACACCATCAGGAAGTGGAATGTGGGGCATTAGACTCTCCTATGCTAATGAACGCTCTCGGCTGGCTGAGGATCAGGAATGATGGCGATTGTGGGCGTCGTGCCGTGAATGCTGTACCGAGGCAATGCGAACATGAGCAGGCATGGTATCAGGGCGGGTAGGGCAAGTAGCTGGATAGTGATGGGACGATAAGAGCCCAGTGTGTCGAAGACACGGCCGACAAGGATAGGCCCGGTGGCGCCGCCGATAGCGTAGGTAGTCCATGTGAGTGCGTAGAGTGTGGAGAAGCGCTTGAGGCCGAAGTATCGGCCGAGAAGATACGGCGTGATATCGCCCTCACTGCCCATGCTGAAGCCGATCAACGCTGCAGCAATCAGTCCAGCAGTGAGGCTATTGGCCACTGACAGCAGCACAATTCCGACGACGGTCATAAGAAGCATGATCTGCGAAACGCGCGGTCCGAAGAAGCGATCAAGAAAAAGACCGGTGAGGAGACGTCCAACAAGGCCAGTGGCCCCGATGATGGAAACGGCCCAGGCAGCGCCTCCAGTGGAGACACCGCGGTCTGTGAGCAATGCGGAGAGATGCGCGATGGCGCCGTTGACGCTGATGGCATAGAGGCAGACCGTTGCTGCGATGATCCAGAAGGCAGGAGTCGCCAGAGCCTTGGCAACGGGTTCCCCCAACTCTGTGGAAACATCCTGATCCTGGTGAGCTACGGAACGCTCGCGAACGAAAGCGGCTGTAAGTGGGAAACCGACGGCGAAGGCAAGCAGTCCGAGGATAAGGTAGGCATTGCGCCAGCCTAGATGCGTAATGACTGCTTGAGCGAGTACGGGAAGCAACATGGCTCCCAGTGCGCTGCCCGCAAGCATGATAGAGAGAGCAAAGCCGCGACGACGGTTGAACCATGTGGAGATGGCACGCGAGTATCCGATGTAAGCCGTACCGTTTCCGACAAGACCGATGAGAAAGTACGTGAGATAGAAGTGCGTCAGATGCGGCGTAAGCAGCGCAAGCGAAGCATAGGCGACCGAAAAGATAAGAATGCACGGCAAGATGATGCGCCGTGGCTTATAGCGGTCAAGGAGGAATCCAAGGCCGGGCGAGGCGGCGGCGACGGTGAGAGCAGCAATGCTGAATCCAGCAGAAGTGGCTTCTCGATGCCAACCAAAGCTCGCCGTAAGTGGTTTGATGAAGAGGCCGAAAGTATATGGCACGATGGCTGCGAAGCTGACCATGACGCCAAAGAAGCCCGCTAGAACAACCTTCCAACCGGGGTAGGCTATGTCGGACTCCCCCAGCTGTGTTGCGCCAGGCTGCAATGTTGACTCAGGCATTAGCGGACGTAACCTCGTGTAGCGATCTTCGCAGCGTGAAGGGCGTGGCTCTCGGCTGAGACGGGATGGACGCCGGTCGCGTTTATCCAACGATTGTAGAAGTTGAAAAGCGCCGAGACTGTGATGGCGTAGTAGATTGCGGCATCGTCCCAGCCATGCGCGTAGAGAGGCTGCATGTCCTCACGGGTAATCTTGCAGGACTCCAATGTGACCTTGCGAACGAAGCGCAGCACAGCTCTTTCACTATCAAGAATCGGCGCCGTTTCGAGATCGTCAATCACCGCCTGCACCAGCGCGGGATCGTTCAACAATTGTGCTGTGACGGCCGCGTGAGAGCGCATGCAGAACTGACACTGATTGAGTGACGAGGTATACGTAGCGATGAGCTCACGAAGCGAAGGTGCGATCGGCCCAGGCTCATACATGACAGCGTGAGTGAAGCGCCCGAGATGGAGGGTCATCTCGGGGCGGAAGGCGAGGAGGTGCCAAATTTGCCAGTATTCCTGAGAGTTTGCTCTCGTAGCGTTGATGAGATCGAGATAAGGGCTGGGTTGCGGATTGTTCTCCACACCCGGCAGATAGATGGGTTCCATCGCGGTGGATGAGGTCTCTACTGTAGTCATGATTTCCTCATGTTTCAAATTAGAAGATTACTTTGAGCGCGAACTGAGTTAAACGCGGCGGACCTGCGAGCAGAATCCGGCTGAAGTTGGGCGATGCCAGGTCGGCGATTGGCAAGCCAAAGTTGGCATGATTGGCAATATTAAAAGACTCGGCGCGGAACTGCAGCCCTACGCGCTCGGTAATGCGGAAATACTTGATAACAGACAGATCGACGTTCGCGGAGGCCGGCCCGCGTGCGATGTTTCGCCCCGCGTCGCCGAACTGGCCGGCGTTGCTAATGGGACTGAGGCGCTGGAAGTTTGTGGGGTCTATCCATTGCGCAACGGTATGTGAGCCATGGTTGGGATTGCCGACGACGTTAGGGCGGCTGGCGAAATATCCCGAGATGGGCGGGGCTGAAGCCTGGAGAGAGGCGTTAGTGCTGTCGTAAATGGTGTAGGGCGTGGCGGAATTGGCTATAGCGATGACGTTCAGTTGCCAGCCATCCAATAGTTGACCGGCGAAACCAGTCTTTCCATGCGCGAAAGGAAGCGCCCATGTGCCGCTGGCAACGAAGCGATGACGCGCGTCGAAGAGCGACGGACCATGCTCAGCCTTGAGGTCGAACGGATTCTGAGCGAGATCGTTTTCACCTCCGAGTGGCTTGGCGGACGCTCCCTGCAGGTTCATCGACGAAAGGTAGTCGAGGGTCTTTGAATACCAGTAGGACACGTTAAAACCAAGACCATGCGAGACCTGCCGGGTCAGGCTCAACTGCCCGGCATGATAGGTGGAGTTTTGTCCATAACTGAGCTCGGCAATCGTGGCGTAATCGCACGGGCCGCTGGCTGGGCAGTTGGCATAGACGCGGCGGTGGTCGGCATTCTGCGCCGTCGCACCCGGTCCATACACGGCGGGGTTGGCATCGATATTACGAGGAACGTGAGTTCCTTTGGTGCCGATGTAGCGGGCCTCAAGAACATACTTCTTGGCGATCTCACGCTGCACCGACAGATTCCAGTCCTGCGCATTTGTGGGACGCGCGTCTGTATCCATGACAAAGGGCGTGGACGGCTTGACGAAGGTGTTGGGCTCCGGAATGGCGACATTGCTATAGGGCGAAGCAAAGTTCAGAGTCGGCGGAGTAATCTGCACAAACTGTGCCCAAGGCAGAGAACTGATCGGACCCTGTGAGGTTACGCCCATGCCATTGGAGAATGGATCGTAGAATATGCCATACGATGAACGGATAGACCACACGCTCCGGCCGGTTGGGTCCCAAACAAACCCTACGCGAGGCATAAATCCTTTGTAGTAGCTGGATGCGATGCCGCGTGGAATTCCGGGGTCACCGGGAAAGAGCAGGCCGACAGGCGCGGTGGGCATGACGTGTGATTGCACACCCGGAATAAATGCATTTAAACGATTGCGTGTCTCGGTGTTCGGATTGATGATCTCGTAGCGCAGGCCATAGTTGATGGTGAGACGCTTCTTCGCATGCCACTCGTCCTGGTAGTAGAAGCCCGAGCCCCAGTTGCGCACGTAGCGAGTGAAGTCTCCACGGCCCTGGTAGAAGACCACTGGGCTGCCGAGAAGCAGGTTCGCGAAGGCATCATTCGTAGGAAAGGACGAAGCAAAGATGAAGAAGGCGTTTGGTGCAATGGATTGAAAGAGATTAAGCTGGTGGCGCCGGTATTCGCCCCCAACTTTGATCCAGTGGTTGCCGTGGAGCAGAGACAGGCCGTCATGAACTTCGTAGGTGTTCTGTACCGAAGTGCGAGGCCCAGTGATGGCACCGCCAATTGGAGAATAACCCGAGAGGTTGAAGAAAGGGGGACCTTCTCCTATGAGCGAAGCGGAATCGTAGTCGAATCCGAGCGCGCGCGGCGGAGTCTTGTTGAGACGCTGATCGAAGAGGAATTCATAGCGGAAGAAAGACCCTTCAAAAGAGTTGGTGATATGGGAAGAGATTAGTAATGTATTTCCGGCGACAAAGGAATGTGCTGCAAAATCATCGCGAGTAGGATATCCAGGCAGGTCGGAGCCGCGGACCGAGACCGGATTGATGTTGTATCCGGTGAAGTAGGAGTAGCGGCCGAAGAACTGGCTCTTGTCGTTCTGGTGATAGTCGAGGCGAATGCCTGTCGTGTCGTCGTCATTCGTGCCAACTACCGTGGCGGTGTAGATATTCGGGCTTGTATTGCCGGCGGGGTAGAGGTCTGCGACATTGGCAGCGACGGGGTTGATTGCCTCGGCGGGAATCTTGTTGTCAGGGAAAGGCACGCCGCCGGCTGCGTAGTTAACCAGTGGATAGCCAAGACCGGAGAAATCTCCCTGCTGTTCAGCGGTGGTAGGCACGGTGGCTGAGGTAGTGATGCCTTGACGGTTCCGGAAACCTTCATAGTAGGCAAATGCGAAGACGCGATCCTTACGGATGGGTCCACCTGCGGTAACGCCGAACTGATTCTGCTTCAGGGGTTCGACGTCGCTGGAGAAGTAGTTGCGCGAGTCGAGTGCATCGTTGCGGAAGAATTCATAGGCTGTGCCATGAAGCTGATTGCTGCCCGCGCGGGTTACGACGCTGGTGGTTGAGCCAGTGTTGCCACCGTATTCCGGAGGGGCGGTGTTGGTGAGGATACGGAACTCGGCGATGGCATCAATAGGGATTTTGAGAGCGTAGCCGCCATCCATGCGATTGACGTTCTGCGAGCCATCGAGAAGGAAGTTGTTGCCTTCAGGGCGTTGGCCGTTAACTGCGTAGGACTGGCCCTGGCGCAGGGAGCCGCCTTCGGTGAGCACTCCAGAGGAGATCGGAGCGACCCCGGTTTGCAGCAAGCCGAGCTGGGCGAAGTTGCGGCCGTTCAAGGGCAGGTCCAGCACTTCTTTGCTTCCCACCACTTTACCGAGAGTGTTGGTAGAGGTGTCGATGGCAGGAGGCGCGTCCGTGATGACGACGGATTGCGTAACAGAACCGAGGGCCAGGGGCACATCGATTCGACTTGTCTGACTGACAGTAATCTCGATGGGAGCCTGCGAGAAATGGGCGAAGCCAGACGCATCAACTGAAAGCGAATAGATGCCGACACTCAGCTGAACGAAACGATAGAGGCCGTCGCTGTCTGATGCCTGAGTACGAATGGCGTTGGTGGCAAGATTTTTCAGAGTGACTTTGGCATTGTTTATGACAGCGCCACTTTTATCGGAGATGTGGCCTTCGAGAGAGCCGACAGCATCCTGTCCGTATGCACATGAAAACGATAAAAAGGCTGTGAAGATCAAACCGACGAACAAAATGTAATGTGAAGATAATTTCCGGATGGATTCCAGGTTTAAGTGGACTGTATTCCTCATCAATCGCCTCTCTGCATAACGTCGTTCGCCAAGCCGCAATGCTAGAGTTCTTTTAATTTTGGAACGAAATCTGCTATCGCGAGTCGGCAGATGCGACTCTAAGGGGTTTCGCTGTAGGAAGTCTTGGACTAAAGGGCTTAACTTCCTTTCCATCTAAGGGTGGAAACAGCAATTTACGGATTCATTCCCAGAACTGAGCCTATTAAAGCAACGCAAGTCCGTTAAGGACGACCGTCATTTTTGAGATTTATTTGTTTAGCTTGTTCGTCAGAGAAAACTTTTACGAGCCGATCTGGCGCAGTGCCCACGGACTCCAAGTCCACTCCGCTTAACGACGATCCAAGTGACGAGCGAGATGATTGCCTGTAGTTTGTATGAGTTGCACAAGCACAATGAGAACGACACAGCATATGGCGAGCACATCGAGTCGAAACCGTTGATAGCCATAGCGAATTGCCAGATCACCAAGGCCGCCTCCACCAACTGCGCCGGCCATCGCCGAAAAATTGATCATTGTAATAGCCAGCACAGTGAAGGCGCGGATTAGTCCTGGGATGGCCTCCGGGAAATATACCTTCCACACTGCCTGTGCAGGCGAAGCGCCCATCGTCACGGCTGCCTCGATCAGTCCTGGATCGACGTCAAGTAGCGCTGCCTCCACCAACCGTGCCGCATATGGTGTCCCTCCTACAACTAGCGGTACGATAGCCGCCGCCGTTCCAATCGAGCTGCCAACTACAAATCGGGTGAATGGGAGCAGCAAGACAATCAGAATCAGAAACGGAATACTACGCGAAATGTTGGCGAATGCGGCAAGCGCCTGATGAATCGCGGGTGCCGGTGCAATTCCCTTCGGAGAGGTTATGGCTAACCAAGATCCCAGCAGCATGCCAAAGACAACGCAAAAGAGAACGGCGACGGAAACCATAGCCAGGGTTTGCAGTATTGCTTCACGGAGGGCAGGTTCGAACTCCAACAGGCTGTTCATGGTTGTCCTATCTCCTCGTAGTGAGCATGGCGCGGGAAAGGCCGTGTGTTTCGAGGCGATACGGTGTTGGCCAACAGCCGGCGGGTGATCTCTGTCGTCGGCGACTCGAGCAATAGTTGCGCGGGGCCTGATTCGGCCACTCGTCCCGCCTCCAAAACAGTGATTGTGTCGCAAACAGCTGCTGCCGAATACAGATCGTGTGTGATGATCAGAATGGTCACCCCGAATTGATCGCGAATGTTGCGAAGGGTGTTGAGCACCGAAGACCTTGTCTCTGGATCAAGAGCCGATGTTGGCTCATCTGCA
>Ga0206970_10204_pt1 | contig 16001 bp, 12 predicted proteins | sample Alteio_BWOrgHeat_88_FD_152964 | JGI IMG/M metagenome (GOLD analysis project Ga0206970, IMG submission 152964) | Enriched cells from forest soil in Barre Woods Harvard Forest LTER site, Petersham, Massachusetts, United States -... | ecosystem: Environmental > Terrestrial > Soil > Temperate forest >... | reverse complement strand
TATCATGCTGCTCCTGCAGGTCGGTAATGTTTGTTTTTACCCTTGGGTCCATATAGATGGGGAGGTATTGCTTATAGTCTTTTCCATTCACGGTAAGAATGACAGTATAATCACCAGGCATTACCCATGGAGAATTAGAAGCAGGAGGTGTGTCTTCAAAAATAGCACTCATAGAAAAGCCGGCTTGCTCGGGCAGCGAGGAGTAGTGCATATCCCACAAAAAGCGGTGCGAGCCTTTTTTTGCAGACAACATCTCCTGCGACCTGAGCCAGTATAAGGGGATATTTAATTCGGGCGTTTTGTTAAGAGTGTCTTTAGAACTATAAGTGCATATCACTTCCCCATGAGACTCCAGTATAGTAAGTTGGATATCTGATTTTACGTCTTCGCTTAAGTAGTAATCAATGATCGCGCCATCAGGAGGGTTCTTGCCAACAGGTTCATCGGGAGGTAAAGGGGTATCAGAATTCAAGTCCCATCTTACCCGGCAGGCAGGCTGTGGTTTATATAAGATCACTTTGGGTGTCTTTTTCATTCTCACTATCTCACGCAGTGGGGTGATATCATCCATTATCCAGAAAGAGCGGCCATGTGTTGCAACAATAAGATCATTGTCTTTTATTACCAGGTCGCGGATGGAGCTTGCAGGCATGTTGTGTCGCAATGATTGCCAGTTCTCGCCATCGTCAAAAGAAACATAAGTGGGGAATGATGAGCAAATAAAATCTTATGCGGATTCAGTTCTCAATAAGATCAATATGCTGATCAAAGGTACAAAGCAACAAGACAAAAGTTCTTTCACTGCTTTAAAAAAATTCTTTTGGGGCGATAATTGCTAACCTGCAGAGCGCGGATGTTGCGCCCACCCAACAATGCCGCGATGCTTATAAAAAAGCAAAAGAAGCATTTGAAAAGGCAATAAGAGAATGGCATGAGTGCGAAACAACGATAGACCACTTAAATTTTGAATTGAATGCAAAGGGAATAAACAAGATAAAAATAGTTCATGACAGATAGACACCTGCTTTTATTCATTTGCAGATATGATATTATTGCATAGCCTGTTATCAAATGAAGTGAAATACCTTATTTTTACTTTCTAAATAATTCTACTCATGGCAATTCAAGTTGGGCAGCAAGCCCCCGATTTTACACTTTATAACAGCGACAAAGAACCTGTAACGCTCAGCAGCCTCAAGGGCAAGAATGTTTTATTACTGTTCTTTCCTTTTGCATTTACCGGCACCTGCACCAAAGAGCTTTGTTCTACCAGGGATAACCTTACTTTCTACCAGGATGTAAATGCCGAGGTGTTTGGCATATCTATCGATTCTGTCCATTCTCTGCGCCGCTTTAAAGAAGACCTGAACCTTAATTTCGCCCTCCTCAGCGATTTCAATAAAGAAGTTTCCACTGCCTACGATACTATCTATGAAACTTTTTCGCTTGGCATGAAAGGTGTGTCCAAGCGCTCTGCTTTTGTTATAGATAAAGAAGGTATTGTTCGCTATGCCGAGGTATTAGAGAACGCCAGCGAAATACCCAATTTTGAGGCTATACAAAACTGTTTGAAGGGGTTGAAATAAAGCCTTTTCAAGCTATCCAAGATTCGAATTTCAAACTAAAGAGGCAGGTTCCTTTCATATTGTACTTTAAAAATTGTTGCCGATTTGTTGCCGTGCAGTTGCCTCTTGTTACCGCTGTTTGTAGTTATTAATAGTGTTTATTCGATTGATTTTTAATTGTTTATGATTTTATGAAATAAAAAATTGCCGGTTTTGCCGGTTTGGTGAATTTTGCCGCTTTAGTTAACGTGATAATATGTTGTATCGTCCTGAAAATGGTTGACCGAGTTTTGAAAATTATTGTTTTTCATTATAGATAGCCAAGGGTTTATATGGCATAGTTATGCCACAAAATCTGTGCCGTTTTGGGCTGTGATGGAAACTTATTTTACGTTGCCTGTTTATTCCAAAACTTGGAAAATTTATTTTATATAGTTTCCCCAACTATCTTAACTTTAATGTTGTCTATATAAGTGTTGGCAATTTAGATCTCATCATTTGAGACCCTTACATTTTTTTGAAGCACACTTTATTTTACAAGGCCGGGAGAAAAAAACTAAATCTTACTGAAGATGAAAAATATCTTTTTACAGCTTAGTCTCTTGCTTTGCAGTCCGCTTGCCTGCTTTGCACAAGCCCCCACTGTTTCTTTAACAGGCAGCAATACTACATGCAATAGTGCCTCACTGACACTAAGCAGCAGCCAGCAGCCAAGCCAGATAGTTTGGAAACAGAATGGCAATACAGTGCAAACAACATTGCCTACATACCCCGGAGCTGGAACAACTGTAGCAGGTGGAAATGGGAATGGTAGCGCTGCAAACCAGCTAAGCGGCCCCGGGGGCGCTTGGCTTGACAATGCCGGAAATATTTATGTCGCTGATCAAAATAATAGCCGCATCCAAAAATGGGGACCCGGAGCTACAAGTGGTATTACGGTAGCGGGTGGAAATGGAGCAGGCGCCAATGCAAACCAATTAAACTATCCTTCCAGTGTTTTCGTGGATGATAGCGGCAATATATACATTACAGATGAGTCTAATAGCAGAATCCAGAAATGGGCCTCTGGTGCAAGTTCCGGAATTACAGTTGCCGGTGGCAATGGTTCTGGATCGGGTGCAAACCAATTAAATTATCCGTCAGGGGTATATGTAGATGGGAATGGAAATGTTTATGTAGCTGATGAGAGCAATAATCGTATTCAAAAATGGGCAGCAGGGGCAAGCAGCGGAACAATGGTTGCAGGAACCGGTAGCCCGACCAGTGGTAATGGCCCTAATGAATTGTCCTATCCAACGGCTGTTTTTGTGGATGGCAGTGGTAATATATATGTGTCTGACGGTGGTAATTCACGTATCCAGAAATGGGCAAGCGGTGCAAGCAGCGGTACAACAGTAGCAGGAGGGAATGGTGCAGGGAATGGCACCAACCAGTTAAGTGGTCCTGGCGGAATATATGTGGATGCTGCCGGAAACATATATATAGCAGACCAGGGAAATGCACGTATACAAGAATGGGGGCCGGGTGCAACAAGTGGTATCACTATAGCCGGGAGCGGAACTGCAGGCAGTGGAAATAACCAATTAGATAATCCTTCTGGAGTATTTGCTGACAACAGCGGAATGATTTACATCGCTGATTATAATAACAACCGGGTGCAAAAATTCAACCCGTCGCTTTACTCTGTAACTATAGCCGGTGGCAACAGTGCTGGCAGTAATTCTAATCAATTAAATTTTCCGAATGCTGTATTTATCGACAGCACAGGCAATGCTTATATAGCAGACCAGAACAATAACAGGATTGAGAAGTGGGCCCCAGGTGCAACAAGCGGCAATGTAGTTGCCGGAGGCAATGGTGTTGGCAGCAATGCAAACCAACTGAACGGGCCGGCCAGCGTATATGTGGATGGCAACAGCAATATCTACGTGGCTGATTACAACAATAACAGAGTGCAAAAATGGGCAGCGGGGGCAACGAGTGGGACAACTGTAGCCGGAGGTAATGGAGCTGGAGCCTCGGCAAACCAATTATCGCACCCCTGGGGTGTATTCGTTGACAACACAGGCAATATATTTATAGGTGACTATTTGAATAACCGCGTGCAAAAATGGGCAGCAGGGGCTATAAACGGAGTAACCATAGCAGGAACAGGCTCGGCCGGAAGCGGGGCTGGCTTGCTGAATAACCCTGCCGGGGTATATGTGGACAGTAACGGAAATATTTTTATTGCAGACGAAAATAACAACAGGATACAAAAATGGGCAGCAGGAGCCAGCACCGGCACTACTGTAATGAGCGGATTAAGCCATCCGACGGGTGTATTCGGGGACAAGAATGGAAATATTTTTGCAGCAAACGAGAATAATAATACTATCAAGGAATGGGTTGCAACAAACAATACAAGCAGTATCGTGGCAGGAGGAACAGCAGGGAACGGACCCTTGCAATTAAGCAGCCCCGCTGGGGTATTTGTGGATGGAAGCGAAAATATTTATGTAGCTGATGCCGCCAATCACAGGGTACAGAAATTCCCTGCCAGTATCAATATGAATTACTATGCAACAAGTGCCGGTAACTACACAGCAAATGTGAACACACAGGGTGGCACGGGAAGCACAAGTGCGGTTACAATAGGCATAGGCATGAATTTAGGTACTGATACAGGCGTTGTGCAAGGTACAACAAGCATAACCGTGCCCTATACAGTGCCCTGGGGTGTACCTACAAATTATTCTATAACATGGAACAGCACGGCCCTTGCCGCGGGATTTGTGAATGTAAATAATGCCGGCCTGCCTATATCTCCTCTTTCAATAAGCGTTCCGGCTAATGCTGCGCCAGGCCTATACTATGGTACCCTATCGCTTAGCAACAGTACTTGCACAAGCAGCTCCACCGGTTTTGCAGTTACCGTACTACCAGGTCTGCCCAACGTTTCATTAAGCAGCAGCAATATTACTTGTAATGGCGGGAACCTGCATGTCAGCAGTAGTGAAGTTCCCTCGCAGATAAACTGGATAAGAAACGGGAATATCGTGCATAGCACATCGCCGACTTACCCTGTTAATGCAAGTACTGTAGCAGGGTCGGGAACGACTGCAGGCAGCGACTCAAATCAATTAAATTATCCTGCCGGGGTATATGTTGACCTTAGTGGGAATATTTATATAGCAGACATGTCTAATAACCGCATCCAGAAATGGACGCCGGGCTCAACAAGTGGCGTTACGGTTGCCGGAGATAATGGGGCTGGTAATGGCGCAAATCAATTTAATGGTCCATGTGCTCTATATGTTGATAAGAGCGGGAATATTTTTGTAGCAGATCAGTCTAATCATCGCATTCAAAAATGGATGCCCGGCGCAAATACAGGCATTACAGTAGCAGGAGGTAACGGAGCAGGAAGTAGTTCAAATCAATTGAACACCCCCAGTGGCGTATTTGTAGATGACGGTGACAATATTTATATCGCTGACTATAGTAATAACCGCATTCAGAAATGGGCTTACGGAGCCAGTTTTGGTGTAACAGTTGCAGGAGGTAATGGCGCAGGGAGCAATGCAAACCAATTAAATTTGCCAGACAACTTATACCTGGACGGCAACAGCAATATTTACGTTTCAGACTACAATAATAACCGTGTTCAGAAATGGGCCCCAGGCTCCGCATCAGGAACAACTGTTGCGGGTGGAAATGGAGGAGGCAGCAACTCTAATCAATTGAACGGTGCGAGAAATGTATATGTTGATGCAAGTGGGAACGTATATATTGCAGACAGGGGTAATAACCGGATACAGAAATGGACAACAGGAGCAAGCAGTGGGCTTACAGTTGCCGGAACAGGAGCAGCAGGTGGCAGCGCTAATCAACTAAATAGTCCGAGTGGGGTGTTTTTAGACGCAAGCGGGAGTATATATGTGGCAGACGCAAATAATAATCGGATTCAAGAATTTACCGCAAGCATAGATACCAGCTATACAGCAACAAGTGCAGGAGTATATAATGCAAGCCTTGTAACAGCAGGGGGAACAGTAAGTTCTTCGGCAGTTACTATAGGAGTGGGAATAGTTGCGGGAGCCAGCCCTGCCTTTGTGCAAGGCAGTAGCACTGATACGTTGTCTTATACTGTGGGATTTGGCAGCCCGAGCACCTATAGTATAATATGGAGCGCGCCGGCTTTAGCGGCCGGCTTTATAAATACGGGCAGCACAAGCCTGCCGGCTTCGCCTATAAGCATCAGCACTTCCGCGAGTGCATTGCCCGGCATATACGGCGGATGGATGGTGACAGGCAACGGAACATGCGTGGACAGTGCGGCCTTTAAGGTAAAAGTTTTGGCTTCCTCTCCTGTAGTGTCGGTGTCCGGCAATTCTACATGTGTAGGGACTATCTTGTCATTAAACAGCAACCAGTCTCCCGATGAGATAATATGGGATAAGGACGGGATAGCAGAAGCGTTTATTAGTTTCAAATATTATGCAACAAATGGCAGTACTGTAGCTGGTGGCAATCTGTCGGGGAGCAATGCAAACCAACTGAATTTGCCCGGAGGGATTTTCGTAGATTACAGTAATAACGTTTATATAGCAGACCAGGGCAATAACCGGATAGAAAAGTGGGCAGCCGACGCCAGCAGCGGAACAATAGTAGCAGGAGGCAATGGTGCCGGCGGCAATGCCAACCAGTTGAACGCCCCTTCAGGGGTGTTTGTGGATATGAACGGAAACATATTTATAGCTGACAAAGCTAATAACCGGGTGCAGGAATGGGCAGCAGGGGCAAGCAGCGGAGTAACAGTGGCAGGCGGCAATGGGGCAAGCAGCGGCGCTAACCAATTGAATAACCCTATCGCTGTCTTTGTTGATAGCACCGGCAATGTATATGTATCAGACGGGGCGAATGCCCGTATACAGAAATGGGCGCCGGGAGCAAGCAGCGGCCTGACCGTGGCTGGAGGAAACAGTGCAGGCGGTAGTGCAAATCAACTAGACAATCCAAACGGCATTTTTGTGGATGACAGCGGCACTATTTATATCGCCGATGTAGCTAATAACCGTATTCAGAAATGGAAAGCGGGAGCAACAACCGGTACTACTGTAGCCGGGGGATCCATACCCGGCACTACTGCAAGCCAACTATACACCCCTGAAGGTGTTTATGTTGACCACCAGAAGAACATATTTATTGCAGACCAGCACAATAACCGAATACAGGAATGGGCATCAGGTGCATCAAGTGGAACAACTGTAGCAGGCGGCACCGCGGGCAGTAACCCAAACCAACTCAACGCCCCTACCGGAGTATTTCTTGATTACAGCGGGAAATTGTATGTAACAGATCAATATAATTACCGCGTTCAAAAATTCGATGATACAATGAGTATGCTTTATACCACGACACTCCCCGGTAATTATACAGCAAGTGTAATAGCGCACGGCGACACTGTATCAACAAACGTATATACCATTTACTACCCTCCCATTTTAACAAGCAACTGGTATGATACCTTGTGCAGCGGGGTGGCTTTTAATTATACGCCAACAAGCGACTCTGCCGGTGTAAGCTTTAACTGGACAAGGCCACAAATCGCAGGCATCTATCCTTTAACAAGTGCCGGCAATGGGGATATCAATGAAACCTTATTTGACAGTAATACTCACCCTATTAATGCTCCGTATAAATACGTGCTTTCCTATAATGGTTGTCTCGACTCTTACTATGTAACATTAAGGTTATACCCGAATGCTCCGAACCCGGTAATTGATACCAAACCCGCAGGCGATGTATGCGCCGGAACTATGTACCAGAATTTCGGTTCGGCGAATGCTGCGCCTGGCGGCATTACTTATACCTGGACCGCAGATAATGCAAGCATTTGGAGTGAAGGGGCAGGAAACCAATATTGTTTAGTTAATTTTCCCAACGCAGGCAGCAGCACCATAACTCTTACCAGTGCTTACCCTGGCAATAACTGCACAGGTGTAACAAACTATATTGTGAATGTGGGCAGCAGTGCAGCACCCAACCCGACAGTGATATTAGTAAATAACCGGCTGATCTGCCTGGACAATACAGGAGACAGCTACCAATGGGGATATGATGATGCTTATACATTGGACTCGAACATTTATACAGGGGCTGTATATGACAATTTTTATTTGGGCAGTGCTGACACCGACCGAACTAAATATTATTGGGTGCTATTCACAAAAGATGGCTGTATGCAAAAAGTATATCACAGTCCTCCACCTGCAATTGTAGGTAATATAAACACGCCTGCAAACCTGGCGATGAATATTTTTCCTAACCCGGCGACAAGTATACTGAATATAGAATTGAATTTTGAAACCGGTAATAATACAGAAATAGAGGTATCCGATATCAGCGGCAGAAAACTGCTGAACGTAGCTGCTTTGAATAAGAAAACACAAGTAAATATTGCGGACTTATCCCCCGGCATTTATTTGATAGGGTGCTATAAGGATGGAATAAAAATAGCGGTATCAAGAATGGTAAAAAACTGATTCATTAAGCCTCATAATAAAAGCAATGAAAAAAATATTTACAGTACTCGTTATCAGCTGGACATGTTATAGCGCAGATGCGCAGCAAGCGGTTGCCCCCACACAGGCTGTTGACACCTCATCCCGCTGGTGTATAGACCTGAACCTGAAAGGCGGGGCAGTTAGCCAAAATATAACCAGTGTAAATTTTGCATCCAACTATCTGAATGCTTTGAATGATACCATCAGCAAACTAAAATTCAGCAATGGTGTTTCTTATGGATTTGATCTGCAAGTTGGATATTTCTTTGATAAGAAAAAGCAATTGGGTGTCGGGACCGGCATTATGTTTATGTGGCAGAAAGGCGATGTAACAATGGACCAGTTCCATATAGAGTATCAATCCACAGATGCACAAAGCCCCACACCGGAAACATTCAGGCAATTAATAACGGCTAATGGCCCCATACAGGAAACTGTCAGCAGTACTAATATCAGCATCCCGCTATTATTCAAATACAAAAAACAATTTTCAGGAAAATTCGGACTGGCAGTAGATGCGGGTGTCTTGTTCAATCTGCAGATGAAAAATTCTTACAGCACTAATGCGTCTTTTGATTACGAAGCGATATATAAATACAATGTAGTTGGCAGCAATGCGGTGGCTGTATATGATAATTCTCCTACGCCGGGCACTCTTAATGAGCAATATATTACCAAGCAACAAATAACACAGGAAAACTCCGGCACGAATGCGCAGACTTATTTTAATAACCTTAGATACCAGGGTTATAATGTAGGCCTGAACCAGCAGCCCAACAGCAGTACAGGTACGGTTTCGTATAAAGGCTCCATAGGGTTTTTGATTCAACCGTCTGTAAGCTATAAGCTGAATAACTATTTAAGTTTGAACTTCGGATTTTACTATATGCTGCAGTCGTTTGATAATTCTGCAAACAATAAGAATTATATGCTAACGGATAAGGTCGGCTCTTATAATAGTCTTATGAATAGTGCAAGTACCAGTCAAAACAGCGCTTACGGGCTAAACCTGGGATTGCGATTTTACCTTGATGGATTAACGGATTTTCTGTTTGCCAATGAGCCATTGAGATAATATGGTTGCGCACCTACGGAGCGCATTTCAACATTTTCTTATTAGCTACAAAGCTTTGGCCTCTACGAGGCCTGCCCAATCCATAACAAAATTTAATGTCCAATTTTGGCTAAAGCCGGAATAAATCGCTATTCCCAATCCCCGACCTAAAGGTCAGGGCTATTATTTGATAGCGCATTTTAAAAGTCGAGATCGATTAAAACTTCACTTCCTCGGGCACAAACAAACTTACATTGCCACCGTTGCGGATAACATCGCGCACAAGGGTGGACGATATGGTGGAGAATTGGGGTGAACAGGTAAGGAATATAGTTTCGATATTGGGGACCAACATACGGTTCATGTCGGCAATGGCTTTTTCGTATTCAAAATCGCTTACGTAGCGTATGCCGCGTAAAATATAAGCCGCTCCGTTTTTTTTGCAGCAGTCCACTGTAAGGCCTTCATAGCCTATCACCTCTATGCGGGGTTCATTCTTAAATATTTCTTTCATCCAGTCCACGCGCTGCTCCACTGTGAACATGGGGGCTTTTGATGAATTGATACCAATGCCTATAATAAGCTTATCAAAAAGAGAAACCGCGCGATGGATAATATCCACATGGCCCAGTGTTATGGGGTCGAAAGTGCCGGGGAATAAGCAGATACGTTGCATGTTGGTTTAGCTTGCTGGTGTAAAAAACGTAAAAATTGTGGTACCGTAATTCTTCATTTTCATAAAGTTCGGATGATTCTGGTAATCATTCCGCGGGGTATGCTCATGCACAAATATACCATTTGGCGCCAACATATTCTTTTGGAAGACCAGCTGGGGTATCTCGTCAATATTCTCCAGTGCATAAGGCGGACCGGCAAATATAAAATCGTATTGCTCCGTGCTTTGTTTCATAAATTTAAACACATCGCCGCGTATGATGTGCAGCTTATCTGCAATGCCCAGGGCTGCCGATGTCTTTTTTATAAAGTCTATGCTGGTAAGGTCGCGCTCGATAAGGGTAAGGTCTTCTGCACCACGCGATGCGAGTTCGTAAGATATGCTGCCTGTGCCGCCAAAAAGATCCAATGTTTTTATTCCGTCAAAGTCTACAAGATTGCCGAGTGTATTGAATAAGCCTTCTTTGGCCACTTCGGTAGTGGGCCTTGCAGGTATCTTTGCGGGCGGTGAGAATCGCCTGCCACTGAAACTGCCTCCTACAATGCGCATGCGTATAACTGTTGTAACAAATAGATAGTAGCTGTCCAGCTTTTATCGTTAGCGCCCACATTGCCGCTGCCGTCCTTCATTTTCGGGAAGAACTGGTTGAGCTGCTGCAATACAAAGGTAAGACTGCGGCTGCTGATAGTGCATTGAAATCCCATTTTGTTGGGATCAATATCATGCTCCTTACAAAGCAAGAGGATGTGGTAGGCAATGTCTTCGGCATTCTCGTAATTAAATACCTGGTGCCATACCAATGCGTCATCATTATATAAGGTGGCATAAACCTGGTCCATAGTTATGCAGCATTGCAAAAAACACTGGGACTGGTAGGGTTTATAAAACTGGTAAGATGCAAAAGGCAAAGTAACCGCATTCGGAAAATAACGGCTGATAAGGTTTTGTACACCTGATGGCCATGCGTAGATATAATGTGCTTTGTTCTCTTTAAGATGATATTCTGAGCTCAGGTCATTCACCTCCACATAATGTATCTTGCTCAGCCAGTAATCAGCTTCGGATTCCTGGTATATGGCATCGGGCACTATGAGGCTTTTGTCCGTTGCTATATACACGGCATGTACTTTATGGGGCATGGCAAGCAGATCTTCGTTAAGGAACTGGTGCTCGTAAAAATCTATTATCCAGATTGGGAGTTCTTTCTTGTAGTCGCTGTAACGTATCATCAGCATATCGCCCCTGTCGCTAAAACCTGCTGCGATCATGCCGCGGGGAAATAAAACGCAAATAATGCGCTCCACCTCATCAAATAAGGTTTCACCGGGGTGAATATTATACTCCTGTTGGCTTAAAGAATGATTTAAAACGTCAGACATATAGAAAAGCACACAATTATAGAATAAATTTGCGACACTTTTGATAGGAATGTGATAAATGTGGGGAATATTATAAATGTGATGAATGTGATAATGAATGTGGAAAATGTGATGAGAATGTGAGAGAAGTGAGTTTATTTAGCGACAAATGAAATAACAAACAAAAAATTGAAGATATCCATATCTAATAAAGCCATCATCAAACTGGCGGCACCTATATCCCTGGCATTGCTTATACCACAGGTAAGCTTCCTCACCAATACTGCATTTTTGGGCAGGCTGGGAGAAAAAGAACTTGGTGTGAACGGCATAACCGGCATTTTTTACCTTATACTGGCCATGATCGGTTATGGGCTGAGCAGCGGCATGCAGATACAGATGGCGCGGCGCAGCGGCGAAGGCGATAAACAGGGCCTCGCCAATCTTTTTAGCAATGGGGTGATGTTGGCATTGGCATTTGCTTTGGGCCTTATGCTGATGGCGCTTTGGGTGGCACCCATCATTTTTGGATTTGGCCTGCACAGCAGCGAAAATATTTTCCTGAGTGTTGACTACCTATACATACGCGTGTGGGGCCTGCCTTTTTTGATGCTCACCCAATTATTCAACGCCTTTTATATATCTATTCAAAAATCCCGTTTCCTTATATATGGTTCCATTGTAGCTACTTTCATGAACGTGTTTTGGGACTATACCCTCATCTTCGGCAAATTCGGTTTTCCCAAAATGGGCCTGGAAGGGGCGGCTGTGGCTGCTATTATAGCAGAAGCATTTTATTTCCTTACCATGCTCGGGCTCTTTTATTTTCATAAATTGAAGTACGAGTACCCGATCATGAGGTTTCGGAACTTTGATTTCAGCTTGTCGCGCCGCACTTTAAAAGTTTCTACACCGCTTATTATTCAATTTCTGTTCAGCATTGGTGGCTGGCAGATATTTTTCATTTATGTGGAGCACCTGGGTTCTAAGGAGCTTGCGGCATCGCAGATACTAAGAAGTATTTTCGGCATCGTAGGTGTGGGCACATGGGCATTTGCCACAGCAAGCAATACCATGGTAAGCAATTTAATAGGCAAAGGGCGGCAGCGTGAGGTGATGGCGCTGGTATTAAAGATCAGCAAACTGAGTTTCATTTTTGCAGCTTGTACATGTGCCTTAATGTTGGCCTTCTCTCATCAATTTTTAATGTTATACCGCAATGACCCCGAACTGGTAACATTTGCCGAACCCAGCCTGAGGGTAATTGTATTGGCGACGCTTATAATGTCGGTGGCTACCGTGGTTTTTAATGGCGTGGTTGGCAGTGGTAAGACGATGGTAAACCTTACTATGGAGGTATGCAGCGTGTTTACCTACCTTATCTATTGCTATATTATCATAGAACGGATGAGAAGCCCTTTGTGGCTTTGCTGGGGTTCGGAGTTTATTTACTGGACCAGCCTGTTGCTCGCATCCTTTATTTACCTGAAAAGCGGCAGATGGAAGGGGAAGTTGATTTAATGTGCAAATGGTTCAATGAGAAAATGTGCAAATGACTCAATATCTCAATTACTCAATGGTGTAATGAATGCCTTGTCATTTGAAAGATTGAGTTGCTCGAGTATATCGTCCATGCGGATGCCATTGTGGCTTTCTTCATATACACATTCTCCGTTTTTTATAAGCAGCACCTGCGGTGATTCATGATGTACGCTGAACACTTCTGCTACTTTATTGGAAACAGACCTGTATTGGATCAGGTCGAGGTAATAATATAAAATATCTTCGGGGGCCTGCGCTTTATCCAAGCGATTTTTGGCCATGCTGCTGATAGAACAACGGGTGCTGTGCTTGAAAATAAGGACGGGCTGGGTATTGCTTTCTTGTTTTATTTTATCAAGTTCCTGCTCACTGGTCAGATTTATCCAATTCATGGCGCAAAGTTAGCGTTGTGGAATTACATTTTGGCATACCGCATATCCCTATGCTAAGTTTTATGTTATTTTTAAGACGAAATGGTGTCCCGCAGAAAAACGCTGAAAAATTATCAGAAGTATTAGCCATACAGATACTCGCAGATCTGCGCTGTCTTTTGCTTACTGAACACCCAAAATAAACACTCTGCGATTTTCTGCGGGTATCTGCGGGATTCTTTTATTATTTTAGCCCTTTCTTATTATTCAGAACTTATGAAGCACGCATTTGTTTTTCCGGGCCAGGGCGCCCAATTTGTTGGCATGGGCAAGAAATTGTATGAAGAAAATACGCTTGCCAAAGAATATTTCGAACAGGCTAATGAGATACTGGGTTTCCGTATCACCGATATGATGTTTGGCGGCACGGATGAAGACCTGAAGCAGACCAAAGTAACCCAACCGGCCATTTTCCTGCATTCGGTTATATTATTCAATACCAGTGCCGGACTGCTGCCCGAAATGGTCGCGGGGCATTCACTAGGCGAGTTTTCTGCCCTTGTGGCCAATAAAGTATTATCATTTGAAGATGGTCTGCGCCTTGTATCAAAACGTGCAATGGCCATGCAGCGTGCCTGCGAGATCAATCCTTCTACGATGGCTGCGGTTTTGGGCCTGGATGATAAAAAAGTGGAAGAGATCTGTGCAGAATTTAAAGATGAAATCGTAGTGCCTGCCAATTATAATTGCCCCGGACAGCTTGTGATAAGTGGGAGCATCAATGGCATAACACAGGCCTGCGAAAGGATGAAAGCTGCTGGAGCAAAACGAGCATTGGTATTGCAGGTAGGCGGGGCTTTCCACTCACCTTTAATGGAGCCTGCAAGGCAGGAATTGCAAGATGCCATTGCGGCTACTCATTTTGGCAACCCTACTTGCCCGATTTATCAAAATGTAAATGCCCAACCTAATATAGACCCACAGCTGATAAAAGAAAACCTCATCAACCAACTTACCGCCCCTGTGCGCTGGACACAAACTGTGCTGGAAATGGTACAAAACGGCGCCACAAGGTTTACTGAAGTAGGCCCGGGCAATGTACTTCAGGGTTTAGTGAAAAAGATAGCTAAGGAAATGCTTACGGACGGGATAAGCTAATTTTATATCACTACCTTTAATCGTACAACACATTTCAATATGAAAAAAGTAACCGGCCTTGGCGGCGTATTTTTTAAATGCGATGATCCAAAAGGAATGAACGAATGGTATGCCAAAAACCTTGGATTGGCAACAAGCGACTGGGGCGCAAAGTTTGAGTGGCGGCATCTCGACGATCCGTCGAAAAAAGGAACTACAGCCTGGAGTACTTTTCCGCAGGATGCCAAATCTTTCAATCCCTCCAGCAAGCCATTTATGATCAATTACCGCGTTGAAAATATTGTTGGCCTGGTAGATGAACTCAAAAAGGAGAACGTGACCATTGTTGATGAGATCGTGGACTATGGTGACTATGGCAAATTCGTTCATATACTCGATCCCGAAGGTAATATTATTGAGCTTTGGGAACCCATAGATGAAGTGGATGAGGCTAAGGCCGCAGGCTAAACAATTCAAATCATAAAAAATGAGCAAACATGTGGATAATGTACCCAAATGGGTAAGGATAGCAGTTGGTGTTTTGGCACTTTTAAATATTGCTTATGGCATCATGTGCTACTTCGATATGAGTGTGCTTTTTAAAGAAGGTACAGGCATCGACCTTACTAATTCCTTAATTAAAAATGCAAATTCAGAATTTGCTGCAAGAAACCTGGCTATAGGTTTAGCATTGGGCTTTGTAACCATTATTAAAGGTGCGCCCGAAGCCCTGGTGATCTTAACCATTGTAAGGGCGTTAATAGAAATTCAAACCATCATACTTGCATTTGTTCATGGCAATATCACTGCTATGTTGCTAGTGCCGTTTGTGTTTTTAGCAGTAGAAATATTTATCGTCAAAACTTTAGTTGGGGTAATTAAGAAAGAGGAAGAGGAATAAAAAAACATCGCGTGTATGCGAACATTCACTATTAAACTATTTGATTTCAATATACCTTTAAGTAATGGGCGATGAAATATTAGAAAGGAACAGATGGACACAAGATGATTTTGAACTAATGGGATGGCATGATAACAAAGTTTATGCTATAGTCTTTAACAACGATAGTTTCGAACTATCATTGGATATAGACTACATCTGTAAGTGGGTGAAGAAAAAGAACTTTCTTTTTTGGGTAGCACCTGCTACATTAATTTTCAAGAACGTGTATGATATAAATATTTGCACAGACTATCTTGATTTGACGATACTCGACATACAAAGGGATAAACCGTCGAACCCTAAAAACGCTAACTACACTGAAGAGCAGATTGAATACAATTGGACTATAGAAACAACCTGTGGAGAAATAACATTTATCTCTGTAGGGTTTACACAATATATTCGGCAAAGCCCGGTGTTGATAAAAAGGCAAAATCTAAGTTTAGGTGAGAGAAGAGGAATATCGTTCGATATAAATTAACCAACCCGTAGAACTAACTCACATTGCCCTGCCTTTCCATATTTCGGGGCTGAGGCTTGTATGAAGAACAGCTGACATAATGACAGTTTTTGTATTTTCAATAATTGTATAATGAATCATAAAAGGAAATACGTCGGTGCTAACTGTTCTTATATCGCCGTACCTTATTGCAAAAGAATATGGATTTTCGCGGATAGCATGTACTTTCTGCCTTACTTTTTCTGTAAACCTTCTCCCTAATTTTTCTTGTTGCCCATTATACCATTTTGCAGCATCCCTGATATCACTTTTAGCAAAGGGTAAAATAACAGACTTATACATTACAA
>Ga0206970_10203_pt1 | contig 16062 bp, 11 predicted proteins | sample Alteio_BWOrgHeat_88_FD_152964 | JGI IMG/M metagenome (GOLD analysis project Ga0206970, IMG submission 152964) | Enriched cells from forest soil in Barre Woods Harvard Forest LTER site, Petersham, Massachusetts, United States -... | ecosystem: Environmental > Terrestrial > Soil > Temperate forest >... | reverse complement strand
CAGGTTGGTGGCGCGAGAGGTTGCGGCGGAGTGAGCCGGCTTCATCGACAAGCCAGATAAAGATGTCGTCGCGGCCGCGCCAGACGATAGTGGCACCGATCACAAAGGCCAGGTAGCCCAGGAACGTCAGCAGGCCCAGTGTGTTACCTGCACCCCAATACTCGCCGTACATGATTCCTCTCAAGTTGCGGGAACGATTCCGGAATCCGCCTGTTTATCCTGAGACTCGAAAGGCTTAATCACTCCTAGGCACTGTACCTATTATAAACCGGGGGCGGGCCGGGAGTCACTTCTCGTCGTGGATGGTGACCAGCTTTACAACTTCAAATTCTTTTTGGCCAGCGGGGGTAGAAACCTGGATCTCGTCGCCGACTTTGCGGTTGAGCAAGGCTTTGCCGATGGGGGAGGTTGTGGAGATCAAACCTTTTTCGGCGTCCGCTTCTTCGCTGCTTACCAGCTTGTATTCGATCTTCGCGTTCTTGTTGAGGTCGAGGACCAGGATCCGGGAACCGTAGCCGGAACGATCTTTCGGAATATTGGTGAGATTCAGCATGCCGAGATCACCCATGCGCTTTTTCAACTGGGCGACCCGGGCATTCACGAAGCTCTGCCGCTCCTTGGCGTACTTATATTCGGCGTTTTCCGAGAGGTCGCCGTGCGCGCGGGCGACTGCGATCTCTTTGGGGAGATCCACGTTGAGTTCGTGCTCCAATGCGGTGATTTCGTCCAGGAGCTTTTGCTTAATTTTGGCGAGTGGGTCGGACATGGTGGTCGTTTGTACGCCGGGCGGTGCGTCTGCCTCCGGTGCGTCGATTAGATGCGAACAACCATTATAGATGTGCGCGAATTCCCACGACAAGTCCACTGCGCCCTCAAACGTGAAGGACCATGACGTCATAGGGCGCGAGGGTCACGGTGCCACCCCTCATATTGCCGGTCACCAGATCTTTATGTTGGCCGGGGATATTGAAGGATTGCGTTTTGGCAGTGTGATTGAGCAGGAAGACATAGAGGGTGTCGCCGCTTTGACGAACGGTGCGTTCGACTCCGGCGGGGACGCTGGGTAGCGGGGGCTTGATGTTGTTCACGCCAAGCAGCGTTGCGATGACGCGAGCGAGGCTCGCGGGATCGAGGTCCGGGCCGAGGTAGACGGCTTTGCCTTTGCCGAAATCGTTGATGGTGATGGCCGTGGCGTCCGGATAGCGGCCGGCTTCGTAGCTGGCCAGCGGCGTGGCCGTGGTCGGCTCCAGGACATCGGCCCATAGACCAGATTGCGCGTCGGGACCCGCCAGCACTTGCGACGGAAGAAATTTCACGGCGAGCTTTTCGTTGTAGAGCGGGACGTAGTCTTTCAGGGTCACGCCCATTACGTCGCGCAGGAGTCCGGGAAGAGCGGTACGGACGATCTGGCTCGATTCATCCTTGGCGCCCAGGCGAAATCCGGAGATGAACAGCCCGCCGCCCTCAACGAATCTACGAATATTGGAGGCCTGTTTTTCCGAGACCACGTAGTGCAACGGATCGAGAACGGCTTTGTATTTGCTCAGGTCAGCGTCGGAGTTCAACACGTCGGCGAGGAATCCTGTGCCGGCCAACGAGCCGTACCAAGTCATCACGTGTGAAAAATACATGAGCTTGTTGTGGCCGGGCTGGATCGCGAGGGCCCAGTCGGAAACGGAGTCCAAGGTTAGCGCTACGTCGGCGGGATATGCGGAATTCAGAACGTCGGGACCGAGATTTTTCATCTCGTGGACGGTTTGCGCGATTTCGTCGAAAGCGGGACTTTTCGACCGATCGTGCGCCAGCATGCCGTGCCAGTATTCCTCGGCGCCGAAGTTGGCGGTATCCCAGCGGAAATAGTTGATGCCCATGGCGCCGTGGGCTAGCGCTTGATACGCCCACAGGCGAACTTGGCCTTTGTAGGGTTGCGGCGCGAAGAACGGCTGGCCGGCCTTGCCGCTCTGTTGTTCCATGACCAGAAACGGCTTGCGCTTCAGGCTGCGCATGAAGTCGTGGCCCAGCGAAACCGTCATTGTCACTGCCTCGGTTGACAGCGTTTCCGGAAAGACGACCTGAAAGAAGCCTGGGTAATTGTCGTGGGAGACGAAATCGAGGTCCTGGTAGAGTTCGCGGAGATCGATGGTATCGGCCTGGCCGACATTATTGGTGGTGACGAAATGTTTCGGGCAGGTCTTGCGCAGCATGCTCAGCTGCAGATTCGAGAACGAGGCGTTGGCGTAGGATTGATAGCGATCGTAGTCGAGCGCGAGGCCGGGATTCGGATCGGCGTTGGAAGGCAGCGGAACTGGTATTTGCGCGAAGTCAGTATAGATCTGGCTCCAGAATGCGGTACCCCATTTTTGATTGATAGCATCAAGCGTAGAGTATTTTGCGCGCAGCCAATCCTGAAAACCGGCCCGGCAATATCTGCAGTAGCAGCGGCCCCACTTTTGCAAGGTGAATTCATTGTCGATCTGCCAGCCGATGATGCCCGGCGTGTTGGCAAAGGCTTGCGCCATTTGCGTGGCAACCGCGAGTGAGAGACGCCGATAGGTCGCGTTCGTGGGACACGTAAAGCGGCGACCGCCGGGTTGCACCGTCATGCCTTGATCGTTGGTCATCAGCACTTCGGGATATTTAGCCGTTAGCCACGGCGGAGGCGCCGCCGAAGGTGTGCCTAGAATTACGTCGATGCCGTGCTTACGCAAAATTTCCACGGACCGGCGCAGCCAGTCGAAATCGAATTTCCCTTCCGACGGTTCCATCAGCGACCAGGCAAATTCCGCAATGCGGACGTTGGTGAAGCCAACGTCCGCGATCTTGCGGGCATCCTCCTCCCAGAGCGATTCCGGAGTTTGATCTGGATAGTAGTCGACGCCGAGGAGGAGAGGCAGGGATGGTGCAGGCCCGGCCGGATTCCCGCCGGTTGCCAGCGTGCGCGACCACAGGGGAGTGCGAAGAGTCGTGGCCGCCAGTACTGCGGCGGAATTAGTGAGTAAACGTCTTCTGGTGATCACGGTTGACGCGACCTCGTTTCATGCGATGCAAATCTGGAGGAGGAGGACGACGCGCCATCTTGCGACGTGGCTGAAGCAGTGTCAAGGAAACACGGCGAACAGGGTGAAATTCAGCGGACCTTTACTTCGAGGTTTTGGGATTGCGTGTGCCCGGCGCCATCCTCGATCGTCAGCGTGTAGACGGTGTTTTTTTTCGGGGTGACATCGACACAGCGCGAGTACGACGGCCAGACCGGATTGGATTGCGGTTCCAGTTTCACGGTTTTTGCGTTGGCCACGCCATAGCAGATTTGTACCGGCTGGCCGCGTTTCACAACGCCCGGAGAAGCGTAGAAGTTTTGAATGGCAAGTTCCTTGCCGCCGAGTTGTTCGAGCGTGACGCTGTCGCTCTTCCTCTGACTTTCGGTTCGTTCCCGCGCGGTTTTACGCTCAATCTCACGATTCTCGTTCCAGCGGGTGAACAGAATCCAGCCAACAATCAGCGCAGCCACAATCACCGCTACGGAGGAGTAGAGCAGCGGGTTCTTGAAGGCGGATTTGGATTTTGTTTCAGCGTCAGTAAGCATGTGCTCTTGCCTGAAACAGATGGCCGACGCGCGGCAGACCGAATCGCAGTTATTGGATGTGTGAGGTCAGCTGGAGGTTGGGTTGGCCGTGACCCGCCAGCTGAACTCCTTGTTGGATTTGTAGTTCCACAGGGTGACCAGGCCGATAGCAATCAGGTTGGCCAGGTAGCGATTCATGTGGAAAAGATTGAACTCGACGTTGAGGATCACGATATTAAAGAAAATGCCGAGCGAGCAGATCGCGTTGAACTTCAAAAAGCGCTTGATGCGCTGCCCCATGGTGTTCTGATGCTGTGCCACCGAGCCGAACGTCCACAGATCGTTCCACACGAAATTGTTCAGCAGCGCGGCCTCGGCCGCGAGCAGTTTGCTGCGCGTCAAACCCCAGCCGAGCATTTTGGGATCGCTGAAAAGGAAGAGTAGCGACATGTCTATAACCACGCCGCTGCATCCAACGACGCAGAAACGCACGAACTTTGACTCATGCAGGAGGAAAAGGCGAAGCCGTAACAGGTGCTGGAAATATTGCAGGTAAATCTGGTTGGTGAGCTTGCTCGAACCTTCGACGCGTTCCCGGAAGGTGTAGGGGACTTCGCTGATCCAGCCGACGTCGCTGCGGCCCAGCACCTCGATCAGGATCTTGTAGCCCAGCGGGCTAAGCTTGCGCCCCTGAATCGCCGAGCGGCGAATCATGAAGAAGCCGCTCATCGGGTCGCTGATTCTGCCGATCACTTCTGGCAGAAGCAGGTAGCCGATCATCTGCGCACCGCGCGAAATGATGCGACGCGCCAGGCTCCAGTCGCTGACTCCTCCGCCTTCCACGTGGCGGCTGGCGATCGCCAGATCGGCGCCGCGCATCATTTCGCGCGCAATGTTGGCGGCAACTTCGGGCGGGTGCTGCAAATCCGCGTCCATCACGCCGAGAAATCTGCCGCGCGCGGCTTGCCAGCCGCGGATCACGGCGGTGGAGAGACCGCGCTCTCCCTGCCTGCGAACCACGCGCACCTGCGGATGCTTCTCCGCGACTCCCAGTGCCTTCTCCCAAGTGCAATCGGGGCTGTCGTCGTCCACGACGATAATTTCATATTGCAGATGCGCCACGTTATCGAGCACCGAGATCAGCTGCTCGATCATCGGCACGATGTTCTTCCCCTCGTTGTAGGTGGGAAGAATCAGCGACAGATCGACCGCGGGGTCTCCATCCAACGGAGCCACCACCAGCGGTCCAGCAGGGCACGTGAGCAGTGATGCTATGTCGATCACCTTCTCGTTCATTTCACTCTTCCGTCCGGGACAATTCGCTTCAGTTGTTAGAACATCTTCCGGGGCATATGGTTTCGGCTATTTCGGCGTAAAGATCCACATTTGTCCGACCGTCCGGCTGAACGAATAGTTCGCGTCGAGATCTTGCAAGAATTCGCCGCCAAAGTGCGTTTCGGTGTACCAGGCCTTTCCTTCGGCACTGGCCGGATCGTATTGCAGAACGATGGCGGAAAATCCTCGATGATTCATCTTCTCCCAGAAGTCGCTGGCCAGAGTCGGATGCGTAACGCCCAGGATGCGAAACATGAACGGGTCCAGCAGGTAAGGCGTCTTTCCCGCAGCCAGAAGGACCTCAGCGTTTTCCGCCAGCACCGGGCGCCCGTCTTCGGGAATCCGCGCCATCACTTCGAGGGCATCGGCACGAATCGATCGGCGGTGCAGGTCGCCGTGCAAAGCCTGGGCGGAGGGGCCGCATGCGGCGAGCAGGCAGAGCGCCAGGACCCCGGTTCCGGCCTCGGCAAGTTCCTGGCGCCGCGAAATTGAAATCACCATCAGCAGGATGGCAGCGATGTGCACATCGAGCAGATGATTGATCCCAATGCCGGGCGAACCGAAAATGACTACGCTGACCAGCAGGGCCAGAAGGAAATAAATCGGAAGGATTTCAGTTTTACTCTGTCTGAAGCTGACCACCCCGAATGCCGCGGCAGGAATCAGCAGGAGGAGGAAGATTGGATCGACGTCGATGGCTTTCGAAAGCAGGTGCAACGGGGCTTGCAATGTATAAGAAAAAGATCCACCGCCGGAGGCACACGCTCGGAAGATACTGAACACCCGGCCGCCACTGGCAACGTACATCGTTACCAAAACTGCGGCGTAACCAAAGGCAGTCGCTACCGCGAGCTGCACGGCCTCCTTGTATCGTCGCGCGAAAACCCAGCTCAGCACAACAGCCGCAACGCCGAAAACGGTAGTCAGCTTCGTAGCAAACGCCAGCGTGAAAAGAAGCGCCGAGAAATATAGCGGGCCGCGCTTGATGTCCGGCTTCAAGCACAGCACCAGACCCCACAGATTCAGCACCGCCGCCAGCGCATCACCCTTCGCCCCCAGTAGTGCTTGCTGCGTGGTAGCCGCCGCCAAAATTCCCGCGACGCCCGTGAGGCCCAGTAGAGGGCTCACAGCCGCACGCCGAAGCCAAAGGTACGCACCGCAACAAACTAGCGCCACGCTGATTGCCGACAATGCCAGCGCCGAAGCCTGCAGCGTACCGAACACTTTCGAGAAAATTCCGGTCAGCACGAAATACAACGGAAAGTACCGCGTCCCGCCGTAACCCAGCGAGCTGAACAGCGGGCGGTAAAACACTCCATGGAGGAAATCATGAGCACAGGTCAGCCACGCGCCTTCCACATGGCTCAGAAAATACTGATGGCGAAAATTGAGGACCAGTCGAGCCGCCAAAATGGCGGAAATCGCGGCCGAGGTAGCCACGATAAGGCCGGGATACAGCTTTAGCGGGGCGTTGGACCGGGATTCCGACGACATCAATATCCCTCTTTTACCGGACCTACGGCCGCCCTCTCGCAGTGCGCGAATACACGTCCAGCAGGACCAGAACCTCTGCGGAGGGACCCTACAAAGATAGCGGCTTTCGGTCCATCCGACAAGCAGGGAAGGAGCCAAGACGGGGAGGGCCATGCTATTCGACGGACCCCCGTCCTACTCAGACCCGAGAAACGCGTAACGTATTATAAACAGGACGCTTAGTACCCAGATCAGGGGGCTGATTTCGCGATATTTTCCGGTTCCCACCTTGATAAATGTGAAGGACAGAACCCCCAGGCTCAGACCGGTCGCGATGCTGAAGGTTAGGGGGGTAGCCAGCAGGGTGAGGAAGGCCGGGAAGGCTTCGGTAAAGTCTTCCCATTTGACCCGGGCTACCGAGCCGCACATCAGTGCACCGACCAGGATCAGGGCGGGGGAGGTTGCGTACCCAGGGATGGCGGCAACCAGCGGTGCGCAGAACATAGCGAGCAGAAAGAAGGCGGCGATCACCAGGTTTCCCAGCCCGGTCCGAGCCCCGGCGGCAACCCCGGCGGCGCTCTCGATATAGCTAGTCACGGTAGAGGTCCCGGTCAATGCGCCGAACATGGTGCCGAATGCGTCCGCCAGCAGGGCGCGGCTCGCCCTCGGGAGTTTGCCGTCGCGCAAAAAGCCGCCTTGCTCGCAGACACCGACTAGCGTGCCCACGTTGTCGAACAGGTCGACAAAGAAGAAAACGAAGATCAGTTCCCCGAAGCTGATCTTGAATGCGGACCGGAAGTCGAGCTTGAGGAAGGTGCCGGAGGGATGCGGCCAGGAAAAAAGATGATCGGGCCAATGCGCAAGCCCCAGCGGAATGCCAGCCAGCGCAATGGCGACGATGCCAAGCAAAATCGCGCTGCCGATGCGACGAGCCATCAGGATTGCGATGATCAACAACCCCGCCGCGGCGAGAAGGACCTGCGGATCGGAAGCTTTGCCCAAACTTACGAACGTCGCGGGATGCGCGACGATCATCTTTGCGTTGCGCAATCCGATGAACGCGATGAACAAGCCAATGCCCGCTGCCGTGCCGTGCTTCAAGCAGTCGGGGATGCCGTTGACGATTTGCTCGCGGATGTTTGTCAGTGTAAGAAGCAGGAACAACGCTCCGGAAAGAAAAACTACGCCAAGCGCGGTCGGCCATGGCACACCGCGGCCAATCACGATCGAGTAGGTGAAGTAGGCGTTGAGCGACATCCCAGGCGCCAGCGCAATCGGATAGTTAGCCCAGACGCCCATGATCAGCGTGGCGATCGCAGCGGAGATGCAGGTGGCGAACAGGACGCCTTCGACCGGCATCCCTGCTTCGGCGAGAATGCGCGGGTTCACCACCACGACGTACGCCATGGTCATGAACGTGGTCAGGCCGCCGAGAAGTTCGCGGCGTACCGTCGTGTCGTTTTCGCGGACATGGAAGATGCGTTCGAGCACTTTTGCCCATTCAACGGAAAAAGTTGATGCGAAAAATGAGCGCCACTATAGGCTGCGAGGGTGGGAGTGTCAACGCGAGTGTGGCGTAGGGACGCGGCAAATCGTGCATGGCTTCAACGCAGAATATGCGTTGGTTGGGCTTTGCTTTCGCTGCGGCAGGCGTGAATAATGAGCGGCACTTGGTCGGCCAGGTCCCGAACTATGTTGCCGCATTGTGGAGGCGATCGTGAGATCCGATTTTGTTTGTGCATGGGCCCTGGTGGTGGCGATTCTGGCGTGTCCCGGCCGGCTCGCGGCTCAGACGGCTGCACCCCAGCATCCGCTGGAGGGCCTTACGGCGGGCGAATACTGGACCGTGCATGAGGTCCTGCAGGCGTCGGGAAAGATCACCCCGGATACCATCGTGAGCAGCGTGCTTTTGCGCGAGCCATCCAAAGAAACAGTGCTGGCGTGGCGGGCGGGCGCGCCGTTTACACGGGAGGCCGACGTTGTGTTAGCGCACAAAGGCGTGGTGACCGAAGTGCGAGTGAATTTGTCCGAACACAAGATGGAAACGTGGAAGGACGTGAAGGGAGTGCAAGCGCCGATTTTCCTTAGCGAACTCGTAGAGATGGGAGAGTTGGCGAAGAGCGATTCCCGAATGCAGGCCGGATTCGCGAAGCGCGGGCTCAAGGACATGAGCACGATTGAGTGCATTGCGCTTCCGTTCGGGTATTTCGCGCTGCCGGAAATGGAAGGGCATCGCATTTTGTACGGCGGATGCGCAGATATAGCCGGTGCGTTCCTGAGCTGGGGACGCGAGATTCCCGGATTGTATTTTGAATTGGACGCGGTCGAGAAAAAGATTCTGAAGGTAGTCGACGAGGAAGTGGTTCCAGTGCCGCAAAGTCCTATCAATTTTGAAGAAGCGCCGGCGAAAGCACGTCCGGGGACAACGCCCCTTTCGATTGTCCAGCCGCTCGGCCCGGGATTCGAATTCAAGAATGGCGATGTGACTTGGCAGAACTGGCATTTTCGCGTTCGGCTGGATGAGCGGGTGGGCCCTGTAGTGAATCTGGTGCGGCTGGACGATGGTGGCAAGCAACGGTCGGTGATGTATGAAGGATCGATGTCGGAGCTGTTTGTCCCGTATATGGATCCGGCTCTCAGCTGGGCGACACGCACGTTTATCGATGCGGGGGAATTTTTTCCCGGCGGCGTTCTGCGGCCGATGCTTGTGGGCGTGGACTGCCCGTCGAATGCGGAGTACATGGACGGGTTGTTGCCGAACGAGCAGGGCATTCCGGCGGTTCAGCCTCGCCTGGCGTGTTTGTTTGAGACGGTGAACGGCAGTCCAGCCTGGCGACACTTTGAGCAAGACCAGGTGTGGGGCCGCCCGATGCGGACGCTGGTGCTGCGAACGGCTGCGGTCATCGGCAACTACGACTACCTGCTGGATTGGCGATTCGAACAGGATGGATCGATTCGCGTGGCTGTGGGAGCGACCGGAATTATTGAGACCAAAGGTGCGAAGGAAAAGACTCCGGCTGCAGATCACGTGATGGGCGGTGCGAGCGGTGAAGCGAAAGAAGAGTACGGCCACTTTGTCGGAGAGAATTCGGTTGCCGTCAATCACGATCACTTCTTCTCCTTCCGGCTCGATCTGGATGTCGATGGTCAGAACAACACGTTCATGGCGGACAAGCTGGAGAAGCGGGAACTGCCGGCCTCAACACATCGCAAGAGCATCTGGGTGGTGAAGCCCACGATCGCGCACACCGAACGCGACGCCATGATCGACATTCACTTGGAGCGCCCGTCCATGTGGATGTTCGTGAATCCCAACGTGCGCGGGCCGCTTGGCTATCCCACAGGCTACGAAATCATGCCTGGCACAACCGCCGCATCGCTGCTCGATCCCGACGATGGCGTGCAAAGGGTAGGTGGGTTCTCAACTCACCAGCTGTGGGTTACGCCCTACCAACCTGACGAGCTCTATGCCTCGGGCGTCTATCCGATCGAAAGCAAAGGAGACGACGGACTCGCGACGTGGACCAAAGCGAATCGCCCCATCGAAAATACCGACATCGTCGCTTGGTACACGCTGGGATTTCATCACGTGCCCCGCGCTGAAGATTGGCCCGTGATGCCAGTGATGTGGCACGACTTCATCATCCGCCCTTACGATTTCTTTCCGCAGAATCCGGTGTTGACGCTGCCAACCACGCCGTAATCGCTATCTACTTCGCTTCGTTGAACACCACTTTGCCGCCAACCATCGTCATGGTTACAAGAGTGTTGGCGATCGCGTCGGGCGCCGCCGCAAAAACATCCTGCGACAAGACCGCCAGATCGGCAAGCTTGCCGGGTTCCAGGGAACCGAGTGTATCTTCGGAAAATCGCGCATAGGCTGAACCCATTGTGTACGCCTTGACCGCCTGCTCCACGCTGATGCGCTCTTCGGGAGTGTAGGACGATAGCGTCGGGACCGCGCCGCCTTGGCCCGCTCCATCAAACACGCCGCCGACCGTCGCCGCTGCGGTCGCCGACTTCCACACCTGCCGCCGAACCACTTGCTGGATCCCGACAAACGGATCGGGCGGAAATGTGCACGGCCAATCGCTACCGAACGCCAGCAAAGCGCCGCTTTGCGCCATGCTCCGCCAGCGGTCAGTGGGCGTTTTGTCCTGCGCGTCGAAATTGGACCCGATATCGCTACAGCAGAACGAAGGTTGCGTGCTCACCAAAACGGAAAGCGCTGCGAACCGCGGCAAATCTTCCAGCGGAAAAAGCTCCGCGTGCTCCATGCGAAAGCGGCGGTCGCGCGGCCCGTTGGCTTTTTCCACCGCCTCGTAGGTGTCCAGCACCATGTGGGCCGCATCTCCGCGCAGCGCGTGAGTCATGATCTGGTAGCCGCGCTTGTCCAGTTCCAGCACCAGTTTCTTGTATTCGGAATGCTCGTAAGTCAGCGGCGGAGCCATGCCGCTGCCGCCGTCGGAGAAAAACTTCACTAGATTCGCCGACACCCAATCGTCGTGATAGGTGGTCCGCGCTTTTTCCAGTTCGGCCAGAAATTCCGGCGTCAAATGATGATTCACCGCCACGGCGCCGAACGAATTGCGTGTGCGCACGGTAAGTTCCCCGCGATCGCGCAATGCGCCATAGAGTTCGATTTCCGCAAGGCTGCCCGTAGCATTCACAACGCTGGTGATGCCGAATCGATTCAGATAGTGCGAAGCGTCGCGCAGCAAAGCGAGTTTCTCATCGCGTGGAATCGCCGCGAAAATCGCTCGCTCCATCACTTCCATCGCCGCTTCCAGCAAAATCCCGCTAGGATGCCCGGTCGCGTCGCGTACGATGTTCCGCTCTTCCGCGGGATCGGCCACGGGGTCGTCGGTAATTCCGGCCAGCGCCAGCGCTTTCGCATTCACCCAAAGAGCATGCTCACTGGTGTTGTGAATCACGACCGGACGATCGGAAACCGCGCGGTCCAACAGTTTGTGTGTTGGCGTTGCGGGAGGTACGGTGCCGAAGTCCGCCCGCCCGATCAGCCATTTGTCCGCTGGATGACTCGCCGCATAGGCCTTGATTTTTTCCACCAGCAAGTCCGGGTTGTCCGCATTGATGCTCGCTTCAGGCGTCGACAGGTTGAATCCATACCGCTCCATGGCGCCAAACCACATGTGCGTATGCGCATCGGAAATTCCCGGAATCACCGTACGCCCATGAAGATCGATCACTTCCGTCTTCGTTTGCTTGCGAGCAAGGATCTCCTGATCCGTGCCGACAGCGTCGATCCGCGTTCCCGTCACCGCGATTGCCTGAGCCCATGGCGCCTTGCTGTTCCCGGTATATACGTGTCCGTGGACGAGCAAGGTGTCGCTCGCCTCCAATGCCGAGGGTACGCAAAAGGCCGCCAGAGTAAGGAGGCCAAGGCCGGACAAAAATCGCCAGGATCGCTTCATGGGGTTCTCCGTCGTAACAATGTGGAGATCAATGGGACGCGATTATTCACACAAATGCCGGCGTGCTCAATCCAAATTTCTATTTCGCATCGGCAAACGTCACAAAATAGGCTCGAAGTGCCTCGATCGTCGCATCATCGTACTCCGCGAACGCCGGCATCTCCGCTTTAGGGCTTACCGCCTGCGGGCTCCGCACATACGACGCAAATCGCTGAGGACTCGCGCTGGCCCACGCTGCAATCACCTCCCACGGCCGTCCGGCCTTCTGCCCGCCTTCGTCTCCCAGGTTGTGGCACCGAAAGCAATTCTGCTTGGCGATACGGTAGCCGGCTTTTACTCCTTCGTCGTTCGCATGCGGCCCGCGAGGCGCGATAGCGCCAAAAACCGTTTGTTCATTTCGAAAGTCAACTCGAATCACGCCCCACGGGATCTGAGCTTCGTCCGCATGGGACAACACCCGAAAACCCGGCATAAATTTCGCGTGCGAAATCAAGAACGGTCCTATCCCCATTCCGGGGTCTTCGGAATTACTCGGCCAATCCTCAGGCCCTTTACCATTGATCGTCAGCACCAGCACCGGATGATGCGCGGCCCTATATTCGCGCGGATAATGCGCGCGATAGCGGTCGTTGCAGATCGCGACCGCCAGCGCGGGGCCGCCCTCAACCGCAATTCTTCTGGCCAGTTCCTCCAGCAGAACTCCTCCAATTTGTACGGGCCTCGCAAAGTTTGGATCGTCCGCAACGGAGGAACTCGCCTGGGGTAGCGCAAGCAAATCCGCGCGCGTCAGATAGCGCGCAGACCCCGCCGGAGCACCGTTGATGTCGCCGCCCACCTCCAGATCAAGCGGTGACGACCGTGTCGTCCGCAAGGTCAGCGCAGGAAGAGGCGACGCTGCAGGTTTCTCGGTATGCTCCGCCATTTTGCAACCAAATTGGTTTGTAGTGACGGCGGCGACGCAACTCAACAAAACAGCGGTGGGAAGGGCTTTCCGAGCAAACGGCATGGCTCATGCTAGCTTAAGATCTTTGCCGCGTAAGAAAAAATCGCATTCCCAAATCACGCGTGACGCGAAGCATGCGACGCGTGTGCTAGAGTGAGCCGCGTCGTCATCCATTACCCCATTGAGAGGCTGCTACATCATGTCCACCGGAGCAGAAGCTCGCTTGCAACAACTCGGAATCACCCTACCCGCGCTTCCCACGCCCGGCGGAAATTATGTTCCAGCAAAAACCGTTGGCCACATGGTCTATCTCTCTGGCGTAATTTCCATCAGTCCAAATGGCGTCATCACCGGCACCGCCGGCGCGGACAAAACCGTCGCCGAAGCCAATGCTGCCGCACGCGCCTGCGCCCTCATGCATCTTGCCGTTCTCAAGCGCCATCTCGGCTCGCTCGATGCCGTGAAATCCGTCGTCACCGTCAACGGCTACGTCAACGCCGTTCCTGGCTTCACCGATTCCCCGGCCGCGATCAACGGTGCTTCCGATCTCTTCGTCGAAATCTTCGGTGAATCCGGTCGCCACGTTCGCGCCGCCATCGGCGTTCCCGCGCTCCCGCGCAACGCCCTGGTTGAATTGCAAATCACTGTGGAGATCTAGTTCGCCATGGCCGAACACTATCTCTCCGCCGAGCCCACACATTCCCGCTGGAATCGGGGGCTCCCCCCGCGCCTCACCATCGACACGGGTGACACCGTCCGCTTCGAATGCCATGACGCCAGTGGTGCGCAAGTCCACCCCGGCATGACCGCCGACGAATACACAAAAATCGATCGCAACGTAGTGCACGCTTTGACCGGCCCGGTCGCCATGCACAACGCCGAACCAGGTGACGTCCTGCAAATCGAAATCCTGGAAATCAAACACCAGGGCTGGGGTTGGTCCAGCGTCACCCCGGGCCGCGGCTTTCTGAAAGAGCGTTTCGCTACACCGTTCCTCTTCCACTGGCAACTCGAAAACGAAATCACGCGCAGCCTTGCTCCCGCCACCGTCCAACTCCGACCGTTTTGCGGCGTCATGGGAGTCGGCCCGGCTGAGGAAGGAGAATTCCGCACGATTCCGCCGGGTCGCTTCGGCGGCAACATGGACGTCCGTGAACTTTGCGCTGGCGCCACGCTCTACTTACCCGTCTTCGCCACCGGCGCCCTCTTCTCCACTGGTGACGCCCACGCGGCCCAAGGCGACGGCGAAGTCTGCATCAACGGTATCGAGTGCCCGGTCGACGCCACGCTAAAATTTCATCTCCACAAAAACCAATTGCTCTCCGCCCCGCTGATCGAATCCGCGCCACCACGCCCACAAGACGCCCTCGACGAAGCCTGGATCGTGGTCGAATCCGCCACTGACGCCATCGCCGCTGCTCGCGCAGCCACCAATCGCATGATCGATCTCCTTGCCGCGCGCTGGTCGATGCCCGAAGTCCACGGCTATCTCCTCTGCAGCGTCGCCCTCCACCTCCGCCTCAGCCAGGTTGTGAACGAGCCGATGTTCACGGTCAGCGCCTCCATCGCAAAGCGCATCCTCCCATCGCGCAAACTGTTTTGACGCCCACCGGCGTTGGCATTGCGGTGTCAACAACGTTGCCGCCGCCAGATCTGAACGACAACAGTGCTATTCCAGAAGTTCGCGTGCGAGGTGGGTGAAGTGCCGCTCGAACGGCTCCACTACTTGGGGAACGAGCCGAACAGAAGGTCATGGCCAGATTCCAGACCCGTTTTTCGAAACAGCTCCCGAATCTCAGTCGCGGATTGCAAAGGCGCCAAGCGCGTTTCCTGATTGGCGACCAGCCAGCTGTATTCCAAATTAAATCGGAATAAGTTCTAAATGCGGATGGTTACCGTTTCATTCTTCGCGCATCAGCATCGCTGGATTGATAGATAGCGCGCGCTGCGCGGGAATCCACGTCGCCAACAAACCCAGCAACGCCATCGCTAAAACCACCCCCGCAAGCACCAGCGGATCCCGCGCGGATGCCTGATACACGATCGATGCCAGTACATGGTTGGCGAGGATTCCGAGGATAAGGCCTGCTGCGGAACCGAATGCCAGCAATTTCACCGCGCGGCCCAGAGCTGCCTTCAGCACCTCTTTGCGCTGCGCCCCCAGTGCCATTCGAATTCCCAGATCCCGGCGCCGCTTGCTGACCGAGTATGCTGCCAACCCGAAAATACCGGTGATCGACAACATTCCACCCACGCCACCTAAAACACCCAACGAAGCTGCGGCCATGCGGGAAGGAAACAGCGCCGGACCCATGGCCTGACTCCAGCTTTCAACAAACGACGTCAGGCCCGAATCGAGTTCACGCAATTTGCCGCGTATCGCGGTCGTCATCGCTTGTGTATTGCTGTTGTTTGACCGCACCACCAGCCACGTCTCCGAAGAGGGCGCCTGCAGAATCGGAAGAAACATCGCTGCCTGCGGTGTTTCGTTGATGTCGGCCGTATATTTTCCGTTCTGCACGATGCCGACGACCTGGATACGCGATCCGTCGATGGTTTTGAAGTATTTGCCCATCGCGTTTGCTTCCGGCGCAAAAACCTGGCGAGCGAACAATTGGTTGATCACTGCCACCCGCGGTGCGTGTTGATCGTCATGCCAGCTCACAGATCTTCCAGCCAGCAGCGAGGTTGCGGCGGTACGAAAATAATCGGGAGATATGCTGAACGACGCGGCGGTCGCCGTGGCATTCGATGAACTCAGTTCCGCGGTTTGGTCCGTAAACACATAGGAATTGACGCAACACGCCACTTGCAGTGGAGGGTTGTTGACCAGCGCCACGGAATCGACATTGGGAATCGAGGCGACCGCATCGATCATCCGCCGTTGCAGCTGCGCTCCGCCTTCTTCGTTGTAGCCCGCCATGCCCACGTCGGTCTGAACCAGCGTCACGCCGCGCGAATCAAATCCAAAGTTGCTATGCAGCGAACGCTCCAGCCCCCGTACGGCAACGAGCGAAGACGTGATCAGCACCGCACAGATCGCGACTTGCACTCCCAGTAATAAATCCCTCGCTGTAAAGCTCCGTCCCGGCGCGGTCGTCGCCCCCGACTTGATAATTTGATAGGCATCGGCGCGAAGCACCTGTCGCACCGGTACCGCCCCGAACAGCAACCCGCTGACCAGACTCAGCAGCAAAGCCACTCCGTAAACCCGGACATCCGGATTCACCGGCATATTCAGCGGATACTGAGGAAACGGATTCCACACGCTTAGCCAATGCAACAACCAAACGCTGAGCCACAATCCGACGGCG
>Ga0206970_10201_pt1 | contig 16213 bp, 11 predicted proteins | sample Alteio_BWOrgHeat_88_FD_152964 | JGI IMG/M metagenome (GOLD analysis project Ga0206970, IMG submission 152964) | Enriched cells from forest soil in Barre Woods Harvard Forest LTER site, Petersham, Massachusetts, United States -... | ecosystem: Environmental > Terrestrial > Soil > Temperate forest >... | reverse complement strand
GCGGCTCGAGTCATGCGAATTATCTGCGGCAACTTGGCATGCCGGCGGAATGTACTTATCTAGGTTATGATGCCGTGGACAATGACTATTTCACTCGAAGCACGAATGAAGTCAGAGGGAAGCGGGATAAATTCAGAGAAAAACATGCCTTACCGCCATATTTTTTTCTTGCGTCTAGTCGCTTTATTGAAAAGAAAAACTTACCACGCATCATTAATGCCTACGCGATTTATAGAAAAAAAACTCAAACACTGAAACACTGTAATACCGAAGCGCCGGTCACTGTCCCGTGGTCACTCGTTATTCTTGGTGATGGCGAATTGCGCTCAAGTCTCGATTCTCAAGTATCGAGTCTCGGCCTGCAACACTGCGTGTTCCTTCCCGGATTCAAGCAGTATCCTGATTTACCGGCTTACTATGGGCTGGCTAATGCGTTTATACACGCCAGCACGACGGAGCAATGGGGGTTGGTGGTCAACGAAGCGATGGCGAGTAGCCTGCCGGTGCTGGTATCCGACCGGTCTGGCTGCGCACATGATTTGGTGAAGGATGGGGTGAACGGTTTTACTTTTGATCCCTACGACGTGGAAAAGCTAGCCCAGCTTATGTTCCAGACTTCAACCTTTCAGCCTTTCAGATTGTCTGTAATGGGCGACGCCAGCCGAAAAATCATCTCTGACTGGGGGCCCGAACGGTTTTCTGCGGGGTTAAGAAATTCCGTCGCGAAAGCACTCGAAGTAGGTTCGCCTTCATTTAATATGTCAGATCTAATTATTTTGAAGGCTTTATTAAGACGTTAAGTGGTTCCAAAACTTTTTCAGAAACCAACAAGAAACGGAGGGAAAGATAATGCAAAATGATCCGATCCATGACGAAGCGGTGCGCAAATTGTTCAATGAAAGTTCAGAAAATTATGCCAGTTTATTTTTGCCAAAAAAGACTGGCAAGAATTTTGCATTTAGAAAAAGATTGGTGTTAGTTTCAGAAGCCGCACAGCAAGCATCGGGTCAGTTATTTGACTGCGCAACTGGTTCTGGCGAAGTAAGCACGGCCATACTAGCCAAAGGAAGGTTCGAGCGCGCCACCTTGTTGGACATATCGCCCAGGATGTTAGATTTAGTGGCAAAGCAGATCAATGAGAAGCTTGCCCGGAACATCGCGTCCCAAATTGAATTGATACGAGAGAACATATTCTGTTTTGCACCAAAAGATGAGAATTGCAAGTATGACTGCATATTGTGCCTCGGCCTCATTGCTCATACTGGGCGGTTGAAAGAACTGCTTGTGCTCTTGCGCGGACTGCTTGTAAAGGATGGCATCATATTGTTGCAGTCCACATTGCTTGACCATTTCGGCACGCGAGTCGAAAGGTTTTTTTCTGAGGAGCGTTTCTTCCGCAAACATGGCTATAAAATTACTTATTATCGTCATCAAGATGTCACGTCAGCATGTGCTGATGCCGGGTTGGAAATTTTTGCACATAAGCGTTTTTCCTTGGGTCTTCCATTTGGTGATCACTTCTGGGGCTGGGGTAATTATCAACTCGAGTTGTTTTTTCAACGTTGGGCGGAGGTTCATGGATCTGAGGCCATCTACGTTCTCAAAGCTGATGGGAAAGCTTAACACAATAGTGGTTACGGCTTCGGTTTCACGACTCGCCGGAGGAACCTTTACCAGTGTGCGTCGCTTGCACCAGGCCTTGCAGGAATCTTCGGGCATAAATATCAATGTTTTTGGATTGCAAGACGAGTTTACTGGAATGGATCTGGCACTATGGCGACCGTTAACAGTTGAAACTTTTCCGGCTTCTGTCACTCGACAATTTGGATACTCGCCTCGTTTGCTCCGTGCGTTGCTCGAAGTGAAGGCAGACATCGTCCACACTCACGGCATCTGGATGTATCCATCGGTCGCGGTTTCAAATTGGCATCGAAAAACGCGGAAGCCATATCTTGTTTCGTTACACGGCATGTTGGACCCTTGGGCGATTAGGAATTCCGCCTGGAAGAAGAAACTGGCCTTGTTTTTATATGAGAAAGAGCACTTAGAAAACGCAGCATGCCTCCGTGCTCTTTGCGAATCTGAAGCAAACGCAATCCGCGCTTTTGGACTTAATAACCCAATCGCCATCATTCCGAATGGAATTGACCTGCCCGTCTTAACAAGCGCTAATATCCTGAAACCTCAAATCGGTAAAGCGCCTTGGTCTGACCTTTGTCCTCCGGCTTCTGGAAAAAATGTTTTGCTGTTTCTCAGCCGGGTTCATCCGAAAAAGGGCCTGATAAATTTGATAGAGGCCTGGGCGATGGTAAATCGCAAATCGCTAATCGCTAATCGGCAATCAAAGGAGTGGGTGCTGGCCCTTGCAGGCTGGGACCAGGGCGGACATGAAAACGAACTTAAAAGCCTCGCCACCGAGTTGGCAATTCCTTGGGCGGACATAAGGGCAACGCAAAGCACATCCTCGCCCCACCGCGATAAGAGAGAGGGGCAGGGTGAGGCGTCGAACGTGGTCTCCGATTTCCGATCCCTGTTCGCTGGCGCTGCTTCGTTGCTTTTCCTTGGCCCCCAATTCAACGAGGGCAAGCAGGCATGCTACGCCAATTGCGATGCTTTTATTCTGCCATCGGTCAGCGAAGGTCTGCCGATGGTAGTGCTGGAGGCATGGGCTTACGGCAAGCCCGTGGTGATGACGCCGGAATGCAACCTGCCGGAAGGTTTTGCGGAAAACGCCGCCATCCGTATCGAATCAAATGTCGAGAGCATCGCGCATGGCTTAGATCAGCTATTCCGATCTCCGTCTTCCGACCTCAGTTCCATGGGCACCAACGGTCGCCAACTGGTCGGCGAACGATTCGCCTGGCCGAAAATTGCCAGAGAGATGAAATCGGTCTATGATTGGATACTGGGTTCTGGCTGCAAGCCAGAATGTTTGACGCTGACGCCATAATCAGTAAATACTTCTTGAGTGAAAGTTGACGTATCGGAATGTCCAAGCCCTCACTCCTCCATCAACAAGCTGAGGAGGGTACTGTGGGGAATTGTCTGGTTGCTGTTCTACCGTCCCAGTCCCAAGCCCTTTCATGCTTGGCGACGATTTTTGCTGCGGTTGTTCGGCGCAAAGATCGGTCGTGGAGCACATCCTCACGCGTCGGTAAAAATTTGGGCGCCATGGAATTTGGAAATGGGCGATCATAGTTGCTTGAGCCATAACGTAGACTGTTACTGCGTGGCACTGGTAAAGTTGGGTGCACATTCGACGGTCAGCCAATATAGTTACCTCTGCACTGCCTCTCATGATTTTGAAAATGCGAAGATGCCGCTGGTAACCTCACCTATTATCATTGGCGAAGGCGCGTGGGTGACTGCTGACGTATTCGTGGGGCCAGGTGTGACCATTGGTGAAGGCGCGGTGGTGGGAGCACGATCCAGTGTTTTCAAAGATGTGGCCCCTTGGACCGTGGTGGCTGGCAACCCTGCGAATCTTATCAAAAAGCGCACCATCAGATCATGATTTCAACTTTCCGCTTTCATAATTTCTGTTTTCTTTGCCAATGATTTCCTGCCTTATCCTTACGCTCAATGAAGAGCAGAACCTGCCCCGTTGTTTGGACTCATTGCGTTGGTGTGATGATATTCTTGTCTTCGATTCCTTCAGCACCGACCGGACAGTGGAAATTGCACGGGCCGCCGGGGCACAGGTGATGCAAAGGAAATTCGACAACGAGCGCGACCAGCGCTTGGCTTCCTTGAAATTACCATTCAAATATCCCTGGGTCTATAACCCGGACGCGGATGAAGTGACTCCGGCTGATTTGCGCGACGAAATGCTGCGTGTCGTGCAGGATGGAAACCGGTCCGAGACGGCCTATCGAGTTCGTTTCAAAACGATTTTTATGGGGCGTTGGATAAAACATAGCAGCTTGTATCCCACGTGGGTGGTCCGGCTATTTCGCCCAGAAACCATCACCTTCGAACGCACGATCAATCTTCATTATCAGATTGCCGGAAAGGAGGGCCGACTGAATAGTCATTTTGAACATTTTACTTTCAATAAGGGATTCGACGCTTGGTTTGAAAAGCACAACCGCTACTCTTGGCATGAGGCAGAAGAAAATTTGAAGTGGCTCGCGCACGGCGATTTTCATTTCAGCGACCTGGGCAGCTCCGAAGCGACGGTCCGCCGTCGGGCGCTCAAAGAATTGTCGTTCCGGCTACCATGCCGTTCGCTGCTGCGTTTTCTGTACATGTACGGGCTGCGGTTGGGCTTTTTGGATGGCCTGCCGGGCTACCACTATTGCCGCATGCTCGCGATTTACGAATATATGATTGTGCTGAAAATGCAGGAAATTGAACGTAGGAAAATGGGAATGCCAATTTAAAACAATAAAACCTGAAAAACTGACAACTTGAAGACTGAAATCTGAAGCTTGAAAGGTTGAAATGCCAATGCTGCCCGTTGAAGCAATGGAATCAGACTTTACCTGCTAAGGAGAGCTGAAAGGTGAAACAGTTGGGAAGAGCAAAGCGGATTTTCCAAGCTATAATGAAAAAGTTTGTGCGAAAATTCTGGAAGAGCCTATTGGCGGCAGGTGGAGTGGGGTTGGTTGGCGCGGTCTTGGGGGCCAGGGTGATTTATTACGATTCACCGCAGTTGCTCACGATTGATTCGGGATCGACCAGCGCCGGGGCCATCGTTGTACTCGGCGGCGATCCGGTGGGACGCCCTGTCAGAGCTGCCGAGTTATTTGCGGCTGGCGCAGCTCCGTTGGTTGTTGTCAGTGGCGATGGCGATTGGGGCGATGTGGAGTTGATGCTGGAGAAACACGGGGTTCCGGAGAAGTGTATTGTGGTGGAAAATAAATCAAAAACTACAAAGGAAAATGCCGAGTTCAGTGTGGCATTGCTGCGACTGAAGGGGATTACCAACGCCATCATTGTTACCTCGTGGTATCATTCAAGGCGGGCACTGAACTGTTTCCGTAAAGCCGCGCCACAGATGCAGTTCTATTCCCACCCGTGTTATGCGGGGCTGAATCGCGCAGAGTGGTCGCAGAACGGAGTTGGTTACCATATCAAGGTTGAATATATCAAGTTGCTGGGCTATTGGGTGTGCTACGGAGTGTATCCATTTTAACACCAAGCATGAGCGGAGGAGCAACTCCAAGTCTCCTGCTCCCAAGCTTCTTATTTTTCTGCACCAGCCTTGTTTCGATTTGAGAGCCTGCAAAACTGGCGAAAGGCTTCTGATATAAGCAGTCCGCTCTTTGAATTTGGCATAGGAACTCGGCGATTACCGTTATTGCCGCTTTGTGGAGCTTCGCATTGCCGTTCTTAACATCATCAATTATATTACAGTCTGCTCCGCAGAAACGTGGGTATCGTTGTTTCCGGCACATAGGCAGCATCCGGATGTATCTCTGTCAGGCTCACGGCAGATTTTAATACGCGGCTTCTACTCAATAATTCTGGATCTGTTCCTTCCACCAGTGATGATGGGAATAAGCACGACACTTGGAATGGTGTTTTAAGAGGTCATGCGGAAAAAAGAAAAAATTGCTGGTCAAAATATCTAGAGATAGGGCCACGCGCCGGAGGGACGGTTCGGACAGCATTTCCGACTTGGATTTTGCGAATTTTCTCAACACCGCTCACTGTTCGATTATTGAAGTAGCGTACATGTTCGTTCGCATTGCGCCTGAGAATCATATATATGAGTCGGAAATAGCGTCATTATTGAACGAATGGGCAGAATAAAGCCGGATGATCTATTCATTCCGAAAGAACCACAAGAATCTGAAACAATGAGCGTTCCCCGCCCCATGCTTCGTGGTCCCTGGCTACAGGCTCTTTGTACCGCGCCTCTGGCTTGGCTCTGGTTTGTCCTCGTCAATGAATTGCGGGTTGAATGGACGGTTAATCCCCAATACGCATATGGTTGGGCCGCGCCGTTTCTATGCGCGTACCTGTTATTTGAAAAAATAAAAAAGGCCATCAGCAATCAGCAGTCAGCAATCGAAAATGAATCCATCATCTATTTTCCATCCTCTTTCCTCATTGCTTTTTGCCTGCTGCTCGCGGTTCTATATTTGCCCACTCGTCTGCTGGAAGAGGCCAATCCCGGCTGGCGGCTAATCAGTTGGTCGTTAGCGCTGGAAATAATCGGTATTACACTCTGCTTCCTGCAATTGACGGAACGCGCGTTTGCTCTCCGGCTTTCCACCTTTATTTTCCCCATCTGCTATTTCCTCGTCGCCGTGCCGTGGCCAACTGCGTTGGAGCAAACACTCATCCAAGGATTGACTCGTGCCGATACTGATGTCGCGGTCGAAATTCTTGGCTGGCTGGGCAATCCGGCGATGCCTCATGGCAATGTCATCGAGGTGGCGACTGGCACGGTGGGGATTGATGAGGCGTGCAGCGGCATCCGGTCGTTTCAAGCGACGCTAATGATTTCGCTGTTCCTCGGCGAGTTGTATGCCCTAGGCGCCAAGCATCGGGCTTTTTACGTCCTAGCCGGTTTTGGGCTGTCTTTTGTCTTCAACTTGGCGCGAATGGTCTTGTTGGTTTGGGTGGCGGCGAACCAAGGCATTGGCGCTATCTCCAGATGGCATGATCCGGCTGGAATAACAATTTTGCTGGCCTGTTTTTTGGGGTTATGGGGACTGGGAGTGATGATGGGAAAAATAGAAAAGTCGAAAACGGAAAGCGAAAAAATCGAAACGTCCAGGGGTGAATATTTGGCGCCAGATTCTGGTCAAAAAACGATGCTGCCCGCAACCTTTGACTCTGGCTCCTCAATCCTGTGTCCATTGGCGTTGGCGCTCACTTTTTTGGTTTTGCTGGCAGAGGTATCGATTGAAGGTTGGTATCGTTCGCATGAGGCGCGATTGCCTCATTCGATGCAGTGGAGCGTGGCTTGGCCGACCAACAACCCGAGTTTCAAGGAGTTGCCACTGGCTGGGCGCACTCGCGAAATCCTGCGTTACGACGAAGGTCGCAGTGTCGCGTGGCAGGAGAATGGCGTGTCTTGGCAGGTGGTTTTTTTGCGGTGGAATCCGGGATGCACCGCGTTGCACTTGGCGCAGAACCACACGCCGGAAGTTTGCATGACGGCGGCAGGTCACAAATTGGTTGTTGTGGCGGAACAGAAATGGTTTGCAATCGCAACGTCTGGGGACATCGCTGGCACAAATAGTTTGGAATTACCGTTTGCCATCTATGAAGTCGAGGGTGCGGATCGGGCGTTTTATTTGTTTTATTGCCTTTGGAACGATCGCGCCACCGCCCAGGGCTTCCAAACTATGTTGTTGAATTATAGCAACCGTCTCACACCGGTTTTGGCCGGTTTGCGCAATCCCGGCCAACGTTCAGTGGAAATTGCCGTCAAAGGTCCCGGCAATGCCGCCGATGCCGAAACGGCCGTGCGCGCCCTCTTGGCGAAATATATTCGGACAAAGTGAAAAGAACCGATGAAAGCCAGCTTATGCGGGCTGCGGCCGCCTTCTTCTCAGATTCGAGAAAGAAAACGGAGATGGTGAAACATGAAAGCGTGTCAACGGACGCGCTTTTTTATTTGCTATTGGGACCGCTTCCGGCTTTGCTCTCGGTGCCGTGGGATAATTCGATGTGTCCAACCAGAATTGAATCCATATGGGTTTAAAAAAAGTTTTTGTCAGCGGTTGCTTTGACATGCTGCACAGCGGCCATGTCCGTTTCTTGGAGGAGGCCGCCAGTTACGGCGACCTCCACATCGGCCTTGGCTCGGATCGCACGGTTTTTGAACTCAAAGGTCGCGCACCGGTCAACACCCAAGCCGAGCGCAAATATATACTTGAAGCACTGCGGCACGTGAAGTCGTGTCAAATTAACAGCGGTTCTGGCATTCTCGATTTTCTGGCTGAACTGGATCGTGTCGCTCCGGATATTTTGGCTGTCAATGAGGATGGCAATACGCCCGCCAAGGCAGAATTGTGTCGGCAGCGGGGTATTCAATATGTCGTTTTGAAGCGAACGCCTCATGCCAATCTGCCTGCGCGTTCAACGACCAGCCTACGCAAGGAATGCCGGATTCCTTATCGCCTTGATTTGGCGGGCGGTTGGCTGGATCAGCCGTTTGTGTCCCAGCTTGTTTCAGGCGCAGTGCTGACGATATCGCTGGAACCGATAATCGAGTTCAACGAACGCAGCGGCATGGCGTCCAGTTCGCGTCGTCGCGCCATTGAGTTGTGGCAGACGGATCTGCCGGACGGTGATTGGGAAAAACAGGCAAAAATTCTGTTCGCCTTCGAGAATCCGCCAGGTACAAAAATTTTTGCCGGATCACAAGACGCCATTGGCATTGTGTATCCGGGGTTGAACCGGCTGGATTACACGGGCGACTATTGGCCAAAGAAGATTACGTCGCAGCAGGACGATGAGATGTTGCAATGGCTGGAAGCGCATTTGCATTTAGTTCCGCTCGGGCCGCGTGTTGGTGATTATGACGTGTTCAAGGGGCGCGACATTGTGGCGCCCAAAGTAGCTGCGTTGGCTGCGGCAGCCGATGCCTGCTGGCACGCCATTCTCAAGAAGGATTCCCAGGATTTTGGACGCCGGATGCGCGAATCATTTGAAGCGCAGGTGGCGCTCTTCCCGCGAATGAGTAGTCCGGCCATCGAAAAGATGGTCCAACAATACGCGCCCCAGGCGCTGGGCTGGAAATTGTCAGGCGCGGGCGGCGGCGGTTATTTGGTGCTGGTGTCCGAAAAGCCCGTCGCGGGCACGCTCAAATTAATTATCCGGCGGAAAAACACGATTTCCTTGCTTTGAAAATTCTGCTCCTCAACCAAGTCTTTTACCCCGACGTTGTCGCCACGGCCCAATATCTGACTGATCTGGCGGCAGCGCTAAAGGAACGTGGCCATGAAGTTACGGTAGTCAGCAGTCGTCGGGCTTATGAAGATCCGGGAACGCTTTTCCCGCCGTGTGAAAGCTGGCGTGGCGTGAAGATTATCCGGGTGTTCTCGACGCGTTTTGGTAAGAAGGCCAAGTGGCGGCGCGCGGCGGACTTCGCCAGCTTTCTGTTTTTATGCTGCGGACGGTTGTTATTCATACCACGACACGACGTCGTGGTCGCGCTGACGACGCCGCCTTTGATTTCCTTTATCGGCGCTTGGCGGGCGAAATTGTGGCGGGCCAAGTTTTGTTACTGGGTCATGGATTTTAATCCCGATGAAGCTATCGCCGCTGGCTGGCTGCGGGCGGATTCGTTCGCGGCAAAATTCTTGGAACGGCTCTCAAGGTTCAGTTTGCGCCAGGCTGATAAAATTGTGGCATTGGACCGGTTCATGCGTGACCGTATCGTGGCCAAGGGTATTCCCGACAAAAAAATTGCCGTGATTCCGCCGTGGTCACAGGATGGCGATGTGCAGTTTGATGCCGACGGACGGGAAGAATTTCGAACGAAGCATGGCCTTCAAGACAAATTTGTCGTGATGTATTCCGGTAACCACAGTCCGGTCCACCCGCTCGACACGCTAATACAGGCAGCCGATATCTTACACGGTGAGAAGCATATTGTCTTTGCCTTCATTGGCGGCGGCAGTGAATTCGCCAAGGTGAGACAGTGGGCTGCTGGCAAGTTGCAAGTGCTTAGCCTACCGTATCAACCGTTGAATAAACTTTCCGCTTCACTTTCTGCTGGAGATAGCCACGTCGTCGTAGTCGGGCCGGCCATGATCGGGCTCGTTCATCCTTGCAAAATCTACAATATCTTCGCCGTAGGGGCGCCAGTGGTGTATGTGGGACCCAAGCCCAGCCACGTCACCGAAATTTTCGACCGGATGCCGGATTATCCATGGGTGTTTGCGCGGCATGGCGAAGCGGCCGCTTTGGCGGAACACATTCGACGAATGGCGGGCGAAGGGAAAGATCGCTCGCGTGCCTGGTCCCAAGAAATGCTCGCGGCATTTTCCAAAGCCATTTTGCTCCCTAAAATGATTGCTTCTGTTGAGCCGGGGGAAAAGCGTTTCGTCGCGAGCGTAAACGGTGCAATTTCCAATAAGGCATAGTGTCCCTGATAAAACTTGCCATTCAGATGTATAACGGCTGCCGGACACAAGTTGACCTCGATATCAGCGCAAGAATCGTTGGATGTTAAGGGCTTACGCCCGTCTATTAGGGTGAATCAAGCAAGGGACTCCGCCTGGCCGTTTTTCGCTTTTTACTGTTTTTGGGATGACCACACCACCGCACCGGGCGCAACAATGTCGCTGAATTACGGCGCCCGCCCATGCTGCAAGGTCTGCTCCATCCCGGTCAGCGCTCATTTGAAATCGCCGTCATGGCGCTGTACAACGCAATCGCAGCTGAAACTGCCGTGCGTGCCAAGCTGGAGAAAATAATCAGACCAAATTAAAAATTCATTTCATCAGAATCGCATTCACGTCGTCCCGGTTAAAGCGCGTTAAACCGAACGCGTTTTTTATTTGCCAATAAGCTGGCTGCTGAATTTTGTGCTCCCTCGACAAAAAACGATTTCCGACCGTTTCAACTTTATTTTATTGATGCATTTGTGGAATCGAGCGGGGTAAGGGAACCTAATCTCCGTCTTTTTATAGCCGCCCTGCCAAAGGCGCGGGTTATTAATAATTGAAGCATAAAATATTAATAACCGGCGTCCAGCCAGTTCCGGCAGAACTATAAATTTGCCTTGATTTATATCGGCAAATCTGTGCAGAGTAGAACCGTTAATCGGGAAGGGCGATCAAAGGGCTTATCGATGGTCGCCTGAGAAAAAGGATATGGAGAATTGGGACGCTTTAATAATCTGCGTTTTTGTTGGCTTTGCCGCCAGTTTTGGCGTCACTGCTTACATCGTGCAGGTTTGGTGTCGTCGCCAGCTACCGCCCCGCGCTGTAGAGTTTCATCACGGTCAAAACCCGGCTCAACCATCGGTTTCTCGTCTTGGCGGAATCGCCTTGGCCGCGGCATTTGTCGGCATTATTTCCATATCCTCAACTTCTTTTTTCGGCTTTAAACCAGATAACATGCTATGGACGGTTGCAGGCACAACTCTGGCGATGTTCGGTTTGGGATTGTGGGATGACCTACGTGCATTGGGCGCCAAACGCAAGCTGACCGGGCAGCTAATCATTGCCAGTATTGCTTATTTCTGCGGGCTAGGCTTTCACATGTTCAAAATCCCTTTGGTAGATCGCATCGTGGATTTAGGCCCTTTGGCGTGGCCAGCTACTGTCTTTTGGCTCGTGGCGATGACCAATCTCATCAATTTGATTGACGGGGCAGATGGCTTGGCTGGCGGCATCGCTTTGATGCTGATGCTACTTTTGGCGGTGGTCGGCAAAGGAATGGAGAGCATTTCGCTCGTTGCAGCGGGCATGCTCGGCGCCTTGCTGGCATTCCTTCGATTTAATTTCCCCCCCGCCAAGATTTATTTAGGCGATGGCGGTGCCTATTTTCTGGGTTTTCTTATAGGCGCTCTGACCATCTGTAATTCGCATAAGGGTACAGTGGTGGCCGCCTTAATCGCGCCCCTGTTCGTGTTGGCGCTGCCGATTTTGGATACTTCGTTGGCTCTCCTGCGTCGCGGGCTGAACGGGCTGCCACTGTTCCGGCCAGATCGTCGGCATCTGCACCATCGTCTGCTGCAAAGCGGCCTGTCGCGGCAAGGATTGATATTATGGGCTTATGCTTTCACCGGAGTATTTCTAGGCTTCGGGCTGGTGGCCTTTTGGTTTCGTGGCCAGTTTTTAGCATTGTGGCTTGGTGCGGCAACCCTGACCCTGCTGTTAACTGCCCGCCAGTTCAGGTTCAGCCGGGAATGGTTTAACATTGGCAGTATACTGCAAAAATCACTTCAGGCCCGTTCTGAAATCCGCTATGCATTGGATCAATCCCGTTGGCTTGGTATGGAGGGCCAACGTGGTAGGAACGTCCAAGGCATCTGCGATGACACTGCGTTTGTTGCTGACAAACTGGGTTTCTTCCTATTGCGCATCAAGCTGGAGGACAGTCAGCAAATCTGGAAAATGACGCCCGATGGCTGGCAAAAATGCCGTAGCGAGACCAATTCCGGATATAATTCCCCATCTCCAATTGCCTGTACTGGAGCGGAGGATTTCCACACCTTCCGGCATCAGTTGCCCGGACATACAACGTGTTTTCTGGAACTCCAGATGCAGAAGTTGGATCATTCTGCGTTTGAGCCATCTCAAACTGAATTCACGGCGAGGCAACGCCTCAAGTGCGTGTCCAAAATTGAAATTGTCAGCGAAGTGCTGGCCGAAGGCTGGGCTCGCTCGCTAACTGACTGGCACCGACGAAACCACTTACCTGTTCGGTTTGACAACTCAGTCCTGGCAAGGAGAGTCACCCCGGAATTGTCTCAGCCACTGTCGCCGTTGGTATCTAATTCTGTAAACAATGTCAGCATGGAGGGGATGAAAAGTTAATTCGTTGACAGATTTGGCGCGGTTGCAATGGGCTCGTTGGGCATTCGTGCCAGATAGGAAGGCTGGAAAGTGGTAGGATTGGCTACGGCTGCTGCGGAGATGGATATGTATCACGGCGTCAAGAACCGCGTATTGACTAACGACTCGCCGACTCGGATTGTACACGGCCGAGAGATGAGCCGAGGAGTCGTTTCCAACGTAATGCCCTATTGTCCAAACAGCTGTCGAATCTTGGCCAGATGGGTGGCAATGCTCGCCATTGAAATTTGACAGAGCTACCCTTTTTGCCAAACTTACGCTTCTGGACAATTGAAAATCCTGCTGCTCAACCAAACCTTTGCGCTAATTGGATAAGTTGATCTATTGTCAAATTGGCTGCCTTGGCTAAAATAGCGTCGAGTTTGAAAAGTGTTTAATAAAGATATCCAATGGTGAATGACGCGGCAGGCAACAAATCCGGCATACTGATTTTTGATGTTCAGCCGCTGATCTTGGCTGGTTTGACTCAAATCATTAACCGGGAGAGCGATATGATTTGTTGTGGGGAAGCAAGAAGCCCTCAGTGTGCGCGGCAGCTGTTCCTTGCCTGCAAACCGGACCTGGTGACGATTGAATTAGAGATGCCCGATGGGGACGGGTTCAAATTGATCAAAGAGTTCAAAAAAATGGAGGCGAGGATTCCGATCTTGATTATTTCCCAATATGACGAGATGTTTTATGCAGAACGAGCACTCAGAGCGGGCGCGCGCGGGTATTTGATGAAAGAGAATGCGGCTGAAGACGTTGTATTTGCCATCCGTACAATATTAAAGGGCGAAATGTATGTCAGCAAGAAGGTAGCTGCATTGGCGCTGCATCAGATGGCAGGAAGGAGGGGGGGAGAACAAAGTCAGAACGTGGGAATGCTAACAAATCGTGAATTGCAAGTGTTTCAATTGTTTGGTTCGGGACTGGGGATACGCGCAGTAGCTATCCGGTTGAATTTGAGCACGAGAACAGTGGAACAGCATTGGGTGAATATCAAGCGCAGACTTGGCATAAAGGACGCGGCTAAGCTAATACAGTATGCAACGACCTGGGTGAACAGAAATGGGAAAAAGTAAGTGTATGAAGTGGTAAAATCGCATCGCGGATAAACTGGGGAAGCAATTTCACGTACGAGGTTCGCGTGTCGACGCGGTAGCACATGTCCCGCGAAACAAGTCTTCATAAATGGTAGATATCACCGGGATTCTAAGGAGAAGGGCATCAAGGTCGTCAAACGCCGATGTCCCAGGGTTTCGCATCACTTCGACCAAAGCAAATGACAAGGTAATTTTAGTGATGATGGCAATGGTCGGGCTCAGAGGCTTGATCAAAAGAAAACTGACACATTGAAGAAAACGAGAACTGCCAGAATGTGCCAAAGCCTGACGATTGCCAGCGCATATGTGGCTGATTTAAGAACGAAGATAGCTTACGCGCTCAGCAAAAGTCTGTTGCTTAAATTCACAATCGAACAGAACGAAGAGCCGTTTGCAGGTGGATTTATGATTCGCGCCAAGCTACCGATGATTGAAGGATACCGGCGTTGTCACATCGTCGGCGGGCAAACGTCGGATGGAGAAATATTTACTATGTTCAAGGTCATGGAATACGGCTGGCCGCCAGATTTGGCGCTCGGAGCATTACTTAGCAGGCCCAGTGAGACGACAAAGCCATTCCGCTCGGCCAAATCAATATGTCCTCTTCAATCAAAGAATCACGACAAGCGTTGGGGATAAAGATTGTGACCAAACGGATTCAACAGGCGACTAAATAGACGGAGAGCCGACTCGTAATTCATTTACGGTATTATTGCCGGATGCTTATTTCTCAAGGAAACTAGTTTTGCAATAGCTGGTGGCCGGCACATCTTCTTACAATGAAGTATCTTTTCCAAGCTTATTCGCGTTGAAGGATATTCCCACTTAAACATCAATTGCTAGTCACATTTTTTATGTGGATAACATTATATTACATCCATTTCTGTGTGGTATACTCCTGATTGAGGTCGCCAAACAATTCTGAATGTGAGTATACAGTAATATCCAGCTATAGCGCTCACAATGATATTTATAACAGCATGACATCAAAACAGTATATATTTAACAAAAGAGATAAAATAAAATCTCTATGTAAAAACAATAATAGAAATAAGCACGGTATTTTTAATGTCGCCGCGATTAGTTTTGTTTTGCTTGCGTTTGGCTTTAGCGTTCAATTCGTTCAGGCCAATTTTGTCGAAAACACCGCTCCTCAGTTTATTAGAAATCTTAGTCTTGGATCGACGGGCGATGATGTAGTTCTGTTGCAGCAATTTTTGAATCAAAATGCGAGTACTATGGTTGCAACCAACGGCCCAGGATCAAAAGGCCACGAAACAAACTATTTTGGTCTGCACACGGAAAAAGCGGTACAAGAATGGCAAAGCTTATATGGGATAGTTTCAGGGGGATCACCAACCGCAACTGGCTATGGCTTCGTTGGTCCACGTACACGTGCAGCGATGAATCGCGTGGATTCTGTCACACTAAACGCCGCCCAGTCGTGTCCGGCAAATCTCATCTGCAAGCCCATTGACACTTCAACGGCATCAAACACCTCAGCTCTTTGTGCGCCCGCACTAGTGCCTATCATGACCAATAATGTACTATCCTGTGTCTCTCCTGCGGGTAGTGAGGGTGGAGGAGCATCGTCATTTGAACTGGTTCCTCAGTCCGTGCCGATACCCGTACCGGACACTGCTGCGCCAATCATTAGCTCTATCGCCACGACTACGGTTACAGCTTCGAGCACTTTGATTACGTGGACAACAAATGAAAATGCGGATTCGCGAGTGAATTACGGTACTGACACCACCTACGGTTCAACAGTCTATTCCTCAGCAGCGACGACCTCGCATTCTATTGTTCTGACCGGTCTGGCGACAACAACGACGTATCATTTGCGTATCCAGTCAACTGATGCTTTTGGGAATGTCGCCACGTCAAGTGATCTGATTCTGCCACCACCGGTCTATTACGTTGACTCCAATAATGGAAGTGATTCAAATACAGGTCTTTCGCCGACACAGGCGGTTAAAACTATCGCACAGGTCACGGCTCTTGATGCCGTCAATCCTCTCAACACATGGAATTTACACAAAGATTCCGTATGGCGTGAAGAACTTGAAGTGCCACGCAATGACATGACTATTCAAGCGTATGGAACCGGAACAAACCGGCCACTCTTGGACGCATCGGATCCTATTGCCTCAAGCTCGTGGAGTAAAACGGCGGGATTGACCTCGACATACCAAGCTTCGCTCGCTAATAACTACGCAGGCGGATCGACTCAGTTATGGATTTTTGTGAACGGCATCAGGCTCACTCGATATTATTCCACTGCAAATGTCGATGCAAACCCTGGATCATACTACGTAAACGGAAGCACACCTGGAAGTGAAGCTGACAATGCCAACCCGATCCTCGTGTATATCCATGAAGCCGATGGGAGCAATCCGGCAACCAACGGTTACCTCCATGAATATTCGAGCCGTCAGAATGGTTTGAACGCTCCCGTTGATGGAACACGGATTATCGGCATTTGGGCCAGACGTTCGGACAATTCAGACGGACCAATTCGTGCGTATACGAACAGTTTTATATCTGACAGTTTGTCCGAAGAATCATATCAGCATCTATTTTACGTGCAATTCGGTTCGACTATCGAGAATTCGACGGCGCACAATGGCGGAT
>Ga0206970_10200_pt1 | contig 16247 bp, 14 predicted proteins | sample Alteio_BWOrgHeat_88_FD_152964 | JGI IMG/M metagenome (GOLD analysis project Ga0206970, IMG submission 152964) | Enriched cells from forest soil in Barre Woods Harvard Forest LTER site, Petersham, Massachusetts, United States -... | ecosystem: Environmental > Terrestrial > Soil > Temperate forest >... | reverse complement strand
GGTGCAGGGCGCGTGGACGCTAGCCGCGCAGAAGTACGCACATCTCGAGAATGAAAAAGCAAGCGAGAAAGCCGAAGCGGAAGGCGAACAGGCTCCGGCGCGGGTCCGTCCTGACCACAGCCCAAGAGCATTCGAGAAGCTGTTTAAACGCCTCGTTGAGGAAGAATCCGTCCCAGCCGGCTTTGAATTCGGCACTCCGTACGACGAACTAGAAAAGAAGCTGAAGAGGAAGCTGCCTCCGAAGCTGATCAAGGTGAGAGGCAAATTCAACGTGCCTCGCGAACGGTTCCATGAGATCGAGAAAGACGTGTACGTTTGGGCCGGTCTGCAATTTCGTGACAGACCGAACAAGTCAGCTCGGGCAAGCCACTAGCGCCTGACGTAAGAGGAGGTGCATGGATGTCCAACCATGTCTTCATCACCGTGGATGAAGAATTCCTTATGGAAAGGCTGGCTCAGTGCCGGCAGAGAGCGTGCTACGCCGCCCCTGGCCTTCATCTTTGGGCTGCCAAAGCTTTCGTTGAACTGAATCGACGCCTTGGTCCGGAGCGCGCCACAGTCATTACGGATGCTGATCCATTCGTAATTCAGGTGGGGTACGGGACTGAAGAAGCTCTAGCGCTCCTCGCTCAGCACAACATATCAGTGAGAACGCAGCCGGGCTTGCGAATCGGCGTGCTGATAGCCGACGAGTTCGCCGCCGTCTTTGGGCCGCCAGCCTACAACCTCGAGCTGTTTCCCGAGAAGAAACTCCCAAATGCCATCGTGATCAGCGCAGCCGAAGCTGACCGCCTGATCCAGGCCATTGCACCCAAGTGGAGCGCCGATCCATCCGGGATAGCAGAGCCGGAGATCGGACAGCAGACGTTGACCCCGAAGGAGCTTGAAGAGATTCATCAGGATTTGGTGGAACATCCACCAGTGCGCCCAGACCTTGAGCGCCAGATGCGGGTCATCAACAGCACGTTTCAGATCGTCAAAATCAAGTTTAGCGGTGCAAATCTCGCGCAGCGCACGGTACATCTGGACGCAGCCGAGCTAGGTATAACCGATCCTGAGCTGAAGCGCCGCATCGCGGCGAACTTTAAGTTGTTCGAGGCCGACGCGAACCATTTCACAGGCGCCTTGAAAGATGAACTCGAAGGAATCAAGCGAAAATTCAATTTGAAATCGATGGGCGAGGACATCGGGAGCCTGGTACTGGCCAAAGACCGAGCAGAATTAGAGAAAGCACTGACGGCTTTTGGCGCGAAGGTTCTGGAGGCGCAGGCTCGTTTCGAGCGTGTGATAACCCGGGAACTCGACAATGGCAAGCAACGTCTCCGAGAGCACCTGCGCTCGACGTTGTTTCCGAAGGAACGGGATGTCGAATACGTGGAGTTCAAGCTGGACGCTCTGATTCACGGGATGCGCTTTCCAGCCGCTGAAGAGGTCCTGTCGAAATTGGAGCTCGATTGGCACATCTTCCACGTGTCGGAACAGATGATCAACAAAGATGAGTTCGCCAAGAAGGTCAAGGACTTCTATGGTCGGCCAATCGAAGAGCTGGTACGAATCGAATCTGCAGTTGGGGCTCGCAAGTTATCGGCTGGGCTATGAAATGGGAGCCAGAGCCGCCGAACGAGCTGTTTCAGAGGGAGACAGATAACGCTATGGCATTTCAAGTTCCGATTACAGTGAAGGAAGCCATTTCTAAGATCCATTCGAAAACGTATTTGCTCCCTGCTATCCAGAGGGAGGTCGTTTGGGATACCGCACAAATCGAACGGCTGTTCGACTCGCTGATGCGAGATTACCCGATCGGGTCATTTCTTTTCTGGATGGTCAAGCGAAAGCAAACAGGCAAGTACCAGTTTTACGAATTTGTGCGTGATTTTCACGAACGCGATCACCGACACAACCCCAAGGCCAATGTGACCGGAGAGGAAGACATCACCGGCATCCTCGATGGCCAACAGCGCTTGACCGCGCTGTACGTCGGTTTGCGCGGTTCATTCGCATTTAAGGAACCTCGAAAGCGTTGGGATAATCCCCAGGCATTTCCAAAGAGACAGTTGTACTTAAATCTGCGTGGTCCTTCTAAAGAGGAAAGCCGAGATTTGTTGTACGACTTTCGGTTCCTGACGGCTAAGGACGCGGAAGAGACTGGCAAAGGCTTCTATTGGTACAAGGTTGGAAACGTGTTGGATCTCAAGAGCGAGTATGAAGTCAATAACCACCTGATCGAGAAGGGGCTGATGGAGGATCGAAAGACGGGCCAGTTTGCTAACCAGACGTTGTTCAAACTTTGGACCGTCGTCCAAAAAACGCCCGTAATCAACTTCTTCCTCGAAGAGGACGAACAGCTCGACAAAGTTCTCAACATTTTCATACGCGTGAACAGCGGTGGAACGATCTTGAGTTACTCAGATCTCCTTCTGTCCATAGCAGCTGCCCAGTGGACCAAATTGGATGCGCGCGAGACGATCACCGCCTTCGTAGATGAAATCAACAACATCGGCAACGGTTTCGACTTCAACAAGGATTGGGTTCTCAAGAGCTGTCTCGTTCTCGGCGACTTCACCGACATCGCATTCAAAGTTGATAATTTTAATAAAGCAAACATGCTCAGGATCGAAAGCACCTGGGACGACATCTCAAAGGCGCTTCGCAACGCAGTGCTTCTCGTGTCTTCATTCGGGTACAGCCGAGAGACGCTGACATCGAATAATGCTGTGATTCCGATCGCTTACCACTTGTTGCAAAGGGGACTCCCGAGCAATTTTGACCAAGCGACAAAGTACTCCAGCGAGAGAAAGAAGATCCAGCAGTGGCTCACATCATCGCTGTTAAAACGAGTGTTCGGCGGTCAGCCAGATAACGTGCTGCGCCCGATCAGAGAGGTTCTGAAGGGCGAGGCTGAGTCGTTCCCCTTTGCAGATATACGAAACAAGTTCAAGGGCACCACCAAGTCTCTGACGTTTGCGAAGGAAAGATCTGGAGACGCTGCTTGAGGCCCGGTATGGGCAGGGTTATGCATTTTCCGTGCTCGCCCTCCTTTATCCCACGCTCGACTACAGGAACACCTTCCACGTCGATCATATTCATCCTCGATCACAATTCACAAAAGCCCGCCTGGCAAAGCGGGGCATCACCGGTGAGGATGCCTGGTTCTTCATGGAGAACGTCGACGCACTTCCGAATCTGCAGCTACTCGAAGGCATTCCGAATCAAGAGAAAAGCGACTCTGACTTCGATGCGTGGCTGCGCGAGACCTATAAAACCAAGGCAACGAGAGACGCGTTCACGGATAGAAATTACATCCCAGACGATGTCGACCTTGAACTCGACAATTTCCGAGAGTTTTTCGACGAGCGGAAGCAAAAGATGCTCGGCGCCCTTATCAAACTGCTGAAGCTGGAACAGGAGTAGCGCGTACAAATCCCTGTTCTTCACAAGTTCTCGTTGCACCGTGCATAGCGCTTGGTAGAGTGTTCTGGACAAGAGACCTATGAAAATCGACTACATCAGCGCAGACGGAATCCATCAATCAGAGAAGGCAGCATTGGAGGCGATTAAATCGCACTTCAATCAATCATCTTTTAGCCAGAAATGGCACGGCTTTGCGGGCTTCATGATGATTGACAAGTATGTAAAAGACCGTGAGATCGACCTTGTACTTCTTACCCATGATCGTCTGGTGATGGTCGAACTCAAGAACTGGTCGGGCACGATCACGGCAATGCAGGATCATTGGTTACAGAACGGAAATGACCGCGGTCGTTCAGCCGTCAAGGTGATGGCCGATAAGTGCAAGATTCTCTCTTCTAAGATCAAGCAGCATCTCGCTGGACACGCGCGAAACGTATGGGATGAGTACCGTGTCGTTTTCTGTGGCTCCGCAGATTGGAAGCAATTACCAGAGGACGAACGGCGGTATGTGCTAAGCCTCTCAGACTTCCTCAAGGTCAGCACCCTAGGTGGATATCAGAAGCAGTTTGGACTACCGAAGAACCCTAACCCGTGCGATTATCTTTCCGACTTCACCCGATTCTTTCGCGGACCCGAGTTCAAACCAACAGTATTCTCCTACAACAACTTTCAGATTGATGGAGCTGTTGTCTTCTCTCACCCCGATGGGCTGTACAGCGAATACCGCGCAATAAAGAAAGACGACGTTCGACACCGCGCGTTGCTCCGGCGTTGGGATTTCTCGAAGCTGGCCGGCGTCGCTGATACTACCGACGAACGGGCGGCGATCTGCCTACGTGAGAACAAGGCGCTCGGATATGTACATTCCCAAAAGGAAGAGCTGGACTCCGTCCTACTACAGCCCCTTTCTTACCCGACACGAGATGATGTGACGGCGGATTTCTGCGAACTTTACAAGTTCCCATCAAAGCAAAGCCGCCTCTCGGAGTTTGTTAACCGATATCGTGAAGAACTTACTCCGCAGGACCGACTGGGTTTGCTTAAAGTCTTGATCTCACATTTTGCAGATTTGCACGATATCGGAGTTGCTCACCGCGATATCGGAGATCACAGTATCTGGCTGGAGCGTCCGAGTAAGATCGGAATTTCTGGAATGATAGCAGCGCACTTTCCCGAGGTAGGCACGGTCGGCGGGCTGAGGGATGCACTCCGCGCCGGTAGTATTTCCCTTCCGGAGGACACGGCTGGACTCGGAGATGGGGCCGCGAGCAGCCCCTTTAGGCGCGACGTATTCCTTCTAGGAGTACTGGCGCACTATCTCCTTTTCCTTGAATTCCCGGCAAAATCAGAGGTTGGAGTTTACGACTGGAGGCCTCCTAAGGAAGATCCTTTCGGCAAGATATTCGACCCTTGGCTGGCTAAAGCGACCGATCTCTCTCCCATGGCGAGATTCGCAAATGCGCGGGAGATGCTGGATGAGCTGAATACTTTGAAGAGCCCGCTAGACGTAAAGATCGGCCTCGATTTCCGCGCTTTCGAAGCGTTTAGAAGTGACTTACTTCCGACCAAGGTCTATCCAATCGGAGAGAGCATAAAGGAAGACCGATGCCATTTGTATCGGTCTACCGCAAACGGCATTCCAGTCGGGCTAAAGATCTGGTACGGGCTGCGACCTGATCCGAAGAAGTTGGAAGAGAGCCTCGACATACTCGCATTTCTCGAAAAGATTCGACTGTTACGCGCCGTCAAGTCTTCACTGATTCCTGAGATTATCGATTTCGGGCTTTCAAAAGCGGGCCTATTTGTCGTCCAGAAGTGGGTTGAGGGACAATCACTCTCGAACGTTCTCGCATTGCAACGAACAGCCGCTGAAGCGGTTCGTCTATGCAAGTCACTCGTCGATGCTATCCAGCAGCTACACGGCCTCACAATTGCCCACGGGGATCTCTCGCCGGACAATATTCTGCTCCAACCCGATGGTGCATTAGTTCTACTGGACGCAGCTGACCTATTCACGGGAGGCAGCCAGGGCTTTACTCCAGCATATGCACCGCCAGAACGCGAGGTGATTCCCTTGCTGGAGCAAGACAACTATGCGGTAGCGAAGGTGTGCCTCGAGCTGCTTGATCACTCGGGCACCGAACTCGACCTCCGAGATCTCAGGGCTGAGATTCATTCGTGCCTTAGTCACGACTTTGAGACTTACCGGCTCGACCGCATCGACGACCGACTTCGAGAAATTCTCGAACCGGCGGTGCATCAAACGCCCTCCTTCACAGTTCAGTCGCGCCGATTCGACGCAGCCGAACTCGTCGCGTCAGATAACGGCGTGTACTACGTCAGCTTGTTCGAGGACAGAAGACTACCCGGAGTTCTCAATGTCGTCATAACGGGCGTACGCAAAGAAGTATCTTTATCAATCGACCGTGATTCCAAAGCGTTCCTGGGGGTGAAAGTACGGTCATTGCGGCACAGCGATTTTGTTGTCGCTGCGAATCGTTCGTCGACCCTCTTTGCAGCGGAGATCACGTTAACGCGAAGTTTCGCCGACGACGCGGAAGCACTCGTCACAGCCCTCTTCGACATCCCCTCGATAGCCGAGTCCTATGCCGAACTCGTTGGAGCAAAGGCGATTCAAGCTCCTGCGACTACTACATCAAGCCCGCTTGCGCAGTTGTCGCTGGCTGACTTCTGGCGAGAGATCATACGCGCTGAGGAGGCGTCGCTTCCCGAGGTGGAGGTTGCGGGTCCCTCGAGCTGGGATTTGGCGCATGAGAGCAGTTTGCGCATCCCATACACAACCGAGGGTGATCCACTCGATTACGATCCGGACGATGTCATAGAGCTATATCAGGACGTGAACGGAGAACTGCGAAAGGTTGGAGAGGTGGATACGAAGCAGACGACAGGGTTGGTACTCGTCGTTGAAAAAGCGAACATGAGAATGCGGCGAGCTGTGGGCGACAAACTGAAGCTGAGAAGCGTACAGGATCGCGCCTCGTTTCAGAGGCGGCAGTCTGCACTTTTCAGAATTGTCGAAAAAACATCTGTCATTCCTAATCTCATCGAGTATTTCGACCCTGGGAAACAACCGTCCGTACTGACCCTTGACTCAGATCCATCGGATGAAGCGCTTGCAAAGTACGATCTCGTTGAGAACGGCAACGTGGTTTTCTCTCTCAATCCGCAACAGCGTGCCGCCTTCAAGAAGCTCTGGTGTGTCGGCCCAGTTGGGCTCCTCCAGGGACCACCGGGAACGGGGAAGACGGCGTTCATCGCGAGCTTCATTCATTATGCGTACCTCAGAGGGGCGCGCAGTATCCTTCTGGCGAGCCAATCTCACGAAGCAGTGAACAACGCCGCGGAGAAGGTCCTGGATCTTTGCCATAGGACGGACATGCCGCTGGGGGTTGTTCGTTTCGGCGCTGAGGGAATGATTTCCGAAGCGCTTAGGCCTTATCACTCACACGCCATTTTGAATCAGTACAGAGATCTGTTTCGGTCTGAACATCGAGAACGTGTCAGTCGCCTCGCCGGTGCGCTAGGGCTGCCGCGAGATTTCGTACTGGAGTGGTTCGATATTCGGTTTCACCTTGGACAACTTTCAAATGATGTTGAAAAGCTTTCCTCCAAGTTGGCACAACTAGATCCGACCTCCGAACAGGCAGGACCACTTAAGGCGCGACTTTCACAACGCAGAACGCTCTTCTCGAACCTCTGCGAAAGCAAGTTCAAGATCGACATAGAGGACGGCGATCCGAGGCATACCGTGCAGCTCCTTAAGGAGCGCTCTGTCCGCACACATGGAGTCCGCTCGCAGGATGCTATAGGCCGACTTGAGAAGGTCATCGATATTTCGTTCGAGTGGTTGAGTCGCTTGGGAACGCTCCACGGCAACTTCGAGGAGTTCCTAGCGAAGACGAGAGCTCTCGTTTGCGGCACCTGTGTAGGTCTCGGTCGAACACAATTCGGAATTACGCGCAACAGCTACGACTGGGTCATCGTGGATGAGGCTGCACGAGCTACACCGGGTGAGCTTGCAGTCGCCATACAATCTGGCCGGCGTGTATTGCTTGTTGGTGACCACCGTCAGTTGCCCCCGTTCTATTCCCAATCCGTAATTGACCATCTAGGCGCTGCAACAAAGTGCAGCGACAGACGAGAGTTGACACGAAGCGACTTCGAGCGTTCATTCGAATCCGCTTACGGCCAGCAAGTCGGAGCTATGCTTCAGACGCAGTACAGGATGGCGCCCGCTATCGGGGACATGGTTTCTGAGTGCTTTTATTCATCTCCCCTGCTACCAGGTCGCGGGAACCCGCAAGAATGGTTCAATCTGCTGCCCCCGACTCTGAAATCCATTGTGACGTGGGTGGACACGACGTCCGCAGGGCGAAAGGCTCACGATACCCGACTGAGGAATTTCAGCTACCACAACAAGTATGAAGCCGAGGTCGTGTTGCGATTGCTGCACGATATCAGCTCGGCCGAGTCATTCGTTCGCCAACTGGCGGACGATTGTAGGGAAGACGAAAAGCCGATCGGAGTGATCACGACGTATGCCGAACAGAAAAAGCTTATCCAAAAGCGGCTTGCCGAAGAGGATTGGGCGGTCGGGTTCAGCAACTTGGTAAAAATCGATACCGTCGATAGTTATCAAGGCAAGGAGAATCGGATCATCATTCTGTCTCTGACGCGCAACAATCAACAGCACGAAGAGGGCTACCTATCCAGTCCCGAGCGCACCAATGTCTCGATCTCACGTGCTATGGACCGGCTCGTGATAATAGGAGCTAGGCGCATGTGGGCTGAAGCGAATCAAACGTCGCCACTCGGTCGAGTTAACCGGTTCATGGAAGAGAGAGTCGACGATCTGAATTATTCGTTCGTGGATGCTAATCAGCTACAAAGAATCCGGAGTGCAATGTAAATGGCTGCTACAACCCTTAACGAACTCGAGTTCAGCGAGATCACCTTTGCAGTCCCGGCACAGACCTTTGGCATCACATGTTCCATCAGCACTGAGCAAACGCTCCCAGTCGTGACCGAATTTGCATTGCGCTTGGTGGCTGTCTGTGACGCTCTGAGTCCCCAAGACCTCCAAGAATTCTTTGGTTTCTCCGAACGAGAGATCGAGCAAGTGATCCAGTCATTGGTGGATGAGCGATTGTTGCGATGGGAAGAGGATCGACTTGAGCTGACCCACTATGCTCGTGGACTTTTTGTAAACAGTCCGGATTCGATTCCGAGGTTGACGCGGATCAAGGATTGGGCTGGCGAGGTAGCGTTCGAACTTGTCGGATTCACTCCTGTCAATCCAACCGACGGTGCCAAGCGTGCGCGCTTGATGGTCGAGGTGCCAGCCGACGATCCCGACAAAGAAAGCAAAAGCAAGTTGTGGGCGGAACGGTCATTTCAGGAGAACTTCGATCGCATTTACAGGGGATCTCGCGCCCAGATATACAAGATTTCCGATGTGGAGGGGAGCACTCGGTTTCTCCTGTCGGTTCCGTGCACATTCTCATTAAGTCTAGATGGCGATCTTGCGATAAGACGCTCTCTTCCAGAAGATTACATGTCGGAAAGGCTTGAGCTAAGCAAGGCGATTACCACCCTCCTTGCTTACCCTCCAACGCCGGATAACTCGTTTCTGGCCGAGTTTGTACGACTCTTCCCAAACGCAGGAGGGGGACGGTTTCTGCACAGCAATGGAGAATTTGACCTGCAAGCGTTTCTTTCGAATTCGGCTAGAGGTCATGATACCGATGCGGCGGTTGTTCCCATGGTCGGCAGTTTGCACCTCGGTAGAAATCGCAAGCTTTTAGAGACGCGCATCGGAGGGCTCGCCCCGATTTCCCAGTGCCAGGATCCGACTAACCTGCATTGGGTAGCACCGACGGTCCCTTTTTGGGCACGATCGAAAGCAATGAGGCCTCTAGTCAGGGACCTTAGAAGATTGTTGGAACGAGCCGACCTCAACCCAGAGACACATGAACCCGGAGTTGAAGAAGAGCCGCAATCGAGTGCGGTGAAGATTCTGTTACAGGATGTTGAGGAAAATGATCGTCATGCAACCAAGACATATGGCCAGACTCTACCAGAGGTGTTTGGGACCAGCCTCTCCGCTCTCGGCGGCAAGCTAGAGCTCATCGTTGTTCCGGATCAACTTATGTGTGCCATTTATCATTATCAACTGCGGCATGCGGTCAGCATTCCTTTCGGGTTTCTGTCTACGGAGAAGGATGACATATCTAACGCGACGCAGATATTGAAACAGCTCACAGCCCCGCCTGCACGTTTGACAACTCTGACGAAGAACGCGCCGAAAGCCGAGTTGGTGTATAGGGGCTTGCAAGGCTAGTTCCACAAGCCAGAGTTTTTTCGACAGGCCAGGGCGCCATTTTCGGCACCCTGTTTTGTTGAGCTTAGGAAGGGGTGGAACGCACCCTTCTGAACCGCTGCTATTGGACGATGCGGTGAGGCGACAGAACCCGGCAGAGGGTGGCTTTCTTTTCGCGATAGCGAAAACCGCCGCCACGGGCGGCGCTGAGGGGAATTTTCCTGCACTCGTTTGATGGCAACCGTTACGAGTCTATGTCAGTCCGGCATGGTCTTGCAGCGGTTCGGACATGAATCCGAACTGGACTTGATCACCCTGTGAGCAAACCACGGCTACGGGTTCATCGCAGAGTTCGCATAGCGATTGGCAGTCGCCGATAATGAGGTGATGCACAGCCGTTGCTCGGTTGCTATCTGGAAATGAGAATGATCGGCTCCTCGAAAATAGTTTTTTGCAACCGCGCAATCCAAAGCGCAAGGTCTTGCGATTTCGAACGCATGCCGACCTCCTGGTCCCGAGCCAGGGGGCGAGTAATCCCATTGCGACCCCGGGGAAGAGGATCGCTACGGCTAACTCCGGAAGACATCAAAGTTGCAAACAAAAAGCACATATTTCGTATCTGCCAAAACGCAATACCGGTCGCGACGAAACCCGCGGAAGCACGGACCTTCGTATCTGTACGCCTGACACTTGTACGTTTTTGCACCTTAGGCACTACGCGTAAAAGAGAGTCTGGGGTCGAATTGTAAGTAAATGCCGGCGCTCAGAAAGGTCTTGCCGAGGATGAACAAGCAGAAATGGCAATGGGCGTCGGCTTTGCAGATAAACTGGGAACCTTGGCATGACCTCCGACCTGCGGGGGATCGTAGCTCCGCGCGGGTACGGCTGGAGTCACCGCAAACTGGCGGCTGCTGGAGGGGCGCTGTTCGACGCGTTGCCTGGTGGATAACTGGCGCGAACTGGTGCGGAACCTGCCCGCGGAGGAAAACGCCAAAGAGGAGCTGCCGGTCGAGGGCGGCGGGGGCGAGAAGAAAGAACAACCTATCTGCTAAGCACACTCGTAATGTGGGCGTGGAGCGGGTAGCACAGGACTGCACACCAGCCAAAGCATGTACTGATTGGTCATCATTCGGGTGAGTTCTGGTCGGGGTGATCAAGAAGGTCAAACAGTGAAAGCATACTTATCGAGGTGCAACGCTATACTACCGTGCACCATTTATGGTGCAAATCGCTTGGATATCGTACATAAGTTCCCATTCCCCGGTTGTTACGCACGAAAAACACCCCTCGACCCGCGTTTTGGCGTGACCCCATTCTCGAAGCGGTAGAGGTGGCTGAGGAAACAACATTTTCCTCCCAGTACCAGCCTACTCGAACTGTCAAGCGCAGCCCGGGAACCGGGCGGCGGCGGGGCGAGAAGAGAACGACTACCTGCCTATCTTCCAGTACCCCGCACTGACCCACATCATCCAACTCAAGATGTGATCCCCTAAGCCCTGCCCCCAAAGAGAAGTTGGGAGCGACCGGGCACCAAGGTTTCCATGTCAGCACCATGGAATGCCCGGCCGCCGTCGGCTCTCGCCCGCGAAGATTTTTACTATCAGCACCGACCCCGACAACCAAGGCCACACATCCATCTCGGCCTGCACTGCCCAGTCGTTGTTGGGAGCGAGCGGGCACAAGGTTTCCACGCCGCACGTGGAATAGCCGGTCGCCGTTGGTCCTCGCCCGCGCGCGAGGCTTTTTACTCTCCGCAGCGAACAACTAGCCGCCGGTGGCGGCGGGGCGAGAAGAGAAGAGCAACTACCCGTAAGCACACTCCTCCCTACCTGCCAAAGCCATATACGGATCGACGATGTTCGTTAGCGGTTCGGAGGGAAAGATCAGGAAGGTAAAACAACGAAAGCGTATTTAAAGGGGGTGCGTATCTATACTATTAGATCGACCCCCCTCCCCAGCCACACCCATTTCGTACATAACTTCCCATTCCTCCGTGGGAGGACACGAAAAACACCCCTCTACCCCCGGTTTTGCGTGACCCCATTCTCCGGACGCTCGAGAACGAATTTTTCCTTCCACTCCAACCTATTTTCCTGATCTCCAAGCATCGGAGCAACAGCCCGTCCGTCCCCTAGCGGCCTGTACTTTCAGGTCACGTGATCACCGAACCCGGGCGCCAAGGTTTCCATGTCAGCACCATGGAATGCCCGGTCGACGTCGTTCCTCGCCCAGGGCAAGGAGTTTTACTCTCCGCCCGGACCGAGAAACGCGAGCCCTTGCCAGGAAGCGAACGGGACACAAGGTTTCCATGCCTGACGTCCACGTAAAACCTGGAATGCTCAGGTCGACGTCGGATCCTCGCCTGCGCGCGAGGATTTTTACTCTCCGCACCGAACTACTAGGTCGAAAACGAAGAAGTGGTCTCTGGATGGGAGGTTATGTACCAAAGCGAGCGACGAAGGTGGCTTGCATCTCCTGGACCGCGTCGTCGATCGACACGCCGGAGCCTTCGTTCAGGATCTCGACGCCGAAGATCTTCATCGTGGTCGCCGCGCCCTGTTCGTTGGTGCCGCAGAGGGTGATGTCGAAGGGAAGGATCTGGTCGGAGTACCAGGGCTTGGCCTGCTCCTTGAAGCCGGAGACGAGGGTGTTCTGGATCCCCGAGAGTTCGTCGATGGTGGCGCCGGCGGGGAGGCCGATGTCGCGGACGAGCTGGCTGTTGAAGATCGCGTTCTGCGAGATGAAGGCGTTCTGATCCGTCTTGAACTGGGAAGCCTTTGGCAGATATCGCTCCTGCTTCTAATCTCGATATTGACATACCGATGATATATCGGAATATACTAACGGCCCGGCGATGCCCCGGCCGAACCTGGAGAACTCTGTGAAGCAAACTCGTTGTCGCCGTCATCTTCGCCCTCGTCCATCCCGTTCGCAGATCAACCAACAAGTGGGACACGTATGCTCCGCCATACAGGCGATGCAGTTGGAAGCGTTGCTTGAGCTTCAGAAGCCCGCGCCGAGCCTGCCGCGCCTCCAGTTCCTGAACAAGATGATCGATCTCGCCAAGGACGAGGTCGCCGCCCTGGAGAAGTTTTAATGAAGAGAGCCGCGATTTATGTGCGCGTTTCGACCTTGGACCAGAACCTTGCAACTCAGATCTACGACCTCGAAGAGCTGGCGCGGCAGCGCCAGCTCGAGATCGTCGCTCGTTATGAGGACAAGATTAGTGGTGCTAAAGCGCGCCGCCCGGGTCTGGACCAGATGATGAGAGATGCCCGCCGTGGGCAGTTCGACATCGTCGTTGTGTGGGCCTGTGACCGCCTGGCGCGGTCTGTCCGCCACTTTCTCGAAGTGTTGGACGAGTTGAATCACTTGAACGTGGAGTTCGTGAGCTTCCGCGAACAACTCGACACCGGCGGCGCGTTAGGCCGCGCCATCATCATCATCATCTCGGTGGTTGCGGAGTTGGAACGCTCGCTGATCGTCGAGCGTGTCCGCGCCGGCATGAGACGTGCGAAGTTAGAAGGCACGCATATCGGTCGCCCGGCACTCGACATCGATCGCCAGGCAGTGCTGCGGCACCGCGCTCACGGACAATCGCTAACCGACATTGCAAAAAGCTTCGGCGTCGGACGCAGCACCATCAGCCGCATCCTTAAAGAAGAGCACTTCGTGAAAGAAGAGCACTTCGTGCTGCCGGCAGCCGTCGGAGGAACGCTATGAAGAAACTTGGGAAGAGCTGGTCGAGTCAAGTGGACCACTATGGCCGCATCACCATCCCCGCCGAACTACGCAGGAAGTTCGGGCTCGCACCTGGCACACGGGTAAGCATCCGGCTCAAGAACGGCGTGATCCTCATCCGTCCGCTACGCCGGACAAAGAGTGCACTACGAACCGAAACACCACCCGCCCAAAAGGGCTCCTGAAATCAGTCTCGTAAGTGCAAGCAAACAGGGCGTCGAAAAAGACGCCCTTCGCTGGCCCATAAGGAGTGGGTTCTGGGCTGACCCGCTGAACCCCTATGGAACTCTCGAATGCCCGGAAACAGCACACAAAACGTTCCGCAAGGGTGCGTCAAACCGCTCCGGCAACTGCCTGAAACCAAACGCCGAGAATCTTCGTTTCTGGCCGTTCCTCAAACTCTGCCTTTAGTTACGCCCGTCTGTACCCACGACCACAGTGAAGTGAGCGAGATCTTTGATCAGTGCAGCCACGTGCTATAGATACACGCCTACAGGAGACCACCGCTCAGGCTAATCAAAAGAGCCTTGATCTGATCGTCGCTCTTGTCACAGAGTTCACTGCAGTGATAACTCGGAAACACCTTGGTAAGGAATACACTTCCCCTCACGATGCGAAAACGAATGAAGTTCGGGCCAGCATTGTCATCGAACTCGACGGAAGCCGAGGAATCCAGTTGCTTCACCGCGCGGATGATCCGCTCGCGCTGCTGATAGGGATCTTCTGATGTCTGCATTCTGTTCTTCTTCCTTCGATCATTAGAGTCACCGCTCTGCCGAAGACGGCCCCGGTGTTCTCCCATCTCAGGCGCCGTCAATGGCGTCATACAGCTCGGATTCGGACTCGTCGAAGTCAGCAATCGGATCCGAACACAAGAAATGCTGCGTCAACTTGCGAGCCACTTCGCGTAAGCACGCACGTCTATCATCGGAACCGTGGCGCTGGACTGTAACATGGCAATGAGTTCCAGCAGGAAAGCCGTCGCCGGCTTGCCCCCTTGTTCAAGCTCGTAGCTCCCGTCGGTACCACCGCGGAAAACTCCGTGCGCCGCCACGCACCCCAGATCGAGGCGACCGACTGGCGATGCTAGAGCGGTGCGAAGCGCTTCACCCAAAGCCGGACTCCAATCACTTTCAAACGTTAGCAAACCGCCGATGATGTGGGGCAATGGCTTTGGCGGAAACACTCCGCCAGCGTGCGGAATCGGAAGACTAGTGCGATGTAGGGCGCGGACACTCTCCACCTTCCCCTGAGCATATTCAACTTGCGTTGCGTTGATGGCCTGCTTGGCCTCGAACACGGCATAGACGCTTTCGGCCGGTATTACGAGCTGACCTTCGAAGTTGAAGATGAAAGGGGAGTATTGCCGATCGAAAATGACGACATCGATTTGTTCGCTGAATTTCCCATTGCTGTCGACGACGAAAGCGCCGCGCGCCTGATAACGCTGTGGCAAATACTTCTCGAATAATTCCAACCACACCCGCTCGCTCGCGCTCCCCTTGGCCACGGAGTGGCCAAGGGTGGACCGTGCGCTCGCAAGTCGCCGTTCAATGTCTTGGTGGAGATCCGAAAGTATGCGCGTCAAGGACCAATCACTCATGCAATACCCTCCCCAATAATGATTTCTACGACAATGGGAACTTCGGCCCGAACAGCCTGCGCCATGCTTGCAGGGCCTCCCCATTCTTGCCTTGGCGCTCCAAGTCGATGGCCAAGGTCGTCTCGCGCGCAGCTTGTTGCAACGCCTGTTTGGCCGCTTGTTTCTTGTCGGCCGTCATCATGTCGCTCACCGGTGGTCCGAGGCGCGCCGGGTCTTCCCAACGATCCGCCATGCGGTTGGCGAGCGTGTTGAAGGCTGCCTGGAATTCATATTCGAATCGCCCGTTGAAGGGCGGATGTAGGCATTCCAATGCCATCACCTCGAGCAAAAACGATGGCTTGATCGGTTTGTCGTGGTGGTTGTTCCAGTATTTCAGCATGCGCACGATGCCCTTCCACTCCCCTTGATAGGCGGCATGAGCTTCGATGGCTTTGTCCTCGTGAACCGTGGGATTCGTCTTGATCCAGCCGCCGTCATCCTTGTCGGGGATTTCGTAGTTCTTTCCCAAAGGGAAGGCGGGTACGACATCCATGCTGACGACGCGGTAGTCGGTGTTGTCCTCGGCATCGACCACTACGCCAAAGTCGACCGAGACCGAACGGCGCTGCACTTTCACTGCCTCGGCGCCATACTTCGCGGCCAGCTCTTTGCGGAACGCTTCGAGCACGTTCGAGGGAAGTTCGTCGCGGTAGTGTTTCTCCTTTTTCCCGAGCACGCAGAAGATGTCGACGTCCTTCAGCGGCTTAGTTTTCGTGTAGCGCTTGTAGGATCCCGTAAGAAAGTCGTCTTCCAGGTCAAAGCGCTCCCGCAGGTACTCCCGCAGCTCTTTGTGGCGAGCCGAGACGTTCTTCTGCTCCTTCTCGTTCAGTTCCAGGCGACTTTTGAATTTGCGAAACGCTTCGTCCGTGGTCAACATTGGTCTTAGGGCTTCTTTCTGTAGTAACTTGCGCCGGCGCCGAGTCCGTTGTGTTCAATCGTGGTGCCAAGGCTCTGCCGGATCATGCCTTCGGTCGAGCGCAGGCTGGTAGAGGACCATCCCGCGACCGCAGCGCGGGCCGGGTTCGTCGTGCAGACGATCCGATACTTGCTCTGGCTCGGCCATACTCCGGCCTTCAAAATCGCCAACTTGATCTGCTCGGTGTCAACCCAGAA
>Ga0206970_10199_pt1 | contig 16309 bp, 18 predicted proteins | sample Alteio_BWOrgHeat_88_FD_152964 | JGI IMG/M metagenome (GOLD analysis project Ga0206970, IMG submission 152964) | Enriched cells from forest soil in Barre Woods Harvard Forest LTER site, Petersham, Massachusetts, United States -... | ecosystem: Environmental > Terrestrial > Soil > Temperate forest >... | reverse complement strand
TTTTCACCGTAGAAAATGGAATTGGCCCCGGCGAAGAAGCACAGCGCCTGCGTCTGCTCGTTCATTTCCTCGCGCCCGGCGGAAAGCCGCACATACGATTCCGGCATCAGGATGCGCGCTACGGCGATGGTGCGTATGAAATCGAACTCATCGAGCTTTGCTATGCTATGAAGCGGCGTGCCTTCGACCTGAACCAGCAGGTTGATGGGCACGCTTTCCGGATGCTGCGGCATAGTGGCCAGCGTGCGCAGTAATTCGGCGCGGTCATCCACGCTTTCGCCCATGCCGACGATGCCGCCGCAGCAGACATGCATGCCGGCCTCGCGCACGCGTTCCAGCGTATCGAGCCGGTCCTGATAGGTGCGGGTGGTGATGATGTTGCCGTAATATTCTTCGGAAGTATCGAGATTATGGTTGTAATAATCAAGGCCGCAGGTTTTAAGGCGCTGCGCCTGTTGCTCGGTCAGCATGCCGAGCGTGGCGCAGGTTTCCAGCCCCAGCGCTTTGACGCCTTCGATAATGGCGGCGACGCTGTCGATATCGCGGTCCTTGGGCGAACGCCATGCCGCGCCCATGCAGAAACGCGACGCCCCGGCATCTTTCGCCTTGCGCGCTTCGACCAGCACGTCCTCCCTGCTCATCAGCTTTTGCGCCTTGACGCCGGTGTTAAAATGGGCACTCTGCGGGCAGTAGGCGCAGTCCTCGGCGCAGCCGCCGGTCTTGATGGAAAGCAGGGTGGAAATCTGCACTTCGTTGGGGTTAAAATGCTGGCGATGGACGCTGTGGGCGGAAAACAGCAAATCGTTGAACGGCAGGGCGAACAGGCTTAATACTTCCTCTTTCAGCCAGTCATGACGTATAGTAGGGCGCATAAATACTCCCAATAGTATTAATATTTATCCCGTTCATAACGCACGATAGCAGAAAATGCCAGCATTAGACGACATACTCGCCCAGAAATTATCGGTGCTGGAAGCCAAGCGCCAGAAGCGGCAGTTGCGCGAAACGTCGCGCCTGTCCGGCGTTAAGGTCAGGCGCGAAGGCCGGGAGCTGGTTTCTTTCAGTTGCAATGATTATCTGGGACTGACGCACCATCCGGCAGTCATCGCCGCCGCTAAGGAAGCGCTCGAAACATACGGGGCGGGGGCAGGGGCGTCGCGTCTGGTGACGGGCAATCACCCGCTGTACGATGAGCTGGAAGCGGCGCTGGCTGCCTATAAACATACGTCGGCGGCCTGCATCTTCGGCAGCGGCTACCTGGCCAATATTGGCGCCATTCCGGCGCTGGTCGGAGCAAGTGATTTGATATTGGCCGATAAATTCATTCATGCCTGCATGTACGATGCGGCGCGGCTTTCAGGGGCGACCGTCATGCGCTTCGCCCATAACAACCTGGCGCATTGCCGCATGTTGCTGGAGGCCAATCGCGGCGAGCACCATCATTGCCTGATAGTCACCGAGACCGTGTTCAGCATGGATGGCGACCGCGCGCCGCTGGCGGCGCTTAAAACATTGGCGAAGGAATTTGATGGTTGGTTGATGGTGGATGATGCGCACGACTTCTCCTCCCCCATTAGGGGGGAGGCCGGGAGGGAGGCGCAACTGGGAAAGCCTGAGCAAGTTAGCCCCCTCCCTAACCCTCCCCCTAATGGGGAGGGGATTATCGAGATGGGCACTCTTTCTAAAGCTGTTGGCTCCTATGGCGGTTATATCTGCGGCTCGGAAACGTTGATCGATTATCTCAAGACCGCCGCGCGCAGCCTGATTTATTCGACCGCTTTGCCGCCGTCGGCGGTGGCTGCTTCCATCGCCGCGCTGCGTATCATGGTGGAAGAACCTGATCTGGTGGAAAAACCTCTGCGCCATGCGCGGCTTTTTACCTCATTGCTGGGTATGAAAGAAGCTGAGAGCGCTATCGTGCCGGTGATACTCAGGGATAATGACAAGGCGCTGGCAGCGTCGGCATTATTGGAAGAACGCGGGTTTTTGGTGGCGGCCATCCGCCCGCCGACGGTGCCGGAACATACCGCCCGCCTGCGTTTCGCCTTTTCGGCGTTGCATGAGGCGGCGCAGATCGAAGCGGTAGCGGCGATTATCAAGGAGGAGGGATGGCTAGTATCATGACCCTGAGCGGCTGGGGGCAGCCGCACGATGCGTTGGCTGCTATCGCGCCAGAGGCGACGCATGTCGATTATGCGCGCCATACGAGCGTGCTGGGCGCGCTGGCGGACATTGCGGCGCGGGCTAACGAACATGATATGGTCGTCGGCTGGTCGCTGGGCGGCCAATTGGCGGTGCGCGCCATAGCGGCCGGCATGTTCCGGCCAAAACAATTGGTATTAATCGCCACGCCGTTTCAATTCGTGGCGACGCCGCAGCGTTCGCTCGGCATGAAGCGTGACTTGTATGACAAGTTTCGCGGCAATTATGCGCGCCATCCCGAGCGCACCTTGCACAAGGCATGGGAGCTGATTCATAAGGGAGACACAAATGCTGATGAAGTGCGGCGTTACTTAAGCCGTGCTCGTAATTCCCCCCTCCCCTTGTGGGAGGGGGCAGGGGGAGGGGGTCTCTTAGATAAAGAACTTTCTGAAGATACCCCCCCACCCCAACCCTCCCCCACAAGGGGGGAGGGAGAATCTATAGACTGGCTGCATTGGCTCGAGTTGCTGGATGGATTTAGTTTCGATGAGACGCATCTGGCTGATTTTCCACCGACGCTGCTGATACATGGCGATCGGGATGTGGTGGTCGAACTTAAGCAATCGCGCCGCCTCGCCGATGCTATCCCACAGGCCAGGCTTATGATATTGGAAGGTTGCGGCCATGCGCCGCACTGGCACGATGTTGAAGGGGTAACTGAGACGATAAGGAAACACGCAAATGTTTGATACGCGAGCCATAAAGGAATCGTTTGGCCGCGCCGCGCCTGATTATGATGCAGAGGCGCATGTGCAGCGGCAGGTGCGCGGGCATTGCCTGACGCTAGCCGGGAAATACTGGCCGAGAGGCGCGCATATTCTCGATGCTGGCAGCGGCACCGGGGCGTTGTCGCAGGAGACGAATTGGCGCGTGACAGGGCTGGATATTTCCTTCGGCATGTGCGCTTTTGCGCGGGAGAAGGTGGTCAATGCCGATGCCGCTTCCATGCCGTTTTCCGATGCGCGTTTCGACGGAGTGTTTTCCTCGCTGATGCTGCAATGGGCCAATGATCCTCAGGCGGTATGGCGCGAGATGGCGCGCGTGCTGAAGCCGCAGGGGCGCGTCATCCTTTCGACGCTGGTGGCAGGAACGCTGCATGAATTACGGGAGGCGTTTTCCAGCCTCGATGCGACGCCGCATGTGAGCCATTTTCTGAAAGTGCACGATGTGCTGGGGTGCGCCGCCGAGGCCGGGCTGAGCATGATTGCGGCCGAACAGGTCAGGATAGTTGAATATTATCCCGACGCCATCGCACTGATGCGTTCGCTGCAGGCTATCGGCGCCAGCCATAAGGAAGCGGAGCGCCGCAAAGGGCTGATGACGCTGAAGCAATTGGCGAGGGTGGAACAGGCGTATGAGAAGCGTTTTGGCGGCGCGAAGGGGCTGCCTGCGACGTGGCAGGTGTTGTGCCTCGTCATGCAGAAGGCATAAGCGATGCAGTGTTTTATCACCTCGTCCGGCACGAATATCGGCAAGACGCTGGTGACTACGGCATTGTGCTGGCAATTGCGGCAGTCGGGAAAAACGGTGACGGCGCTCAAGCCGGTTATCACCGGATACGATCCGAAGGATGTACAAAGCGATACGGCGTTGATTCTGGAAAGCTGCGGGTTACCGCATTCGCCAGCGATGGCCGAGGCCATTTCGCCGTGGCGATTTGCCGCGCCGCTGGCGCCGAACATGGCGGCGGCACAGGAAGAAAAACCGCCGGTGGATTTGGAGGCATTGGTTGCGTTTTGCCAGGAGGGGAGAGGGGATTACACATTGGTCGAAGGTATAGGCGGCGTGATGTCTCCCATTAATGATCGTCATACGGTGCTCGACTGGATAGGCGCGCTCGGCTGGCCGGCGATAGTGATGGCCGGAAGTTATCTGGGGTCGATCAGCCATGCGCTGACGGCAGTGGAGGTAGTGCGCGCCAGGAATGTGCCGGTTTGCGCCGTGGTGGTCAGCGCATCGGAATCCGGCGTTTTATTGGAAGATGTGGTGGCTACACTCGAAAAGTTTTTACTACCGGCGGTTCCTGTAGTAAAAATACCCAGGCTCGCTGCAAAAGGCGATTTGTGGAAACACGTACCCCCCATCAGTTGGATATGCACATGACTTTTGAAACGGAACCTCCCGCATTCGATTTTCTCAAAGTCGCCGGGCTCAGACGCCCAAAAAAACAGGGGCCGGATAAAAAATACGCGACGTTCAACCGGCGCATGATGGCGGCGACCATCGACTCGCTGATCCTGATGGTGCTTACCACCCCGATCATTGAGAGGCTGACACCCGCCGCCACGCAAAAATATGCGCTGGACGGTTCCGATCCGCTGGCGGCCCAGCGATACCTGGTGCAGGTGCTGACCAACCGCGAGTTTATCCTCAGCTGGATTACGAATATGTCGGCGCAGGCGCTGCTGATTTTTCTGTTCAGCGCCGTGTGCTGGCATTTCTGGTCGGCGACGCCGGGGAAAATGCTGCTGAGGATCAAAGTGGCCGACGCCGTTAGCGAAGGTCCCATCTCCGATACGCAGATTGCCCTCCGGCTGTTCGGATATGTGGTGTCCTCGCTGTTTTTCTTTCTGGGCTTTTTCTGGATCGGCTTCGACAAGCGGCGCCAGGGCTGGCATGACAAAATAGCGAACACGGTGGTAGTGGTCGTGCCGTGGACATCTGCGCTTTAAGATGACCATGGCCAGCGTTACCGTCGAAATCGTCAATAAAAAAGGATTGCATGCGCGGGCGGCGGCTAGGTTTGTCAAGATTGCAGCCACGTATAACGCTCAGATCACGGTTGCCCGGCTGGGGCCGAATGGCGAGGAACATTCGCCGCCGGTAGCGGCGGCTTCCATCCTCGGGCTGATGATGCTGGGCGCTGATCCCGGCTCGCGATTGCATATTACCGCCGAGGGGGAGCAGGCGCAGGCGGCGGTTCATGCGCTGAAAGAGCTGGTGGAAAACAGGTTCGGAGAAACGGAGTAGTATTATGCAAAAGGAAACCGTCATCCCCGTTTCGCCGCAATGGTCGAAACATGCGTATATTGATAGGCATCGCTATAAGCAGATGTATCATGATTCCATCGCCGATCCCGACAGCTTCTGGAGCAGGGAAGCCGAGCAGTTCACCTGGCATGCGTCGTGGGACGCGGTAAAAAATACCCGTTTTAAAAGCCCGGTTTCCATCCGTTGGTTCGAGGGCGCGAAGCTCAATATTTCTGAAAACTGCCTCGACCGTCATTTGCCGGAGCGCGCCGGCCAGACGGCGTTTATCTGGGAAGGCGACGATCCGCAGGGATCGAAGCATATCACTTACCGTGAATTATACGAGCAGGTATGCCGCCTGGCCAACGTGCTGAAAAGTCACGGCGTGAACAAGGGCGACCGCGTGACCATCTACCTGCCGATGATTCCGGAAGCGGCAGTTGCCATGCTGGCCTGCGCGCGTATCGGCGCGGTGCATTCGGTGGTATTCGCCGGATTTTCCGCCGACGCCTTGCGCGGTCGCATCGAAGATTGCGCCAGCAAGCTGGTGATTACGGCGGATGAAGGATTGCGCGGCGGCAAAAAAATACCCCTGAAAGCCAATGTCGATGAGGCGATAAACGGGATGAAAAGCGTCAGCCGCGTCATCGTGGTCAGGCGCACCGGCGGCAAGGTTGCATGGGATGACAAGCGCGACCTGTGGTATCACGACGAGGCGGCCAAAGCCGCTGCCGATTGCCCGCCGGAAATCATGGATGCCGAAGACCCGCTCTATATTCTCTACACCTCCGGCTCGACCGGCAAACCCAAGGGCGTGTTGCATACGACAGCGGGATATATGGTCTGGGCGTCGGTGACGCATAAATATACTTTTGACTACCATGCGCCTTCTCCCTCCCCCTGTAGGGGGGATGGCCGGGGAGGGGGTGAGCCGGCTTCGATGGAGCAAGTTACCCCCTCCCTAACCCTCCCCCCTACAGGGGGAGGGGATGTATTTTGGTGCACGGCCGATGTCGGCTGGGTGACGGGGCATACCTATATCGTCTATGGGCCGTTGCTTAACGGGGCGACGAGCGTCATGTACGAAGGCGTGCCGAATTATCCCGACTGGTCGCGCTTCTGGCAGGTGGTGGATAAGCATAAGGTGACGATTTTTCACACGGCGCCGACGGCCATCCGCGCCCTGATGCGCGAGGGCGACGGGCCGGTGAAACAAAGCTCGCGGCAATCGCTGCGATTGCTGGGCAGCGTCGGCGAGCCGATCAACCCGGAAGCATGGCTGTGGTATTGGCGCGTGGTGGGGCAGGAGCGTTGTCCGATTGTCGATACGTGGTGGCAGACCGAAACCGGCGGCAATATGATCGCGCCTTTTCCGGGAGCGACCGATTTGAAGCCCGGCTCGGCGACGGTGCCGTTCTTCGGCGTCAGGCCGGTCATCGTCGATCAGCAGGGAAAAATTCTCGATGGCGTTTGCGAGGGGATGCTGTGCATCGCCGATTCATGGCCGGGGCAGGCGCGCACGGTGTATGGCGACCATGCGCGTTTCGAGCAGACCTATTTTTCGCAGGTGCCGGGAATGTATTTTACCGGCGACGGCGCCAAGCGCGACAAGGACGGCTATTACTGGATCACCGGCCGCATCGACGACGTGCTCAACGTGGCGGGGCATCGCCTGGGCACGGCGGAGATCGAAAGCGCCCTGGTGGCGCATGCGCAGGTAGCGGAAGCGGCGGTGGTCGGCTTCCCGCACGACATCAAGGGGCAGGGGATTTATGCGTATGTGACGCTTAAGCGCGATGTTGCGCCCGGCGATGCGCTGCAAAAGGAGCTGGTGCAGTGGGTACGAAAGGCGATCAGCCCCATCGCCACGCCCGACCATATTCATTTTACCAACCAGTTGCCCAAGACGCGATCCGGCAAGATCATGCGGCGCATCCTGCGCAAGATCGCCGAGGGCGAATTTTCAAGCCTCGGCGATATTTCGACGCTGACGAATCCGGAGATTGTCGAGGAGTTGGTGAAGGGGAGGAAGAGTTAGAAGAGATCGGAATGTGTACCCGTGCGCTCAAAAATAATGGAATCGCCGTCTATTCTATAGATGAGTAGCCAATCTGGTTCGATATGACATTCGCGGCACCCCACGTAATTGCCCACCAACCTATGGTCGCGATATTTTATGGGCAGCGCGGTTGCTTGCGTAAGAAGCGTGGATACATCGCGAAATTTTTCCAGATTCTTACCGCGCCTCCTGCAAAGCTTGATGTCGCGCTCTATCTGCCTTGTATGGATAATCCGGCGCATGGCTATATGCCGAGCGTGCGGTAAAATTCCTCCAGATTTTTGCTATAGACGAGTTCCTCGCCGCGCAGGGATTTTTCGATGGTTTCGCAGGTCAGACGGTTGGGCTTTTTGCTTTGGCGCCCTTTACCCACAGGCTTGCGCGCCAGGGCCTTACGAATTTGCTCAATGACGAACTCGCGGATGGTTTGATCATGGTAGGCGGCGGCCATCTTGGCGTGCTTGTGCAGATCGGCGGGAACGTCGATGCTCATGCGGATCATGTCGCTCATAGATTTTCCTTTTACTTATTTACTTAAATAAGTATAGCAACATTTACGTATGAAGGCAAATAAAAAATGCTGGGTGATATTTCGATGCTGACCAACCCGGAGATTGTCGAGGAGTTGATTAAAAACCGGCGGATCACATAAAAAACCGCCCCGGTGAGGGGCGGTTATGGAAAATAGGATTTTATTATGTCGCCGGCGTGTTGCCCCTGGCTGGCCGCATCAATGCTGGATCGCTTTGGAGTATGAGAGGCCGCACAATTTCTCCATCGGGCGCTTTGCTATCAAAGGCCACTGTCAGGGGTTTTTCTCCCTTCCCGAGTGTATTGATTCTGCTTTTAATGATACCTGTTATTAGTTCGCGATCGTTGTCAGTTATCTTCTGCAAATCGAATGTATTATTGGTGAGTTTGATGTTGATAGGCTCCTCTGCAAGTTTTACCACCTCATCTTTCAAATTACCGTTGTCGGTTTTATCGGGTCGTTGCATGACTAGATGGGTTGCTTTAAATACTCCTTTTTCCACGGTGCCGCGCAGGCGAACATACCCATGCTGATGCAATGAATCGGGACCCGGTAATTTAGTATCGTTACCAATGGCCGTATTACCACGGGTAATGTCGATCCGTATGAAACTGCTTTCGTAGGTAGGAGGGGTGGTTTTTTTATCGTCTAGGTTAACCGTAACAATCTGGTTTTTGGGGTCTGCATTATAGCCTGCGCTCACCAACGTTACTTCCTCTGCCTTGCGATGGTCGGCGTCTGTCAGTACAATGTTGCGATAGCCTTCTGATACGGCTTTGTTCAGGGCATCCCTGTTTTTTTCACCTCCGGTATAATTAGCGCTTGAATAAAATGCTACCTCGCCCTTGGCGTTTCCGGTTAGCAAAATACCATCCAGCGGCAGCGTGATTACGCGCTCCTGTCCTTGTTCGAATAACGACACCTGCCTAACGCGAAAATTATTGCCTTTACGGTGGCCTTGCAGGTGTACCTTGTAAGTCTTGTCGCCCATTATCATCTGGACGTCATGTGACTGATAGGCGGATTGGATTGGTTTTAGCTCTAAGACAGTTTTTGCAGGCACAGTCAGCAGAGTGGACAGTTTCTTCTCAGCAGCCTCTTCGGCGGTTTTTTGGTCGGCAAGAATCTTGCTACCAATCCCCTTGGTTCCTTGAGTGATAGCGCCAGCCATGATGTCAATTGTATTACCTTTTTTCACATCGAATATTGGTTTTTGGTCGGGAGGAAATACAAGCTCAATTGGCTTGCCATCCGCACCAACCACAGGATTTTTCCCATCCATCAGGATAGCCTTGGTAAAAACAGCCTTATTGTTCTCGATAGCTCCCTGTAAAACCACCTTATACTTTTTGTTATTGGCTGTATAATCACCCAGTTCAACGGACGTTTCCTTGCCGTCCTTGCCGTTTATTAGAGGTAGCGACTCCAGTTTTTCATATTTCGCCTTAGCCTCATTGAGTTTATTAGTGAGCACTGGAGATTTGAGGTCTATAAAACCCTGTTTATCGATATCGAGTGTTATGGGATGTATAAATTCCATAACAGGTCCAGGTTGCCCATTCGACAATAGGGAAGGAATTCCTTTCACTTCAAATTTTTTATCCGCAGTGACGTGGCCAATGAACCCGCGTCCGGTTGGTTTTCCATTCGCACCCAGTTCAGAAAGCCGTATATCCGTCGCGGTACCATAGGCTACTTTGCCATCTACAATGCCTATGGGTTTATCCCCCTTCAATACCTGAATCTTGCCTTCCGGGGTTATCATAAGCTGATTTTTCGAACCGCCGCCGCCCGTGCCGCCACCGCCTAAACCGAGCATGCCATCTGGGCCATCCATGAAGGCACCGATGGCAGCGGTGATGAGGGGGATGATAAAAGATAAAATTCCGCCGCCTATGCCCAACATGGGGAGAAGAAGTCCCCCTAGGAGGCCGAACAGCAAGCCCTTATTCTTGGAAGCCCAATCCAAAATGCCGCCCCAGAAGTCTTTTTTCTTGGTTGTTTCCTGTTCCACCTTCAAAATGGCGCGACCGTTTTCAATGGTGCGTCCGGCAATATCTTTTACCTCCGGAGGGGCTTTCTCGTATTTGCCTTTAACGTCTTCGATTATGGGATTGCCTGTTTGAAAATTAGCAATAACGAATTGATCAAAAGCCTTGATCACTGTACCCGGTTTGGCTTTTGCCTCTGCAATATGTGTTTTGTAGCCGTTGATTGCATCAGGTGCAATTTTATTTGCATTTGCCCATTTATCAAAACTGGCAAGCGCCTGGTCGATGTCTATTTCCTTGTCAGCCATATATTATCCTTTTTAAGCGGCTACACTTTGTATCACTAACCCCATTATCCCCTATTCGCCCGCTCCCTCAAGTTAAGCTTTTGTGACAATCGCTTCCGGCGCGTTATTTTACACCGTGAATTGTTACAGTTATGTTAAAACGCCGGTTTTTCAATATCTAAGCTTAATGACGCAGCACATAGGCCTGCCAGGGTGAATTTGATGTTTGTTTAATAATTTCAAAGCCTAAGCCATTATATAGCGTCTCCACGGCCCCGGCTTTCCAGGCAAGGATGCCGGCCAGGATGCAGACGCCGCCTTCGGCCAGGTGCGATTTCACCTGCGGCGCCATTTCCACCGTGAATTCAGCCAGCATGTTGCACAATATGAGGTCGTAAGGCGCGCGCTCGCCGATCAAAGGGTGGGAAAACCCGTCGCTGCGCAACAGGGTGATCCGCTGCTCAAGCCCGTGGGCTGTAATGTTCCGCCCGGCATCGCCGATGGCTTTTTCGGAAATATCCACGGCCAGTACGCCGGCATCCCACACCGTCGCCGCTACCACGGACAGGATGCCGTTGCCGCATCCCATATCGAGGACATGGCGGAAATCCTGCCGTTCAAGCCATTGCATGGCTTCCAGGCATAATCCGCTGCTGGGATGCAGCCCTTCGGTCTCGATGGCTAATGTCATAACCTTCTTTAACCCATTAATTTTTCCTGACTAAACATAATTTTAAGGATTGGCAAATATAATATGGCTATTCACGAATTTTTAAACCCTTGCAGCGCATACTTCAAAAAAAACATTTAATCGATACCCAACGGAATCATGAAAAAACGCATCCTTATCGTCGAAGATAATGATCTGAACCTCAAGCTGTTTCGCGATCTGCTGACGGCGCACGGCTATGAAACCATCGAGACCAAAGAGGGGCTCGAGGCCATTAATCTCACCCGCAGCGAACATCCCGACCTGATCCTGATGGATATTCAGCTGCCGGAAATCTCGGGGCTGGACATTACGCGCCGGCTTAAATCGGACGATGCCATCTGCGGCATTCCTATCATCGCCGTCACCGCGTTCGCCATGAAGGACGACGAGGAAAAAATATTGTCCGCCGGTTGCGAGGCCTATATCTCCAAGCCTATCTCCATCGTGCCGTTCTTGAATACGGTGCGGCGATTTCTCGGAGAAGAGGAGTTGGCGTGATCGGGAATCAGGAATCAGGAATCAGGAATCGGATACCGGATACCCGATACCCGATACCCGGAGCGTAGCTCCCATGACCGCCCAGATTCTCGTCGTCGACGACGTACCTGCTAATATCAAGTTGCTGGAAGCCAAACTGGCCAGCGAATATTACGACGTGATCACGGCCAAGGATGGTTTTGAAGCCATCGCCCAGGCCAAGGATCGCAAGCCGGATTTGATACTGCTCGATATCATGATGCCGGGCATGGACGGGTTCGAGGTCTGCCGCAAGATCAAGGAAGACCCCGACATGTCGCATATCCCCATCGTCATGGTCACGGCGCTTTCGGAGAAATCGGATCGCCTGAAGGGCTTGGAAGCGGGCGCTGACGATTTCCTGACCAAGCCGATCAACGATATGGCGTTGTTTGCCCGCGTCAAATCGCTGGTGCGCATCAAGATGCTGCTCGACGAAGTGCGACTCCGCGATAAAACCAGCACTGAAATGGGCATTCAGCCGGCCGCCAGCAATACGTTCATTTCCGACGTATCGGGCTCGCGCGTTCTGCTGGTGGATGACGATAACGTGCAGGGCAAGCAGGTGGTCGCCAAGCTTGCCGAGACCTACAAGGTGGAATGGGTCGAGGATCCCGAGCAGGCGCTAGCCAAGGCCAGGGAAGGGGATTTCGACGTGGTGCTCATCAGCACGCTGCTCGGCGACGCCGACGGCTTGCGGCTGGCGTCCCAGATCAAAAGCCAGGAGGAAACGCGCAATGTGCCGATGCTGGTCTTTGTCGATGAGGACGATCAGCGCATCATGTTCAAGGCGCTGGAAATGGGCATCAACGATTACCTGACGGTGCCGGTGGATAAAAACGAGATGACGGCGCGGGTGCGTACCCAGATCAGGCGCAAAAAATACCAGGAGACGCTGAAATCACAGTACCAGAAAAGCATCTCCATGGCGATTACCGATGGGCTGACCGGCCTCTATAACCGCCATTATCTCAACACCCACCTCGGCAACATGGTCCGGGAGGCGCTCAAGAACGGCAAGCATCTGGCGCTGATGATGATGGACATGGACCATTTCAAAACCGTCAACGATACTTACGGGCACGATGTCGGCGATCTCGTGCTCAAGCAGCTGGCGGACATGATTATTAAGGCGGCGCGCTCCACCGATCTGGCAGCGCGTTTCGGCGGCGAGGAGTTCGTCATCCTGATGCCGGAAACCGATCCGCAGGCGGCGCTCGACGCCTCCAACCGCCTGCGCAAGATTATCGAATCGACGCCGTTTAAGATCGGCAAGGGCGATGAAACGATTCAGCGCACGGTCAGCATCGGCGTTGCCAGCCTTCATTCCGAGGGCGACAACGGCGAGGATCTGCTGAAGCGGGCGGACGAAGCGCTCTATGACGCCAAGCATAGCGGCCGCAACCAGGTTAAAGTCGCAGCCAAGATGGTGCCGAAGGGGTGGTGATTATAATTATAGAAGGGATATTCATATGAGTGACGATAAGAAACTGGAAGACAATTTATTCTCCACTGAAAATATTAAAGAGGCCTACAGAAGAATAAATCCTCTGGCTATTCAATATTTGGCTTTAGAACCCGAGGGGGATGATAAGCTTACAGCCTTAACGCAAGAAGGTAAGAACACTATTCGCCAAGCCCTTGATAGACTAACTAAAATGGGGTATTCTTCTGTTGACGCTAGGCAAATATTTAGAGACGTAGTGTGGGAAATTTGCGACCAAAGAAGCCGAGATGGACTAGGATATTCCTAATATCCACAATTTATAAATTCAATTCCGTGACAACCGGCGTATGATCGGAGGCCTTTTCCACGCCGCGCATGTTTTTTTCTATCGTGCATCCGCCCAGCCTGTCCGCCGCTTGCGGCGATAGGAGCAGATGATCGATCCTGAGGCCGTTATCCTGCGCGAAGGCATTGCCGCGATAATCCCACCAGGTGTAGGGGGTAGTGGCGAGTGGCGAGTGGTGAGTGGTGAGCGTATCAAAAGAACTTTTTCTCGCCACTAACCACTCGCCACTCGCCACTCTGAACGCATCATACATCCCCAGCCACAAAATCCTTCGCAACCGCCGGCGTACTTCGTCATGCGTCAGCACGCTGCCTTGCCATAGTTTGGGATCATGTACGTCGGCGTCTTCCGGCGCGATATTGTAATCGCCGCCGATGGCCAGTATTTCTTCGTAAGGCAACAGCGTTTTGATGTGAGCGTAAAGGCGGTCGAGAAAACGCAGCTTATATTGGAATTTACTTGATTCCACATCCTGCCCGTTGGGGACGTAGACTGACGCTACGCGGATGGTAATATATTCGTCATTGCGAGGAGGCATAGCCGACGAAGCAATCCAGTTCGTTGCAACATTCTGGATTGCCGCGGTCGCTTCGCTCCCTCGCAATGACGGTATTGAGCATATTGCCTCAATATACCTCGCCTGCGTGTCGCCATCATCGCCGGGCAATCCTCTGCGTATGTCCTCCAGTGGGAATTTGGAGAGAATGGCGACGCCGTTATAGGTTTTTTCGCCGTGCAGGGCGAGATTATAGCCCAGCTCTTCGATCTCCATGGCCGGGAAGGCCTCGTTTACGCACTTGGTTTCCTGCAACAGCACGATATCGGGCGCGTCGCGCTTCAGCCATTCCAGTAGCTGCGGCAGGCGCATTTTGATCGAATTGACGTTCCAGGTGGCGATTTTCATACTGGTAGTAGCAGTTTTCGCTTTTTATGTTTTGGGAAATATATTAAACTATATTAGTTAATCATAATGAGGAGGAGCAAATGTCAATAAGAGGCATAATAGCAAATGGTAACCGTTCAGCTACTAATTTTAGGGTAGATGCTGCCCGTCCCGGACCAGATGGTTCTTTGCAGATTGAATTACAATTCCCACGCAGGACAGAATTTGCGCATGATACTAAAGGTCAGCTCAAAGAAGGAGAATTAGAAAATATTGCTCAACAACACGTAATTACACCAGAAGAGGAAAGTAAAATTGCAAAAATGGGGCATAAGCTTAAAGATATGGGCTTTTCGCCGTTACAGACGGATAAAGGTGAAAACTATGAAAATTGCGGCGCCGGCAAATGTAGGGTTTATATTGCGTTGCCGGAAGGAATGAAACACCGTGCCGCTGTGGAAAAAATCGCTAAAATGCTAAAAGGAGTGGGAAATGGAGTTAGTACACAAGACAGGTAATGTTTTGGGCTAAATCTTCACAGAAAACGAATTCCCACACCCGCATTTCGCGGTGGCGTTGGGGTTTTTGATTTCAAATCCGGCGCTGGCCAGGTCTTCGGCGTAATCCAGCGTCGAGCCTTTGACGATATCGAGCGATATGTCGTCGATGATGACCTCAGCGCCGTCTCTGGCGATGATGGTATCGTTTTCCACCGGTGTTGAATCATCCAATATGAATTCATACTGAAATCCCGAGCAGCCTCCGCCTTTGACCATGATGCGGAATCGCAGGTTCGGCTTGCCGTCCTCGGCTTTGAGACGGTTGATGCGCACCGCGGCGCTTTCGGTCAGCGAAAATGCGACCGGCGGGGCAGGGGGCTGAGCGGCGGTATGTTGATGGGTCTGCATATCTATATAATATGGGGCAAAATGAGGGATTAAGCAAGTGTTAGTGGCTAGTGCTGGTGACTAGTGTGAAGAAGAAAAATCGATTATCTATTTGTATAATCTTTATAAAGTTATAACTTGCCAGCCACTAGCACTAGCCACTAGCACTATTCTAATAAATCGGTTATTCCTTTTCCCCCTATGACGCCATTGAACGTTAAACAGCACGATCCGGCACCTTATGCCTGTCATCCGGCCGGCAGCCGCGGGCGCCTTTATCCCGAGGAAGAAAGCGTCACGCGTTCGCCCTTCCAGCGCGACCGCGACCGCGTTCTCCATTCCACCGCTTTCCGCCGCCTCGAATATAAAACCCAGGTCTTCGTCAACCATGAGGGCGATCATTACCGAACCCGCCTGACGCACAGCCTTGAAGTATCGCAGCTGGCGCGTTCCGTCTGCCGCACGCTGCGCTTGAACGAGGATCTCGCCGAAGCGCTGGCGCTGGCGCATGACCTGGGGCATACGCCGTTCGGGCATTCGGGAGAGGAAGCGCTTTCCGAATGCATGGAAACGTTCGGCGGGTTCGATCACAATGCCCATACGCTGCGCATCCTTACCAGCCTCGAGCATCGCTATGCTGAATTCGACGGGCTGAACCTGACCTGGGAAACCCTCGAAGGCGTCGCCAAGCATAACGGGCCGCTGATCAAGCGATCGCCTGGTTCTATTTTAGGCAAGCTGCTTAACCGGCCGCAGCCGCCCGCCCTGCCGCGCGCCATCTCCGAATATAATGCGAAGCATAACCTGGAACTCGAAACCTATGCCGGCGGTGAGGCGCAGGTGGCGTCGCTGGCCGACGACATCGCCTATAACAATCACGACATTGACGACGGGTTGCGCGCCGGGCTGTTCACCATCGAACAGCTGGATGGCATCCAAGGCGTCGGGAATATTTTCCGCGAGGTGCGCGCGCACTATCCCGGCATCGACGAGCCGCGCCTGATCCACGAATCCATCCGCCGTCTCATCAACCGCATGGTGACTGACCTGCTGGCGCAAACCCGCCAGAATATCAGTAACGAGCGCATCGAAAAAATCGACGACATACGCAAGCTCGGCAAGCCGCTGGTGACATTTTCGCCGGAGATGCAGGACGCCAATCTCAAGCTCAAAGCTTTCCTGATGGAGAATATGTACCGCCATTACAAGGTCAACCGCATGGCCAGTAAGGCTAAACGCGTTGTCAGGGATTTATTCCATTTTTTCCTGGCCGAGCCGCAATGCCTGCCGACCGGCTGGCGCCAGCAGGCTGGCCTGCCAAAAAGCGCCACCACCGCCATGGCAGTAGCCGATTTCATCGCCGGGATGACCGATCGTTTCGCTTTGGACGAATATCGCCGGATATTTGACGTGCAGGCGCGAAGCTGGCGATGACGTAACTCCGTCATTGCGAGGAGGCGGAGCCAACGAAGCAATC
>Ga0206970_10198_pt1 | contig 16310 bp, 13 predicted proteins | sample Alteio_BWOrgHeat_88_FD_152964 | JGI IMG/M metagenome (GOLD analysis project Ga0206970, IMG submission 152964) | Enriched cells from forest soil in Barre Woods Harvard Forest LTER site, Petersham, Massachusetts, United States -... | ecosystem: Environmental > Terrestrial > Soil > Temperate forest >... | reverse complement strand
GGCGCTACCAGCGACCGTTGTTCCAGACGGCGCTGCGAGTGCTCGGCAACGCAGAAGACGCGGAAGACGCGCTGCAGGATGGGATGCTTTCGGCCTACCGCAACTTGAAACGGTTCGAGGGCCGCTCGCAATTTTCCACGTGGCTGACGCGCATCGTGATCAACGCGGCGTTGATGCGGCGGCGCAGCGCGAAGGCGCGCCCCGCGGTATCCCTGGACGAGACACCCCGCGAAGACGAATTGCCAGTGACCGAACGCTTCGCGGCGCAAGGTCCGAATCCGGAACAGGTCTTCGCAGGGACCGAACTTCGCGAGATGATCAGCGCTAATTTGGATGAGCTTTCTCCACTGCTACGCACTGCCTTCGTGCTGCGCGAAGTGGAAGGCTACTCCACAGGCGAAGCAGCGAAGAAACTGGGAGTGACGGAAAACACGCTGAAGGCGCGTTTGTGGCGGGCGCGGCATCAGCTCGCGGAACGGCTGGGACGCCGACTGCGGCGCTTCAGCGACGACGTTACTGGGAAGAACGGCGAAGGCGCCGGGATGATGGGTGAGGAGGCTTGCAGCTACTGCTAAAAAGCCTGGCACAGCGACAAAACGAAACATCGAGCAAGGTTCGGAAAAGACCGGCGGCGCCGTCGGTCTTTCTCTTCTGGAATTTATTTCTCCTGTGAAGCCGCATTATTTCGTGCCGGCGCATACAGGCCTAGGACACGCAAGTCGCTTGTGGCTTTGCTCACGTCGGCGAGGGCAGGCTCCAGGCGCGCATGCATTTCGGTCTCGACATCCAAAAAGAATTGATATTCCCAGGGGCGACCGTGAATTGGTCGGCTCTCAATCTTTAATAGGTTAATCCTGTGACGAGCGAAGGGTTCGAGGGCGGCGAGAAGCGCGCCCGGCTGATGCTTAAGGCGCAGAGCAATCGACATCTTGGTGAGAAGCCGTTCGCCAGATGCAAACGGATTCAAGAATGCAACTCCCCTGGCGGCGGTGTCCAAGGACACAAGCAGCACAAAGCGGGTGAAATTCTCCAAATTGTCCTGGATGCGTTCGGCGAGGATCGTGGCGTGATAGTGGGTGGCGGCCCGCCGCGCGGCGATCGCGGCGCAGGACTTGTCGCCGCGGGCCATCATCTCGCGGACGCTGCCGGCGGTATCTTCGGCGGGAGTGCGCTTGAATTGAGGATGGGCGGCGAAGAATTTCTCGCATTGCGCGAGAGCCATGGGATGCGATGACACCACGTGAATGTCCGCTGGAGAAGCGCCGGGCATGGCGATCAGATTCATCTCGATCGGCAGAATCGTTTCCGCCGTGATGGTCAGGTCGCTTTCGAGCAACAAATCGTAGACGCGCACCACCGAACCCGCCAATGAGTTTTCCACCGGGACCAGAAGGGCATCAGCGGCGCCGTCGGTGATTGCGGCGAACAGGGCGTCGAACGTGGGGCGGGGTACCGTGAGGATGTTTTCGCCGAGCAACTGCACAGCGGCGGCTTCGCTGAACGCCCCCGGCTCCCCCTGAAACGCCACTCGCAGCTTGCGAGAGTCCACTGACCTTGCCTCCTATTTCCTTGTTTTGTGAATCCAATCGTCGCCGGTCAAATGTTGGCTTCGGCGGCCGGAACGCTCATCGAGCCGAGGCTGGATCGTTGTTTTTCGCCACGGCAGTGGCGCATATCCAGTATGATTCGCGTTGCTTCGTGAGACTCCTGCGAGTGTATCAGTCCGTCGGCACGGAGTGCATGTCGAAGCAGCCTGATCGCACAGCAACCTTACCCGACGGCGGCGTGGAGCAGAGCGAGATGAGCTATGCAAAGAGAAGTCTGGTGCCAGGGGAGACCCTGCTGTACGAAACGCGCCACCACTGGCTAGTGCTGCTCGGGCCGCTGGTGATCGCAGCGATTTTTGTGGTGGCTGCGGCGGGTCTGCTGGTTGAGTCCGTACAGGCCAAAGACAACAAGGGGATGGCTGCCGGGGCTTCCGGCTCGGAGATTCAAGGGATGGAGATTGGTTCGGGAGTACTGGTGATCGCAGCGATCGCCATTTTCGGCTACGGAATGACCAAGCGAAGCGCCACAGAGATGGCCGTCACTAACCGCCGCGTACTGATCAAGACCGGCCTTGGCAGCCGGCGCACTCTCGACCTGATGCTTGCACGAGTGGAAAGCATCGGCGTAGAAGAAACGTTTTGGGGACGCATGCTAGGTTACGGCTCGGTGGTGATTCACGGTACGGGCGGGACACCGGAATCGTTTGTCATGATTGCGCATCCTCAGGAATTTCGGAGGAGTGTCCAGGAACAAATCGGGGCGCCGCCAAAACCGGTCTGATCTTGTCGGTTCCGCCCCGTCGATAGCACGTGTTTGGTCAGGGCGCCCATCTACCTTCGGGGTTCAAGGCAGCACTCCCAGGGCTGCTTAGATCGGGTTCGTCCGGCTTGGCAGGCGCGATATAATGCCGGCCATGAGCTCAGCCAAGACGGCGATGTCACGCCCGCAGCCGAACGAATACGCTTCCTTCTACGAAACCTATGTGGCCAAGGTCCAGGGAACCGAGATTGTCTCCATTCTCGAGGCCCAGCGGCTGCAAATGAGCCAACTATTGGCCGCGCGTAGCGAGCGCGACGGCAATTTCCGCTACGCCGCCGACAAGTGGACCGTGAAGGAAGTGATCGGCCACTTAAGCGACAGCGAGCGCATTTTCGCCTATCGTGCGTTGCGGATCGCTCGAGGCGACCAGACGCCATTGAGCGGCTTCGAGCAGGACGACTACGTGAAAATCGGCGGGTTCGGCGACAGGTCGCTCGCCGATCTGGCGGAGGAATTCGCGCACATCCGCAGCGCTACCGTGGGGTTGCTGCGGCCCTTGACGGCGGAGGCCTGGACGCGACGTGGATCCGCAAACAAGAATGAAGTGACGGTGCGGGCTTTGGCCTACATCATCGCCGGGCACGAGTTGCATCATCGGGAGATCTTGAAGGAGCGGTATTTTGCGGCGATCCCGCGGGCCTAAGTTGGGTCGGGTTCGATCCCGTTACGTCGAGACCGAAACGTAATGCCAACGCGTTAAGCGCGTACGCATACCCGGTCTATGTAGGATCGCTGATAGGGCAGGTCGGTGCGGCGGTCGGCGGCTTTGTAGGTGCGTTCCTGAACCCAGACGGATCGGTTTGCCTGCGCCATCCTACCGGGTATTTCCTCTGACGGGTTCCTCAAGGAGCCACGGAATAGCTGGGTGAGATCGGCCAGCAAGGTCATGGCGGTGGCCAGCACGAAAGCCGCGGCAAACCGGCTGATGGACTGTGACGCGAGTGGATTGCGGAATTCGTCGGCGATCAAAGTAGACGCCGAGAAACAGCAAGCTGGCGCTGAGGATCAGTGCCGGGCTTGCAAATATACGGATAGCGCGTCCGCGCAGAACCAGAGCGGCTGCGGGTTGCTCGTTGGCAAACCCCCGCCAATCGTTCCTGAACATTGGCTATCTTTCTTTGTCGATATCAACTTTGGCGATGTGCGCCAGGGAAAGGTCGGCAAGCGAGATGCCGCTTCGTGAAGCGGAGTCGCGCGAAGTGGGCGAGGATGAAGGCTGGTCGTCTCGCAGGAAATCCAGATACGTGTAGACCGGCGAGTGGTATTTCTTCTTCATGATCCCGCCGCAGGCGCAGCGGGGATTCTGGCCTTCGACTTCGCCGCTGACTTCCACCACTACCTGACAGCCGCATTCAAGATTGGCGCAGTGCCAGCGCTCCCGGGCTTTCCTGAGCATGGGGACCTTTCTGTCGCGCGGCCTCGTCATCCGGGAGGTGATGCGAGCGCGCTGTGAGATGCAGCAGAGGGACTATACCGAGTGGTAAAGTCCGGTGCAAGAAGGTTTTTTGGACGACGGAGTTGACGAGCGAAGCACCGGACGCTGAGCCGGGCCGAAGCCCGGCGCTTACAGAAGCGGTTCGCTCCAGTTTTCGAGTGTGTCTTTTACTTTGTGGAGGAACTGGTGGGCGATGGCGCCATCAACTACTCGGTGGTCGTAGCTCAGCGTGACGTAGCACATCGAGCGGATGGCGATGGAGTCGTTGATGACGACGGGGCGCTTTTCAATCATGCCCAGTCCGAGGATGCCTACGTTCGGCTGGCTGATGACCGGGAGGCCGAAGAGGCCGCCAAAGACTCCCGGGTTGGTTATTGAAAAGGTGCTTTCCTGGACTTCCTCCGGCTTTAGTTTTTTCCCGCGTGCGCGCTCGGCGAGGTCGTTCATGTTGCGCTGGATGCCGAGGATGTTTTTCTCGTCGGCGTTCTTGATGACCGGGACCAGCAGGCCCCAGTCGAGGGCCACGGCGATGCCCACGTTGATTTCCTTGTGCAGGACGACGTTGGTGCCGTCGAGGGAAGCGTTCATTGTCGGAAAGGCGCGCAGGCCAGCTACCGCGGCTTTGACGAAGAAAGGCATGAAGGTGAGCTTGGTTTCGTAGCGCTTTTCGAATTCGTCTTTGGCTTTGGCGCGCAAAGAGGCGATCTTACTCATGTCGATTTCGTCGACCGAGTAGACGTGTGGCGACACGTGTTTGGAGGCGACCATGTGCTCGGCGATGCGCTGGCGCATGATGCTCATCGGTTGCACTTCGTAGTTGCCGAAGTACATGCGTTCGCGGGGGACGGCGGATTCGAAGGCGACGTGGTGCTGGCCGCCCGAGGTGGCTGGCGGTGGCGGAGCTTGCGCCGGGCGCGATGACGGAGCAGATGGCGCCGGCGCACTGGCTTGCGGCGCGTAGGCTTCGGGTTCCTCGGATGACCCGCTTGTTGCGGGCGCGCCTTCAGAGATGTAGGCCTCGATGTCCTGCTTGCTGATCCGACCACCCTGGCCGGTGCCAGGGACGGAGGCAAGGTCGACGCCATGTTCCTTGGCCATGCGGCGGACTAGCGGGGAGCTGTGGATACGGGCGCCGTCCTTCGCGGGGGCGGCAGCTTGCGGTGCGGGCGCGGCCTGCTTTTGTTGCGGCTGGGGAGGCGCGGCGGATTTCGCTGCCTGTGGAGTGGGAGCAGCGGGCGTTGGCTTTACGGGAGCGGGCGCGGCGGCCTTCGCCGGGGCGGCGGTGGTATCGCCTACGGCCTCGATGGTGCCAACAACCGTTTGGATGGGAACGGTTTTGCCTTCGCCGACTTTGATTTCTTTCAGAACGCCGGCGGAGGGTGAGGGGATTTCGGCGTCGACCTTGTCCGTGGAGATTTCGAAGAGGGGCTCGTCGCGCTCGACTTTGTCGCCGGGCTTTTTCAGCCACTTGGTGATGGTGCCTTCGAAAATACTTTCGCCCATCTGGGGCATTACGATGTCGGTTGCCATTTGCGAGTCTCCTAGTTCGATCCTGCACAGCCAAAAGTTAAGACGGGCACGGCGTGCCGTGCCCTACAAAATCAGTAGCGCGCCAGCTCCTTTGCGGCGGCGATCACCTTTTGCGTATTGGGCAAAAAATGTTGCTCGAGCGGCGGCGAGTACGGAACCGGAGTGTCGAGTGCTGTTACGCGGAAGATCGGGCCGTCCAGGTCGCTGAAGGCTTTTTCACAGAGGATGGCGGCGATTTCGCCGGCGATGCCTCCGGTCTTCGTGTCTTCGTGAACCACCAGGACTCGATTGGTTTTTTTCACCGACTTCAGAATGGTTTCCTCGTCGAGCGGCAGCAGGGTGCGGAGGTCGATGACTTCGGCTTCGATATTTTCTTTTGCCAGGGCGTCGGCGGCCTCGAGCGAATTGTGCATCATCGCGGCGTAAGAAAGGATGGTGAGATGTTTTCCTTCGCGGCGGATGGCGGCTTTGCCGATTGGCACCGTGTAGTCGCCCGCGGGAATCTCTTCCTTGATACGGCGGTAGAGGTATTTGTGTTCAAAGAAGAGCACCGGATTATTATCGCGTACCGCGGCTTTTAACAGGCCTTTTGCGTCGTAGGGTGTGGACGGATAGATCACCTTCAAGCCTGGGGTGTGGACGAAATACATTTCCGGATTGGCGGAATGGAACGGGCCACCGTGGACGCCGCCGCCGCTCGGGCCGCGAACCACGATCGGCGCCGGGGCGTTCCAGAGGTAGTGGCCTTTGGCTACGAAATTGGTGATCTGGTTGAAGGCGCAGACGATGAAGTCGATGAACTGCATTTCGCAGATGGGGCGGAGGCCGACATAGCTCATGCCGCAGGCGGCGCCGATGATTGCGCTTTCGCTGATCGGCGTGTCGATGACGCGCTCCCATCCAAAGCGTTCGAGCAGGCCTTCGCTGGTCTTGAAGGCGCCACCGTAGACGCCAACGTCTTCGCCGATCAGGACGACGGCGGGGTCGCGCTCCATCTCCTCGTACATTGCTTGCTTGATGGCTTCGAGGAACGTGACTTGGGATTCGGTGTTGTGGCCGTTGGTGCTCGGCATGGTTAGCGCCTGGCCTTTCCGGCTGGAGAGCGGCGCGCTGCCGAGGATTTCGCGCTTACGGAAGATTTGGACGAGATTTTGGCAGGTTTTGAGGGCGTTGACTTCGCCGATTTTGAGGAAGCGCCATTCTTACCATTTGCGCCCGCGGATTTTTTCGCCACGGCCTTTGCAGGCGCTTTCGGTGCGAGCTTTTCTTCGATGACTTCTTCTTCCACGTGCTGCGGGCTTGCGGCCGAGCTGGAAGTGTCACCGAAATGAATTGGCGCGTTTTTTCCGCCGGAGCTTTTGCCCGATCCGAAACCTTCGACCGTCCATACGGCTGCGATGCTGGATTTAGGAGGGGTGACCTCGGAGAGTGGGCGTTCCCATTTGGGACGGATCTTGTGACAGTCGTCGCCGGTGCAGTAGACCCCTTTTTCCGCGAGTTCGGGCGGCGGCATGGGAGAGTTTTCGGCGAAGTCGCGTTCTTTCGAGAGCAGAGTGTCGATTTTTTGCTCAAGTTCTTTTTTGCTTTTGGCGTCGAGGAGTTTTTCGTCCGTGAGGTATTTTTCGTAGAGCGTGATGGGATCGCGCGATTCCCAGTAGGTGCGTTGTTCTTTCGGCACGTATTCGGCGGGGTCGTGCTGCGCGTGGCCCAAGCGGCGGAAGGATTTTGCTTCGATCAGGATCGGGCCTTCGCCGTTGCGGGCGCGTTCGACGGCTTCACGAGTGGTGGTAAAAACTTCGACGACGTCGTTGCCGTCGACGATGTAGCTGGGGATGCCGTAAGCCTTGGCTCGGTCCGCGAGATTTTCGATGGGGACCTGGCGGCGGACCGGTGTGGAGTAGGCCCACTGATTGTTTTCGAGAATGAGGACGAAAGGTGCTTTCTGAGTTGCCGCGAAATTCAGGCCTTCGTGGAAGACGCCGGTGGAGCTGCCGCCGTCGCCGATCCAGGTCATGGTGACGATTTTCTGCCCGAGATAGCGGCTGCCGATGGCGACCCCGGCCATGACCGGGATGAGATCGCCGAGCATCGAGATGGGCGAGACAATGTGAAGCTTGTCGAGATCGCCGAAGTGGCTGGTGCCGTCCTTGCCGAGCGTCGGAGAGGTGTACTTCGCCATGTGCTGCGTGAAAATGTCGCGCGGCGGAACACCCTTGACCAGTAGTGCCCCGATGTTACGGATCATCGGCGCCAGCCAGTCGTTTTTCCGCAGCGCGTAGGCAGTGCCGACCGAAATGGCTTCCTGGCCGAGGCTGGAGTAGAGGCCACCAACGATCTTGTTCTGACGAAACAGCTTCACCATCGTGTCTTCGACGGCGCGGTTCAGGCGCATGTAGTAGTTCAGATCGAGGTGTTGCTGGCGGGTCAGTTGTTTATCCATGCCGTCTTCCTTGCGCTCGTTCCGTTCCTTGCGCTCATGCGGACACCGCCGCGGGTAGTTCTGCGTGATTCAGGCGTTCGAAAAGTTCGTCGCGGCCGATCGCATTCATGGTTAGGCCAAAAATTTCGGCAAAGTGTTCTGTGAGGCGTACGCTGGCTTCGGCGCGATCGACGCGGCGGGAGAGAATCTTTTCGAGCGAGGTCGCTTTGCGGTCGGCGATGCCGCAGGGAACGATCAGATCGAAGTAGCGGAGATCGGTCGCGACATTGTAGGCAAAGCCGTGGGACGTGACCCACCGGCTGAGATGGACGCCGATGGCGCCGAGTTTTTCGGCGGGATTGGTCGGTGAGGAACCGGAAACCCAGATGCCGGTTTTGCCGGATTCGCGGGCGGCCGTGATGCCGTAGTCGGCGGTTGCACGAAGCATCGTTTCTTCGAGCATGCGGACGTACCAGCCGACATCCCGCTTGATGGCGGCCAAGTTGAGGATCGGGTAGCCGACGATCTGGCCGGGGCCGTGGTAGGTGATGTCGCCGCCGCGATTCGTGGCATGGAACTCGACATTTTTCTGTTGCAGGACGCGGTCGGAGGCCAGGAGATTTTCACGTTTGGCGTTGCGACCCAAAGTGATGACATGCGGGTGTTCGCACAGGAGCAGGAGATCGCTGATGGCGTTCGCTTTGCGGGCAGCGACCAGGCGTTCTTGCAGAGCGGATGCTTCAGTGTAGCCGATCAGGCCGAGGTCTAGGATAAGACACCCGGAGCGAGTTGCGGCTGGCGCGCTGTGGGTGGAAAACACCTTCGCTGTGCTCGCATTCGCATCGACAGCTTGCGGATTTTTCAAGTTACCGATCAATCGTCACCAGGTACTTGCTGCCGCCCTACAAAACCGGAGCTATACGTTGATCTGCAATCCCCGCACGCTCGCGAAGGCGTCGCCCATCGACTCCCAGACCGTGGGGTGCGCGTGGATCATTTCCATCATGTGGTCGACTGTGCCTTCGAGATGCAGGACGGCCGCGGCTTCGGCAAGAATTTCTGTGGCGTACGGACCAATGATGTGGATGCCCAGAACTTCGCCGTACTTGTTGTCGGAGACGACTTTCACGAAGCCACCGTGGTTGCCGAGAATCGTGGCTTTGCTGTTGCCGACGAAGGGGAATTTTCCGACTTTTACATCGTGGCCGGCATCGCGGGCCTGCTTTTCGGTGAGGCCGATCGAGCCGATCTGCGGTTCGCAGTAGGTTGCGTTGGGAATACGGGTTTTCACGATCGGCGGCGGCTGCTTGCCAGCGATGTGGGTGACCGCGGCGATGCCTTCCATCATGGCTGCGTGGGCCAACTGCGGCAGGCCGGCGACGATGTCTCCGATGGCATATAGCCCGGGCTCGTCCGTTTCCATGTACGGGCCAACGGTGACGAAACCGCGCTCGATTTTGGCTTTGGATTTCTCGAGGCCGCAGCCGTCGGTCATGGGTTGTCGGCCTACAGCTAGCAGTAACTTCTCGGCCTGCAGAGTTTGCGCTTTGCCGTCTTTGTCCTTGAAGCTGACCGCTACGCCCTTCGAATCCTTTTTTACGGAATCGACCATGCTCTTGGTGAAGATGTCGATGTTCTTTTTCTTGAAGGTTTTTTCGAGTTCTGTGGAGATTTCTTCGTCTTCCACGGGAACGACACGGGGCAGCGCTTCGAGGATCGTTACCTTCGAGCCGAAGGAGTTGTAGATGGAGGCGAACTCGACGCCGACGGCTCCCGCGCCGACGATGATTAGGGTCTTCGGAATGGCCGGCAGTTCGAGGATCGAGCGGTTGGTCAGAATCGTTTTGTGGTCGGGCTCGATTCCGGGCAGTGCCCGCGCTTCCGAACCGCTGACCATCAGGATGTTTGACGCTTCGATCTGGGTTTTCTTGCCGTCTTTTTCGACACTGACCTTGCCAGGACCTTCATAGCGTCCCCAACCCTGCACCCATTCGACTTTATTTTTCTTAAAGAGGAATTCGATGCCCTTGGCGTGCTTGGTGACGATCTTGTTCTTGCGGGCCATGACGTTGGCCCAGTTCAGCTTCAAGCCGCTGATCTCGAAGCCCAGCTCCGCGCCATTCTTGATGTGGTCGTAGACGTCGGCATGGTGAAGCAAAACCTTCGTGGGGATGCAGCCGACGTGCAGGCAGGTACCGCCCAGATACGGATCCTTTTCGACCACGACCGTCTTGAGCCCCAGCTCGCCGGCGCGAATCGCCGCCACATAACCGCCCGGACCGCTTCCGATAATTGCCACATCGTACTTTGCCAATGCCTATCTCCCTTCCGGAGATTTTTCAGTGGATCGTTGGTAGTGCTGCGGCAAAAAAGCCGGACTGGCCCAGGTTGAATCCAGAGCGGCGCCCGAATACGCGAGTCGGCCGCACTCCACCCGGCGCGAACCGTCTGCTGTCCGCAAACAGCAAATTTTAGCAGTGGCGCGGCGGAACAGCAACTTGCGCCCGGACTGGCTGCTGAACTCGAAACCCTGAAGGCAAAGCCGCTGAATCTTCTGCGGAAATGCGCAGGCGTTGGGCGCTACTGCCGGCGTTGAAGCAGAAGCCCTGGTCGATCATCACGGTCTCATATGAATCACCGGCGGCATCCGTGGTCACGCCCGGCGAACGACCCGGAACGAGTGGGGTCGGGCCTGCAGATCGCCGCCGGAAAAACACCGTCTGCCGCCCGTTGGTATTGCAGGTCCACTTGTCAAAGACCAGCATGCCCGCGAAATCGTGCAGGTTCCACACTTCCCGGAGCTGCTCGTCCGGCAGAAAGTCGTGCAGCGCCGTCCGCCGCGGATCGCCCGGATAGCGCGACCCGAACTGCGGCCCAGGCTGGCAGGGAATTCGCGATCGCGGCGTCTCCATGGCCAGTTCCGAGGTCAAGGCGATCAATTCTTCGCTGACCGCCACCGGCGTTGTCGGCAGCCCTAGCCGCTTTGCCAGACGGGCACCAAGCAACTCGTTCACCAGGACGCGGCGGTGCTGAGGGTTGTTTTGGAACTTAACGACGTAGTACTAGCCGTCCGAACAACGCATCAGGTGCGATTGCGCGCCGCCGCGCATCCGCCGTATCTGTTCCATTGCGTGCAGCATACGGGGTTATCATAACGGTACTTACCGGTGCGGGCAGACCCGTTGAGACCGGCCGGGTTCGGTTTCCCGCTTTGCGAGCGCTGCGAACCACATTGGGATGCACCGGCAGTTCCCCGTTGCGAAATGGGCCCTCGTGGAATAGTGACGGAAACAGGCGAAGCCATCACTCCGTTCGAATCTGTAAAACGAAAAAGCCCCTCCGGTGGGAGGGGCCTTCCGGTAAGGATTGAGATGCCGCAAAGAAGCCGCTGGGCTTCGCGACTCTCCGGCGTAAGGTCAGCGCTTCTTTTTCTTCTTGGCCGGCTTCTTGGCAGCCTTTTTCTTGGCCTTTGGTTTAGCTTTCTTGGCCTTTTTCGGCGAGGCCTTCTTCTTCGCCGGCGCTTTCTTCTTCGCCGCAGGCTTCGCAGCCACCTTTGCCGCGGGTTTGGCCGCAGCCTTGGGAGCGGGCTTAGCCGGGGCGGCGTCTTCCGGCTCTTCCTCGCCGATCAGCAGCTCTTCCTCGGCGACCTCCACTACTTCTTCCGAGTCGCCGGCCAGCTCTTCGTCCTCTTCCAGCCCCGACAGCTCGTTGTCGTCTTCAAAATTGTCTTTCTCGAGATCCATGCCATCCTCCCCAAGGGGAACCGCTGCTGCGGCCGGAGTTGAGCAACCCGCTCCAAAGCCTGCGCCGTTGTTACCGTACTCACTGGAAGTTGTCAAGAGTTCTGCATGACAACAGCGGAAGATGTTAGACGCAAGCGGCGTAAAGTCAAATGAATGTTCAAGAGCAGGCCGAAAGCGCTCCCATTCTGGTACAGACCTGAAATATGCCGGCGATGAACCTGCCAAAGAGCTGGCCCCGAATCGATTCCCTGACTCACCGTAACTTGATGTAAATGGGTGGCTTAGTTCTTATTCCCGGAGCCGGAAGCACTCTGCGCCACCCGCGTTCCCTTTTTTGCGGCGCCCCGCGATCGCGCCGCCGTCTTTGACTCCGGCGCGCTCCCGAACGTGTAAATTCGCAACACCATCCCGCGATTCACATGATTCGTTTTCAGCCGGTTCCACTTCTTCAAATCATCGGACTCCACGCTGAAGCGATCGGCAATTCCGAGAAATGTGTCGCCCTTACGCACCCGGTAACTCACCAGGTGCCGCTTGGTTTCGGCCTGCGGCGATGCGGCCGGAATGATCAACTTCTCGCCCGGCTCGAGGGCCGCGCGTGGTTGCAGACTGTTGGCCTCGCCGATCGCGGCCGGAGTTACGTGATATTTTTTCGCGATGGCCGTCAGCGTCTCGCCCGCTTCCACGCGATGCCGCCGCCAGCTCACCCACTTGTCCGCCGGGATGTCCGCGATCTCCGCGGAAAACCGGTCGGCGGTTCCCGCCGGTAGATGTAGCTCGAATACCGGATCGTCAGGAGTCGCGAGGCGCAACAGCGAAGGATTTAGACTGCGGAGAGTCTCGGCATCGACGTCGATCGTCTCGGCCACCAATCGCAAATCGATCGCGCGCCCCGGCTTCACCACGTCGGTAGTCACCGGCGTTTCCGGATCCACGTCAATGCCGTAGTGCGCCGCGTCTTTCGCGATCAAGGTGAGCGCCAGAATGATCGGCACGTAATTTTTCGTTTCCTTCGGCAATACGTTGCGCCTATACAGTTCCCAGAAATCCGCGTAGCCGGTACGCTCAATCCCCTTCTGCACATTGCCCGGGCCACAGTTGTACGCCGCCATCGCCAGATACCAGTCGCCGAACAATCCATACAGATCGCGCAAGTGCTGCGCCGCCGCGCGCGTGGCCTTCTCCGGATCCTGCCGCTCGTCGATCCACCAGGTGCGCCGCAATCCATATTGCGTCCCGCGGTAGGCCACGAACTGCCACATTCCCCGCGCACCGGCCCGTGACAACGCCAGCGGCTGAAAAGCACTTTCCGCCTGCGCCAGATAAATCAGATCCTGTGGGACCCCTTCTTCGTGCAATACCCGGGAAATCATCTCGTGATACCGGCCCTGCCGCCGCAGACCCGCTTCCACGATCGCCCGCCCTCTCGGTGTGCGGAAAAAATTCAAAAACGAAAGCACTTCGTCGTTCACCGTCAGCGGCAGATCGTGCGAAATATTTTTCGCGGCTTGCTCCGCGCGCTCCTTCAGCCGCGGATCGACGGGGAAAGTCATCTCTGCCACTTCGTCGATGGGCGCAGGCACCGCCGGCGCTTCCTGAAAACCGTCGCCGGCGCGGAAAGCCTGCAACTCATAGGTGTAAACGGTATCGACCACCCGGTGGAACAACTCACTTAGCCTCGGGTCGTTGTCGAGGTCGTACCCGCTTTCTAGAAGCGCGTCCACCGCGTCATCAAAATCCTTGCGCGCCGCTTCCAGGTGCCCGGCCTTGTAGTTTTGCTGGCCGGACGAAAATTTTTGCTCTACTTGCGCAACGAGTTCGCCCTTGGCATCGCGAATCGGATCGATCAGCATCGGCGCCGGGCGAATGTTCGCGGCGTGCAGCGGCAGAGCGGGCAAGTCGGCTTTGGTCGGTGGCGATTTTCGGGACGGCGCGATCGCGGCCGAGGTCTCCCCAGCCTGCCGGGACGACGTTGCTGGCGGCTGCGCATGAACGCTCTTCTTGGCCGCGTCTTCGCACCCTGCGGCCATCCAGCCAATTCCCGCCAGGACCAGCGCCCTCGCTATGATGGCGAACCGTAATTTCATTCCCAGCCGAGCCCCCAATTTCCTCTTACCCAATGTCTTGCTTAGACGGCACTTTGCCATCTTGCTCTTGCCCTTATGAATGGTAAGTATCGCCAGCGACCGCGGTCAACGCTTTCCGCCAAACAGGGGTTATCGTTCTCACTACAGAGCTTCCGGTAGGTTTTCCCGGCCGGAGCTGCGCTAAAATCCGCGCGATGCGAGACACTTTCATCTGCAGTCGGCGGGTTCGGGTATCTCACGCGACCGGCACTGCCACGGCCGCAATCACACTAGCCGCTCTTCTCTTCTTGTTTTCCGGCGGCTTCCTGCATGCCCGCCAGCCCGCGCAATCCTCACCCCAGCCATCTCAGGCCCCACCCCAGGCTCCGGTGAAGGCAAAATCCCAGCCCGCCGCCGCGCAGACACAGTCGCCGTCGCAAACCCTATCGGAAGCCGAGCGCAGCGCCCAAGCCGCCCAGAAGCCCCAGCCGCAACCCCGCGATTTTTCCCCGGACCAGCGTGCCAAGATCGAAAAAGCCGTCACCGCCTTCATGGCCGCCAATCGCGCCCCGGGTGTTTCCGTCGCCGTCATCCTCGGTGGACAACCCGTCTGGTCCTCCGGCTTCGGCATGTCCGACCTCGAAAATCTCGTTCCCGCCACGTCTTCCACGCTTTACCGCCTCGGCTCCATCTCCAAATCCATCACCGCCGTGGCCGCCATGCAGCTCTGGGAACGCAATCAACTCGATCTCGACGCCGCGGTCCAAAAATACTGCCCAGCGTTCCCGCAAAAAGCTGATTCCATCACCGCTCGCCAGCTACTGGCCCACCTCTCCGGTATCCGCCACTACCGGCCAGACGGCAAAGGCGACGTCCCCGACGACAGCGCGCGCCATTTTCCCACCATGGAAGAAGCTCTCCAGCTTTTCGCCGCCGATCCGCTGATCGACAAGCCCGGAACCCACTTCCATTATTCTACATACGGATACACCCTGTTGGGCTGCGTCATCGAAGGAGCATCCAAACAACAATTCGTCGACTATGTCGCCGCCAACATTTTCCATCCCGCCGGCATGGAACACACCCAGGCCGACGACCATTTCGCCATCATTGCTCACCGCAGCCGCTGGTATCACAAGAACAAAGCCGGAACGGTCGTCAACGCGGGCGTCCTCGACTCCAGCTACAAAGTCCCCGGCGGCGGCCTGCTTTCCTCGGCCGACGACATGGCCCACTTCGAAGCCGCCATCCTGGGTGACAAGCTCATCAAGCGCAGCACTCGCGACGTGATGTGGACCATCCCGAAACCAACCGAGCAAAAGCCCAGCCATTACGCCCTTGGCTGGTTCATCACGGATAAATTCGGCATCCACTTGGCTGGGCACACCGGCGGCCAGCCCGGCACCGACACCACATTCCTGATCGCTCCCGACCGCAACGCCGCCGTCGTAGTACTCGCCAATATGGACGAAGCCGACACCACGCCGGTCGCAGAAAAGATTCTCCAGATCCTGCTCGACATGAAAGACAAGCCCAACTAGCCGCAGGTTCGCAGCCTCACGGCCTCGTGAGGATGTACCGATAAAACCCAACCTTGCTTTAGCCATCTGAGGGTTACTTCTGACCAAGCGACAAAATTCTTGACCTGTGTCCGGTTCCGTGAGATATTAAACCATATGGTTAACTATTTTAACGCGTCTACGTCGCATCTCGACGCCACCTTCGGCGCTTTGTCCGACCCCACCCGCCGAGCCATCCTCGCCCGTCTCGCTCAAGGAGAATCCACGGTTAGCGAATTGGCCGCCCCTTTCGACGTCTCCCTTCCCGCCGTCTCGAAACATCTCCGCGTACTGGAATCCGCAGGGTTGCTCCGCCGCGAAATCGACGGCCGCATCCACCGCTGCCGCCTCGCACCCGAACCGATGAAAGACGCCGCGCGCTGGATCGAGCACTACCGTGCCTTCTGGGAAAACCAGTTCGACGCCCTGGCAAAGTTTCTGGAAACCACAAACGCAACCGAAGGAAAACAGGAGAAAAACAAATGGCCACGCCACAAAGCCAAGCAGGCCTCACCCTCCAGGTCCGCCGCATCTTCCAAGCGCCGCGCGAGAAAGTCTTCGCCGCGTGGGCCGAACCCGATCAATTGAAGCAATGGATGTGCGGCGACGTGCCCTCGCACATCATTACCCAGCATGTTCAGGAGATCCGCACGGGTGGCCGCTGGAAAACGGAAATCCGCGATCCCGCCAAGAATGAGATTTACTGGGGCCGCGGTGTCTATCGTGAAGTGACGCCGCCGGAAAAAATCGTCTTCACCTGGTATTGGGCCAAAGGCAGCCCTGACGGCGAAAATATGCACCCCGGCAGCGAAGAAACCGTGGTCACCGTGGAATTTTTCGCGCGCGGCAATTCCACCGAGGTCGTTCTGACGCATGCGGTCTTCGGCACCGTCGCACTTCGCGACGATCACAATCGCGGATGGAACGGCTGCTTCGACGCGCTGGAAAAACTTCTCGCGTCCTGACCTGAATCGCTCCGAAGGAGGAGAAATGGCTACGCCTCAAAAAATCCCCGTTGGACCAACCGTTCAGCTACGCCGCCTTTTTTTCGCGACGCCAGAGCGCCTGTTCGACGCCTGGACGGAATCAGCCCAGGTTGCGCAATGGCTCTGTCGCAAGCACGGCTACACAACCGAGCATTTCCGCTTTGACGGCTACGCCGGAGGTCGCTTCCACATTCGCAACGCATCT
>Ga0206970_10197_pt1 | contig 16324 bp, 11 predicted proteins | sample Alteio_BWOrgHeat_88_FD_152964 | JGI IMG/M metagenome (GOLD analysis project Ga0206970, IMG submission 152964) | Enriched cells from forest soil in Barre Woods Harvard Forest LTER site, Petersham, Massachusetts, United States -... | ecosystem: Environmental > Terrestrial > Soil > Temperate forest >... | reverse complement strand
GGTCGTCGTGATTACCGGAATGCTCGATACGCACGATCACCGCTCGAAGACGGAGGGGTTCAAGAACGGGTTCTTGCGAAATAATGCGGGCGGGGAAATTGTAGATATCATCGAAGCTCACGAGAGTGCGGAGGAAAGCTTTCGGAAGACTTCAAAGCTCTTGAAAACGATCCCGGACTTGCGCGGGATATATGTGAACACCGTCAACTGTCTTCCGGTGTGCCGCGCATTGCACGCTGCTGGGCGAAATACAAAGGTCCAATTGATCGCCACGGACCTTTTCCTCGCAATGGTCCCCTTCTTCGAGGATGGAACGATCGCGGCTTCAATGCATCAGAGGCCGTTCCGCCAAGCCCAGGTCGCGGTTCATAGTTTGGCAGAACATCTTCTGCAACAAGCCCCGCTTCCTTTGACCCAAAACCTGAATCCCAGCATTGTGCTGCGGAGTAACTTGCACCTGTTCCGCGATGCAGCAATTGAGCTCCGGCAAAAAACGCGCATCGCTGAAACGACTGCCCAGCAAGATTGAGGGTTGGAAAATGCTCAAGCCGCTTGCTCTTTGCTTGCTTCTAGCCGCAAGCATTCCATCTCCGGCCCAGGATTCGCTTCGGGATGCGTACAAGGACTCTTTCCATATTGGCGTTGCCATCAACGTAGCTCAAATCGACGGAATAGATACGCGTGGCGATGAGATTATCCAGCGAGAGTTCGACTCAATTTCCCCAGAGAACATTCTGAAGTGGAAAGCGGTCCATCCAAAGGACGGCGTGTACGATTTTGCGCCTGCTGACGCATACGTTGCGTTTGGCGAGAAACACCACATGATCATCATTGGCCACACTCTTGTCTGGCATGAGGCGGTGCCGGAATGGGTGTTTCAGGACAACCATGGCAAACCGCTGTCGAGAGAAGCTCTGCTGAAACGGCTTCATGATCACATCTTCACCGTGGTTGGCCGTTACAAAGGTCGCATTCACGGGTGGGACGTGGTCAATGAGGCGCTCGCGGACGATGGAACACTCCGCGATACACCTTGGCGCAAAATCATTGGGGACGACTACATCGAGAAGGCTTTCCAGTTCGCTCACGAAGCCGATCCCGGCACGGAGCTTTATTACAACGACTACCTTGTCGAGAAACCATCGAAGCGCCAGGGTACGTTGGCTTTGATCGCACGGCTGAAAGAGAAGGGAATTCGTGTAGCCGCCGTCGGTCTTCAAGGACACTACAGCTTGGACTGGCCGTCAACCGAGGAACTCAGTGCAACAATCACCGCTTTCGAGAATGCCGGTGTCAAAATCAACGTTACCGAACTCGATGTGGATGTCTTGCCAAAAGCTACAGTGCAGAGCGGAATGGCGGACGTAAAAGCCGAAGCGCAACTCACTGCCGCCAGCAATCCTTTCACTGCAGGGCTGCCAGACCGGATGCAGCAGATGCTCGCAAGACGATATGGCGATCTCTTCGAGGTGTTGATCCAGCATCGCCCGAATATTTCTCGAGTGACCTTCTGGGGCTTGAGCGACGCGGATTCCTGGCTCAACAACTGGCCGGTTCGAGGACGAACAAATTATCCTCTCCTCTTCGACCGAGCAGGGCTTCCAAAACCTGCCTACGATGTGGTGCTCAATGCCACTAAGGCCGCTCGCGCGCCCCAGAAGCGACGTTAGCGCGTGCTCCATGCTTGGTTAGCTATTGCTCAACCAGTGTTATGCAGTCCGGCCGCAATGCCGTTCATCGTGGAGCCGAGCGCGTAGTTCAGTTCCTCACTTTCGCTTCCCGACCGTTTGCGACGCAGCAATTCGACCTGTACTAGGCTCAGCGGATCCACGTACGGATTGCGCAACCGGATGGAACGCAAAAGAACGGAGTTCTTTTCCAGCAACTCTCGTTGTTGGGTTAACTCGAGAATGTGATGTTTCGTCCGCGAGAATTCATCAGAGAGTTTGCCGAAAATGCGTTTCCGCAAGTTTTCAGTTGGAACAAGAGCCGAATACAGTTCTGCGATCGACAAATCGGCTTTGGCCATCGCCAGTTCCACATTGCGCACCATGTCGAGAAATAGAGGAAATCCGGTGAGCATCTCTCGCAGGAGACCTATGTGGCCGATTCGTTCAAATGCGTGTCCAACTCCGAACCAGGCCGGAACGGCATGCCGGCTTTGCATCCACCCGAACACCCACGGGATCGCCCGCAGATCGTTCAGGCCGCGGGTTGCGGCGCGACGGGCGGGGCGCGATCCGGCACGAGCATATTCAAGCTCATTCACCGGAGTGGCACTTTCGAAGTACTCCAGTAGCTCCGGGTCTTCAGCGATATGTTTTCGGTAATAAGAAAATGCCTCCCGAGACATTTCATCCATCGCTAAAATCCATTCTTTCTTGGCTGTCGACGTGGGACGTAGCCGGGACTCTAGCGCTGCGGCCAAGGTTACCTCGAGGTTCCACTCAGCCAGCAAAGGATCCGCATATTTCCAGTTGAGCACCTCGCCCTGTTCCGTGATGCGCAGTTGGCCCGTAAAATCTCCTGACGGTTGCGCCAGAATCGCCGAGTGGGTCGGTCCACCACCGCGACCGACGGTGCCTCCACGACCATGAAAAAGTCGCAACTGGATGCCCGCCCTGCGCGCCTCCTCGTGCAGCGCGTGATGCGCATTGTGAATCTCCCACATGCTCGTGAGCATACCGCCATCTTTGTTCGAGTCAGAGTAGCCGAGCATTACCTCCTGGCAACTGCCCCATGATGCAACCAGCTTGGCATATTCGGCGTTGGCCCACACCTCGCGCATCACGTATGGCGAATTGCGAAGCGATTCAATCGATTCGAACAAGGGTACGGGCATCAGTCCGGGATCTCCAAGTAAGCCGCCATTGCTCACTCTGGCCCGATCGGAAAGTTCACACACCGCGAGCAGATCCGCCGCAGTTTCTGCACCGCTGATCACATATTGCCGAATCACTGCTCCGCCAAATCGCCGCTTTAGGACGCCAATGGTGGAGAGTGTCGCCAAAACGTCAGCTGTGGGTTCCTCCACGTTCACCTTGCGAAGAACGTTCGTGTGCACCCGGGCGTGTTGGCGAATATCCAGCATCTGCAGGTGAAAGCCGTAAGTTCTTACTTTAATGAGCAGGGGATCCAGATATTGCAGTGCGAGTCGGGTGCCGTTGTGTTCGCGAAGGCTGGCCTGAATGAGTCGAAGGTCTTGCTCAAACTCTCCGGCTTCTCGGTAAGCCGCCAGGTTCCCTCGGTCCTCGCTCGCGCGGTGAAGGCGCAGCGCAATCAGCAAAAGCGCGCGACGGTAATACTCAGGTTTCGGTGTGCGTTCGTACTCCGGAGCTCGTACCGGAATTAGCCGTTCGTATGCGTCGACTTTCTCTAGCAGGCTTCTGGAAACGCCGACTTGGTGCTCCGAGACACTGAGTGCACGTCCGATCGCCCGCGTCTGCTCGATATAGTGGTGCAGCACTGCTTCGCGCGCCAGCGCCACCGCCTCTTCAGTCTCTTTTGCCGTCACCAGGGGGTTGCCATCACGATCGCCGCCAATCCACGAGCCAAACTCCAATACAATCGGTAGCTCGGACGGATCGAGCTTCACTCCGTACTCCATGGCTAGCGCGGAAGCCATCTCCGTGTAGAGCTTCGGGACCGCGGCGAACAGCGAAAGATTGAAATACCGAATGCCTCCGCGGATCTCGTCGTCAACTGTAGGCCGATGCAGCCGCACCTCGTCGGATTGCCAGAGTGCCGTGATTTCCGCGAGCAGGCGGGCCTCGTGTTCAGCCGCATCCGCTTCTGAAAGCGGCAGAACATCGAGACGCTCCAATACTTCCGCAATCTTGCGACGTTTGAGCAGCGTAGTCCGTCGGGTAATTTCAGTCGGGTGTGCGGTGAACACCGGTACAACCAGGAGTTCTTGCAATGCGTGAAGCACCCGTTCGAAGGAGACTCCGCTTTCGCGCAGATGTTGCAGAGTTCCTTGGAACGACCCCGCCAACGGCGGTTGCTCCGCATGCAACTGCGATGCGCGCCGACGTCGCTTGCGATGCTTCGTCTCTGCGATGTTCGTCAGCTCAAAGTAAGCCCCGAAGGCCTTGCTGATTCGATACATTCTCGCTACATCGAGCGAGGAAACAAACTGCTGTGCATCTTCCAGTAGCAGGTTGTTCCCGCCGTTCTCTACCCGCGTGCGTTCGCGATGCTTGATCAACGCGTTGCGCAGGGTTTCCACTGCATCGAATGTGGTTTGGCCTGCCTGTTCGACCAACACTCGGCCAAGCAGGATCCCAAGCGAACGCACGTCCCGCCGGAGAGGCGCTTCCTTGCGCGGATCATCCGTCGCAGCCGTCAGCTCCAGCAGCCGTTCGTGCTGGTCGGGTGCGCTCCACAATGGACGCTGTTCATCCTTAGACTGCATTACGAGTTTCCCTTCACGTTCAAGATGCCGGTGTAAATCGCCATGCCTACCACCGCATCTACCCCGAGCCTATCAAGTTCGTCGATCTCATCCTGCGAACGTATTCCTCCCGCCGCGATCAATCGATTCTTGGTTTGTGCGCGCAGCTTTCTTGCGATCTCGATTGGAAATCCTGCGAGGAGTCCCTCCGTATCCACATGCGTATAGAGGAATCCGCCAACATACGGTTCCAGCGCCGAAATCATTTCGCCAGCAGTGATTGGCGACGACTCCTGCCATCCGCGTACCGTCACTCGTCCCGCTCGTGAGTCGATGGCGGCAACCACGCGCTCTGTACCGCATTTCTCCGCGAGATCGTGCGCGAAATCTACATCGACGCGCCCCTCTCGAATGTAGGACGAGCCGACGATCACTCGTTTTGCACCCCTTGCAAGAAGGCCTTCTGCCACTTCCACATCGCGCACACCGCCGCCGACTTGGCAGGGTAGCCGATGCACGATGTTTTCAATCAGCGCGTGGTTATTGCCTTGCCGTTTTGCAGCATCGAGATCAATGAGCTGCACCAACGGAAATCCTGCGAAGCGCTCGCACCATGCGTCGAAATCCGTCGTCTCGAATACTTTCTTTTCTCCCTGGACGAGCTGCACAATCTTGCCGCCCATCAAATCAATCGAAGGAATCAGCATTCGAGCCTCACAGGAATGCCTGCCGTATTCAGCGTGCGCTTCAGTTCATTTACATCGTGGATGCCAAAGTGAAAGATGGATGCGGCAAGAGCAGCATCGGCCCGGCCCCTCCTAAAGACATCGACGAAGTGCTCCGCCGTCCCCGCTCCGCCCGACGCGATTACTGGAATTGAAACGCGCGCTGCTACCGCCGCAGTAAGCTCGCAATCGAATCCCGCTTGCGTACCGTCAGAGTCCATGGATGTGAGCAAGATCTCGCCTGCTCCCCGCTTTTCGCCCTCCACTGCCCACTGTTCAGCATCCAATCCGGTCGCAGTGCGGCCGCCGGTCTTGAACACCGCCCAGCCTGTACCGGTGTGTCTCGCGTCGATTGCCAGCACTACGGCCTGAGATCCAAATCGCGCCGCGATTGTCGAGATCAGCGAAGGGTCCGCAATTGCGGCCGAGTTGATCGCGATCTTGTCCGCGCCGGCGTCGAAGACCGCGTGTGCGTCCTCGAGCCTACGAATCCCCCCGCCCACCGTGAAAGGAATAAACAACTTGGCGGCCGTCCGCCGGACCGTGTCCAACAAGGTGCCACGCCCCTCGTAGGTAGCTGTTATATCGAGCAGCACAATCTCGTCGGCTCCGGCTATCGCATGTGCCGCGGCCAGCTCAGCTGGCGATCCAGCGTCGCGGAGATCCAGAAAGCTCACGCCCTTCACCACGCGGCCATCGCGCACATCGAGGCAGGCAATAATCCGTCGCTTTAGCACGCCAGCCTCACAAAATTGCGCAGGATCGTCAGCCCATTTTCGCCAGATTTCTCCGGATGAAACTGCACCGCGAAGGTATTGCCGCTCTCCACCACCGCCGTAAAGCTGCAGCCGTACTCTGTCGTCGCAACCGTCTCCGCGACAATTGGTGCAAAGTATGAATGCGTGTAATAAACGTGGCTGCCGTCTTGGATGCCATCCAGTAGACGCGATGGCCTCGTGATCTCAAGCTGGTTCCATCCCACGTGCGGTACCCGCGCACCGGAAGAGAATCGCTCGCACGTTGCATCGAATCGTCCTAGTCCTGCGACGTCCGGAGCCTCCGCGCTGCCCCCAAAAGCCCATTGCAATCCCACGCAGATTCCAAGAAATGGCTTACCGTTCGTGACAGCCGCGCGGATCGCAGGGGTAAGCCCCCGCTGCCCAATCACCTCCGTTGACGCGAAGTGCCCGACGCCTGGTAGCACAACGGCATCTGCCGCTTCGACCACTTCCGGACTGGCAGTGATTTCCGCGGCCGCACCGAGATAGCGCAGTGCTTTTGCAACCGAGGTCAGGTTGCCCGCGCCGTAATCGACGATTGCGATCACATCAGCCCCTTCGTGCTCGGGAGCACTTTAGCCAGCCTTTTATCTTTGGAACAAGCGAATCGTAATGCGCGAGCGAACGCCTTGAAGGAAGCCTCAATCTTGTGGTGGTTCGAGCGTCCGTACATCACCTTGATATGCACGTTGGCAAGCGCTCCGCGACTGAAGCCTTCAAAGAAATCGTCGACCAGTTCGGTTTGCAGATCGCCAACGACCCTCACTTTGACCTTCGTGTCCACCACGTAGGCGCTCCGCCCGCTCAAGTCCACAGCCGCCAGCGCCAGGGTCTCGTCCATCGGCATCACAAAATACCCGGCGCGCAGAATCCCTACCTTATTGCCAAGGGCTTGCGTAAACGCCTGGCCCAGCGCGATGCCAACATCTTCCACGGTGTGGTGCTGGTCCACATCGAGATCGCCTTGACACTGCAACTTCAGATCGAATGCTCCATGCCGGGTAAAAAGTTCCAGCATATGATCGAAGAACCGGATGCCGCTTGAGATCTCGTATTTGCCCTTGCCGTCCACTCGTAGTTCCAGGTGGATCTTGGTTTCGGCGGTACAGCGGTCAAGAGTCGCCTTTCTCATCGCACCTGCCTTTCGCGGCACTCGCGCAATACGTCTTTCATTGCCGCGAACAACCCGTCCATCTGGGAATCCATTCCGGCGGTGATGCGTACGCACCCCGCGCACCCGTAGTCGCTGTTGCGGTCCCTCACGAGAATCCCACGCTCGCGCATTCCCCGTGTGAACGGCTCGCGCAGTTCATCAAATCGCGCCAGCACGAAGTTGGCGTGGCTCGGCCAGAAGGGAATTCCTTCTGCCGCAAAGAACTCTTCCAGCCGCCTGCGATTCATCACACATTCCCGCACGTACTGCGAAACATATTGCGAATTGGCGATCGCCTCGGGCAAGCAAGCCAGCGCTGCGGCATTCACGTTGTACGGTGAACTCACCCGCCTCACCATCTTCATCTGCTCTCGTTCGCCGGCGAGCACTCCAATTCGCAGCCCTGCCAATCCATACGCCTTCGAAAAGGTTCGCGCCACGAATAGATTTGGAACGCGCCCGACGTCGCCAATTACCGTCTGGTCGAAGAACTCGAAATACGCCTCGTCCACCAGCAGAGCCGCGTGAGGCGCCACTTCCGCGACCCTCAGCAAGTCCGTTTTTGAGACCCCCGTGCCTGTGGGGTTATTCGGGTTCGCGATCGCAATGAGCCGTGTGCGCAATGAAATCGCTCCGAGCACTTTATCGGTCGGGAAGACGAAACCCTCGCCCGCCGGGATGCTCATCACCTTCGCCCCCGTCGCGCGAGCATAGATCTCGTACATCGCGAACGTAGGTACCACGATAATCACTTCGTCGCCTGGTTCGAGGTAAGTTTCGCAGAGCAGGTGGATGCCTTCATCGACGCCGTTGGTCAGCAAAATCTCTTCGCCCTGCCGCCCCAAAAAATCCGCGACTTGCGTTTCGACTGCTCCGCGTTCCGGGTATCGTGCGAGCGTGTCGCGTGAAATCTCGCGCAGTTTCTCGGCTACGCGCGGCGAACATCCCACCGTGTTCTCGTTGAAGTCGAGCCGCAGTCCCTCGCGCCCTCCGAGCGGCGGATGATATGTCGGGAGTGACTGCACAGCCTCGCGCGCTTTAAGCATTCCTCCTCCGAATCGCCACCGAACGGCCGTGCGCAACCAGTCCCTCCGCAGCGGCGAGTGTCTCTGCGATCGGGGTAAGTTCGCGGAGTCCACTGCGCGCGATTTGTTGCACCGTGATCACCTTCACGTAATCCAACACGCTCAACCCGCCGCGCACCCGCGCCAATCCACCCGTTGGGAGCACATGGTTCGGTCCGCTTGCGTAGTCTCCGAACGACTGCGCCGAGTAGTCTCCCACAAATATCGATCCCGCACTCGTCACTGCGTCGAGCAGGTTCTCATCCACCGTAATGTGCTCAGAGGCGAACTGATTGGCCGCTTCCATAGCCTGCGCAAGGTCGCGCGCGACAAATATGTGTCCGCGCTCCGCGAGCGCCTCTCGCGCAATTGCATTGTCGGCCGATAGCGCAGCCACTTCCTTCTTCACCGCCTTTGCGAGTGGCGAAGACGTAGTGAAGAACGCCACCATCGCCTGCGGATCATGCTCGGCCTGCGCCACGAGATCAGCCGCTATAAATCGCGGGTTCCCGCGATCGCTTACGACCACGGCCTCGGTCGGCCCCGCAAGCATGTCAATCGCGCAATCAAACGCAACCAGCTTCTTGGCCGTGGTTACGTAGACATTTCCCGGCCCCACAATCTTCGTTACGCGTTCGACCGATTCCGTTCCATACGCCAGCGCCGCAACGGCTTGTGCGCCGCCGATGCGATAAAACTCGTCGACGCCCAGGAAATGCGCAGCCGCCAGGGTTTCCCGCGCGGGCTTCGGGGATACCACGACAATCCGTTCCACTCCGGCCACACGCGCCGGCACCACCGTCATCAGCACCGTGGATGGCAGGGGATAGCGTCCACCCGGAACATAGCACCCCACCGAATCCAGCGGTCGTATCAGTTGTCCGAGCTGAATCCCATCCCCGGCTCGTCGCGTCCATGACTTCGGCATTTGCCATTGGCTGAACCGTTCGATGTTCTTCGACGCAGCCCTGATCGCCTGCTTGAACTCTGCCCCACTCGCATCCCAAGCGGCTTTCAAGTCCGCCGCAGATACACGAAGCGGCTCTCCTTTTTCCAACGAATCTAACTTGCTCGCATAGCGTCGTAACCCTGCATCGCCGTTCTTGCGTACGTCGGCAACGATCTTCCGCACGACGGATTCCACCCGCGACGTATTCGTAGCTCCCCGCGCTGCCAACTCCGCAAGCAGCCCCGCCGACCGCTCCAGTCGCAACACCCGCATCACAGCACCACCTTGTTCAGCGGATACTCCACGATGCCCGTCGCATTCGCCGCCTTCAATCGAGGAATAATCGTCCACGACGCCGTTTCTTCGATGATCGTGTTCACCGCCACCCAAAGGCCGTCACTCAGGGGCGAGACAGTCGGCGAATTCAAAGCCGGCAGCACCGCGAGCGCAGCCTCAAGGTCCTTTTTGCGGACATTCAGCATTAGGCCCACGCGTCCCTGGGCCGCAATCGCTCCCTCCAACATGATCGCGAGGTTCTCGATCTTTTGACGTTTGAAGTCGTCTTGCATCGCGGCGACATTCGCGATCAGCTGCGTACTCGACGGCATGACTTCGTCAATGATTCTCAGCCGATTGGCGCGAAGTGAGCTGCCCGTCTCCGTCACCTCAACAATTGCGTCCGCCAGCGTCGGCGGCTTGATCTCCGTGGCTCCCCACGAAAATTCGATCTTCACTGGAACGCCCTTGGCGGCAAAGTATCGGCTCGTGACATTCACCAGTTCCGTCGCAATCACTTTGCCGGCAAGGTCCTCGGCCCGCTGGTATGGCGAGTCTTCCGGCACGGCCAGCACCCAGCGCACATTCCCGCGACTCTGCTTGGAGTAGTTCAGGCTGGCGATTGCCTCCACCTCGAGACCACTCTCCACCACCCAATCCATACCGGTGATGCCCGCATCCAGCACGCCTTTCGCTACATACCGCGCCATCTCCTGCGCACGGATCAGCATGCACTCGACCTCGGCATCGTCGGTTGTCGCCGAATACGACCGGCTGCTGGTGTGTACCGTCAGCCCCGCGCGCAAGAACAGCGCGATCGTTGCTTCCTGCAAACTCCCCTTCGGAATTCCCAATCGAAGCTTCATCGTGTCGCTCCCGGCACCGCCAACGTCTCGGTGAAGCAGGACCTCGTGCCCGTGTGGCACACCACGCCGTCACCTTCCACCGCGACCTTCACCAGCACTGTGTCTCGGTCGCAATCGGTCGATGCGTCAATCACGCGCAGCCTGTTTCCCGACGTCTCACCCTTGGTCCAAAGCTTGTTCCGGGTTCGGCTATAGAACGTCACGTAGCCTGTCGCCAAGGTTTTCTCGTACGCCTCACGGTTCATGAAACCTACCATGAGCACCTCGAGGCTGGCCGAATCCTGCACAATGGCCGGCACCAACCCCTGCATCTTGTCGAAATCGATCTGCATAAGCCCTCGCAAAACAAAAACCCGCGGATGCTGGTGCGCATCGGCGGGCTGAGTTTGAGTGCTTTCGAAGTATCTACGAAGCGCACAACTCCACCGACACGCAGAACGCATGATGATGATGGTGTCGATGGAATGTCTGCTTCACGAAATCCACCATACGACCACCCTGCCGCCCGAGTCAAACTCCGGGGGCGGCACTCCCCGCAAAATTATGAATCATTAACATCGATTTTTTGATGAGCCGAAACCACCCCGCATGCCTCATGCTGTAACCCACTAGTGATGAAACCGCACCCGAGCACAGTCGCCATTACAGAGCGCACAGCCAAGTCGGCTATGCGCACAAAGGCGAATTGTGGCGGGTAGAGGAAATGGCAGCAATCCCAGGTTCTCGAACCCGCCTAAGACCAGGCGGGTTTTGTATTTGCGGTCGAAGGAGAGCGTGAACTTGAATCCCCAGGAAAAATTCTCCCCCGGTCTTCCTCCTGCGCAGGGACTCTACGACCCCCGCCACGAGCACGACGCCTGCGGTATGGGCTTCGTCGCCAGCTTGCGCGGCGAAAAGAGCCACTCCATCATCGACCAAGGCCTGGAAATCCTTATCAACCTGGCCCACCGTGGCGCCTGCGGCTGCGACCCTGAAACCGGCGACGGCGCCGGCATCACCATCCAGATTCCGCACACGTTCTTCGCGCGCGAGTGCCCACGCTCCGGATTCTCTCTCCCGAACCCCGGCGAATATGCCGTCGGCATGGTGTTCCTGCCCGTTGACACCCATCCCCGCCTGCAGTGCGAAGGTATTCTCGAACGTATCCTTCGCGAAGAAGGCCTGACCGTTCTAGGTTGGCGCGATACGCCAGTTGACGAAACCGCCATTGGCCGTGTCGCTCGCGGCTCGCAACCTTACATCGAACAGATCTTTGTTGGTCGTCCCGAGGGCATAGACGAAGACGCCTTCGAACGCAAGCTCTACGTTGTTCGCAAGCGCACTGAGCGCGAAATCCTCGAGCACGAAGAGGACTGGAAGGACTGGTTCTACATCCCTTCACTTTCCTCACGGACGATCGTCTACAAGGGTCTCTTGATCGCGCCTCAGCTCTCCAGGTTCTATCCCGAGCTGGCTGATCCCGACGTTACCAGCGCGCTCTGCCTCGTCCACCAACGCTTTTCGACGAACACTTTCCCCAGCTGGCAGCTTGCGCATCCGTTCCGCTACGTCGCCCATAACGGCGAGATCAACACGTTAAAGGGCAACGCGAGCTGGATGCACGCCCGACAGTCCATCCTCGAATCACCGCTCTTCGGGGACGACATTAAGAAGCTCTTTCCGATCATTCAGCCCGGCTGCAGCGATTCCGCGGCGTTCGACTGCGCGCTCGAACTGCTCGTGCAATCCGGCCGCTCACTGCCGCACGCCATGGCCATGCTCATCCCCGAAGCATGGACCGGCAATCCGCACATGAAGCCGGAGAAGCGTGCGTTCTACGAATACCACGCCTCGCTCATGGAGCCGTGGGATGGCCCCGCCGCAATCGCCTTCACCGACGGTCGCCTCATCGGCGCGACGCTCGACCGCAACGGCCTCCGTCCCGGTCGCTACATGGTGACGGAAGACGGCTTAGTCGTTCTCGCGTCGGAGACCGGAGTGCTCGACGTCCCCGCCGATCGCGTGAAACGTAAGGGTCGTCTCCAGCCCGGCAAGATGTTCGTCGTTGATACAGTCGCCGGGCGGATCGTTACCGACAAAGAAATCAAGCAATCGCTTTCCGCCCGACAGCCCTACCGGGAGTGGCTCGAAAAAAACCAGATCACCCTGGCGCAACTCCCCGAACCGACTCGCGTGTATGCCTCTGACCATGGCACTCTGCTGCGTCGCCAACGTGCTTTTGGCTACACCGACGAAGATCTCCAGATGATCATCGATCCTATGGGAAATAAGGGCGAGGAACCCATCGGCTCCATGGGAACCGATACCCCGCTCGCGTGTCTTTCGGATCGTCCACAGCTTCTGTTCAATTACTTCCGCCAGCTCTTCGCGCAGGTCACCAATCCGCCCATCGACCCGATTCGCGAAGAGATGGTGATGTCGCTCACCAGCTACATCGGCACCGAGCGCAACATCCTCGACGAAACGCCGCTCAACTGCCACACCCTCAAACTGCCGCAGCCGGTTCTCACCAATCGCGATCTCGAAAAGCTCCGTCGTCTTTCGTACGGCGATCTTCTCGCAACCACGCTCTCAACCGGCTTCCGCGTGAAGGAGGGCGAAGAAGGTCTGAAGCGCGCTCTCGAGGAGCTATGCCGTCGCGCCTCTCTGTCCGTGAAGTCCGGCTACACGCTGCTCATCCTCTCCGACCGCGGCCTCGACGAACAATACGCGCCGATTCCCAGCCTCCTTGCGCTTGCAGCCGTGCACAACACGCTCATTCGCGAAGAAACGCGCACCCAGGTGGCTCTCATCGTCGAGTCAGGCGAGCCGCGTGAAGTCATGCATTTCGCCCTGCTGATCGGCTACGGCGCCAGTGCGGTAAATCCGTATCTCGCCATCGAGACCCTCGAAGAGCGCGCCAACTCCGGCTATCTCAATGACGGCGTCAGCGCCGAGATGGCAGTAAAGAACTTCATCAAGGCTATCAACAAGGGCCTCCTCAAGACCTTCTCGAAGATGGGTATCTCCACTCTGCAGAGCTATCGCGGCGCACAGTGCTTTGAAGCCATCGGCCTGAACCGCGAACTGATCGACGGTCACTTCGCAGGAACGGTGTCGCGCATCGAGGGTGTCGGTCTTGAAGTCATCGCCCGCGAAGCGCTACTGCGCCATGAATTCGCGTTCCGCTCGCCGCGCGACTTCGAAGCCGAGCTGTCTTCCGGTGGCCAATATCACTACCGTGTTGATGGCGAATACCACCTGCTGAATCCGCAGACCATCAGCAAACTTCAGCATGCCGTCCGCGCTTCCGACTCCAAGACTTTCCAGGAGTACACCGATCTCATTGACAGCGAAAACCGCGAACTCTGCACTTTGCGTGGCCTGCTGAAGATCAAACACTCCGACCGCTCGGTTCCTCTGGACGAAGTGGAGCCCGCGAAAGAGATCGTGAAGCGATTCGCTACCGGCGCCATGTCGTTCGGTTCGATCAGCAAGGAAGCCCACGAAACGCTGGCCATTGCGATGAACCGCATCGGTGGGAAGTCCAATACCGGCGAGGGCGGGGAAGACGAGTCCCGCTTCCAGCGCGACGAAAACGGCGAACTTCGCCGCAGTGCCGTCAAGCAAGTTGCCTCCGCGCGCTTCGGTGTGACCACGAACTATCTCGTCAACGCCGACGAACTTCAGATCAAGATGGCGCAAGGTGCCAAGCCGGGCGAAGGCGGCCAACTTCCCGGCCACAAAGTTGATGACGTCATTGCGAAACTGCGTCATTCCACGCCTGGTGTGGGACTCATCTCGCCGCCCCCGCATCACGACATCTATTCCATTGAAGATCTCGCGCAACTCATCTACGACCTGAAGAACGTCAATCCTCAGGCTCGGATCTCCGTCAAACTCGTCGCAGAAGTCGGTGTCGGCACCGTCGCTGCCGGTGTTGCCAAGGCGCACGCCGACGTGGTGCTCATCTCCGGCGACAGCGGCGGCACAGGTGCTTCGCCGCTCAGTTCCATCAAACACGCCGGTATTCCCTGGGAACTCGGCCTCGCGGAAACGCAGCAGACGCTGCTTCTCAACGATCTCCGCAGCCGGATCCGCGTGCAGACCGACGGCAAACTGCAAACCGGCCGCGACGTCGTCATTGCTGCGCTGCTCGGGGCCGAGGAATTTGGCTTTGCCACCACGCCGCTCATCGCCATGGGCTGCGTCATGATGCGCAAGTGTCACCTCAACACCTGCTCGGTCGGAATCGCCACGCAAGACCCAGTTCTCCGCGCGCGCTTCAGCGGACAGCCCGAGCACGTCATCAATTTCTTCTTCTTCCTTGCCGAACAGGTCCGCGGATTCATGGCGCAGATGGGCTTCCGTACTTTCGACGAGATGGTCGGTCGCGTGGACATGCTCGATGCGCGTATTGCCACGGAGCACTGGAAAGCGCGCGGCCTCGATCTCTCCACGGTTCTCTACACGCCCACCCTCCCCGGTCGCGTTGCACGTCGTTGCGTGAAGGCGCAGGACCACGGATTGCAGGACGCGCTCGACTATCTACTGATTGATCGCACCAAAGACTCGCTCGAACGCAAAGTGCCTGTCGAACTCGGTCCGCTGTCCATCCGCAACGTCCATCGCACAGTTGGCGCCATGCTGAGTGGCGAAATCGCGCGCCGCTACGGATCTGCGGGTCTCGACGACGAAACCATCCGTATTCACTTCCAGGGCTCGGCCGGCCAAAGCTTCGGAGCGTTCCTCGCCAGGGGCGTAACCCTCACCCTCGAAGGCGATGCCAACGATTACACTGGCAAGGGCCTTTCTGGAGGGCGCATCATCATCCATCCGCCCAAGATTTCACCGCTTATTCCGGAGGAGAACATCGTGGTCGGCAACGTCGTACTCTACGGCGCTACCAGCGGCGAAGCCTTCTTCTCCGGCGTCGCGGGCGAACGTTTCGCGGTGCGCAATTCCGGGGCGACGGCGGTTGTTGAGGGTCTCGGGGATCACGGCTGCGAATACATGACCAACGGCACTGTGGTTGTTCTCGGCGCTTGTGGCCGCAACTTTGCCGCGGGGATGAGCGGTGGTCTTGCCTACGTCTTCGATGAGGGTGACGACTTCAAACAGGAGCGCTGCAACACTGCGTCCGTCGATTTAGATCCGCTTGAGGGCGAAGACGAAGAACTCCTGCGCCGCCTGATCTCAAAACACATGGTGCTCACCTGCAGCTCGCGCGCCCGCTGGATCCTCCAACACTGGGCGGACACCCTGCCCCGTTTCGTCAAGGTCTTCCCGCATGAATACAAGCGCGTGCTACAGAAAAACGCAGCCGCACCGCCATTGATCGTGCACCAGCCAACGGCCATTGTCGCGGAGGTGCAGCATGGGTAAGACCACCGGATTCCTTGAATATACCCGCGAACTTCCGCAGCGCCGTCCCGTCATCGAACGCATCAACGACTGGTTCGAGATCTACCAGGACTTCCCGGAGCAGAGCCTCCAACAGCAAGGCGCGCGCTGTATGGATTGCGGCGTGCCGTTCTGCCACACCGGATGCCCGGTCAACAACAACATTCCCAACTGGAACGATCTCGTCTACCGCGGACGCTGGCGTGAAGCCGTCCGCCGCTTGCATGCAACGAACAATTTCCCCGAGTTCACCGGACGCATCTGTCCGGCACCCTGCGAAACCGCCTGCGTTCTCGGCATCAACCAGCCTGCCGTCACGATTAAGCAGATCGAGAAGGCGATCATCGAGCGCGCCTTCGTCGAGGGATGGATCAACCCCGAGCCACCGCAGGCCGAATCCGGCAAGAAGGTCGCAGTCATCGGTTCTGGCCCGGCTGGCCTCGCTGCTGCGCAACAACTGCGCCGAGCGGGGCACGCCGTAACCGTCTTTGAAAAAGCCGATCGCATCGGCGGTCTTCTCCGTTACGGCATCCCGAACTTCAAGCTCGAAAAGCATGTCGTTGACCGACGTACCGCCCAAATGGAAGCTGAAGGCGTAACCTTCGTGACCAGTGCCCACGTGGGTGTGAACGTCTCCGTCGAGCAACTCCGCGCAGAACACAAGGTTCTGCTGCTTTCTGGAGGCGCCGAGCAACCGCGCGACCTCCGGGTTCCTGGCCGAGAACTCAAGGGCATCC